>Ga0172379_10003345_pt1 | contig 25781 bp, 34 predicted proteins | sample GrowelOW334metaG_FD_119756 | JGI IMG/M metagenome (GOLD analysis project Ga0172379, IMG submission 119756) | Groundwater microbial communities from an aquifer near a municipal landfill in Southern Ontario, Canada - Groundwater well OW334 metaG | ecosystem: Environmental > Aquatic > Deep...
AACACGGAAAGATGGATCTTCAGCTGCAAGTTTTGCAAGTGCGATACCCATTTTTTCTTGGTCAGGTTTAGTTTTTGGCTCAACCGCAACCGAGATAACTGGCTCAGGGAAGTGCATACGCTCGAGAACTAAACGCTCACGCTCGTCACAAAGAGTATCACCAGTTGTTGTATCTTTGAGACCAACAACCGCACCGATTTCACCTGCATAAAGAGATTTGATCTCTTCACGTTTGTTCGCGTGCATTTTTACGATACGTCCGATACGCTCTTTTTTACCTTTGATGGTATTGTAAGCGTACGTACCTGATTCAAGAACACCACGGTAAACACGTACGAATGTCAATTGTCCAACGAATGGATCGGTCATAATTTTGAAAGCAAGACCAGCGAAAGGAGCATCGTCAGTTGATTCAACCGCTACTTCAATCTCTTCATCATCTTCCATTGTCCCTTTGATAGCCGCAACTTCAAGAGGAGATGGAAGATAATCAATTACCGCATCCAAAAGAGTCTGAACCCCTTTGTTTTTAAACGCCGTACCACATGTCATAGGAATAATTTCCATTTTAAGACATCCAGCTTTGATCCCGCGCATAATTTCTTCGTTGGTAAGTTCACCCTCTTCGAAGAATTTTTCCATCAAAGTATCGTCGCCCTCAGCAGCCGCTTCCATCATTTGTGCACGGTATTTGTCAGCAAGTTCAACCATATCCGCAGGAATTTCTTCTTCATGGTAACTAGAACCCATCGCAGCATCTTCATCCCAAAGGATTGCTTTCATTTTAACAAGGTCAACAATACCTTTGAAACCGTCTTCAGCACCAATTGGAAGTTGAATAGCAATTGGATTTGCTTTAAGACGTGCACGAATTTGCTCTTCAACGTTATAAAAATCAGCACCAGTACGGTCCATTTTATTAACGAAAACCATACGAGGAACACCATAACGGTTTGCTTGACGCCATACTGTTTCAGATTGTGGTTGAACCCCACCTACGGCACAAAATACTGCAACTGCACCATCAAGTACACGCATAGAACGCTCAACTTCAATGGTGAAGTCAACGTGGCCCGGAGTATCAATGATATTGATTTGAGTATTACGCCATTCACATGTCGTTGCAGCAGACGTGATCGTGATACCACGTTCTTGTTCTTGCTCCATCCAGTCCATAGTGGCAGCACCTTCGTGAACCTCACCGATTTTGTGTGAAACACCTGTATAGAACAAAATACGTTCTGTAGTCGTTGTTTTACCCGCGTCAATGTGCGCCGCGATACCGATATTTCTAACGTCTTCTAGTTTGTGGGATCTTGCCATGATAATAGCCTTAAAAAGTAGTTTTAATGGGGGAAATGATAACCCGGTTGGGTTATCAAAAGATTACAGGTGACTATTACCAGCGATAGTGAGCAAACGCTTTGTTCGCTTCAGCCATACGGTAAGTATCTTCTTTACGTTTGAATGATGAGCCTTTATCGTTAGCAGCATCCATCAATTCATTCGCCAAACGCTCAGCCATAGTACGTTCGTTACGTTTGCGTGATGCATCCGTCAACCAACGAATAGCCAATGAAAGCTGACGAACAGGGCGTACTTCTACTGGAACTTGGTAGGTCGCTCCACCCACACGGCGGCTTTTTACTTCGATTACTGGTTTGATATTATCAATCGCTGCGTTAAACACTTCGATACCAGTTTTTTCGCCACGTGAACTCATAATGTCAAGGGCGCTGTACATAATTTTTTCAGCAGTACTTTTTTTACCATCCCACATAAGTTTGTTGATAAACTTAGTCAAGATTTTTGAACCATGAACGGGGTCAGGCATAATTTCGCGAACGGGCGCTTTTCTTCTTCTCATAATATTTCCTTCAATTTTTAAAATTTACTCAAAAAACGGTCACTGAAACCGAATCTTGTTGGGTTAGATGATTATTTCTTAACCTTAGCTTTTTTCGTTCCGTATTTAGAACGAGATACTTTACGGTCTTTAACACCAGCAGTATCAAGAGCACCACGTACGATGTGATATTTTACCCCTGGTAAATCTTTGACACGACCACCACGAACGAGAACAATCGAGTGCTCTTGCAAGTTGTGACCCTCACCACCGATATAACTAATAACTTCAAACCCAGAAGTCAAACGAACTTTAGCAACTTTACGAAGAGCCGAGTTAGGTTTTTTAGGGGTTGTAGTATATACACGAGTACATACACCACGACGTTGTGGGCATGACACCAAAGCGGGTGATTTTGATTTTTTCACGACCGCTTGTCGCTCTTTACGAATAAGCTGGTTGATTGTTGGCATACAATCTCCTTGTTTTCAAATGTTCCAGTAGAATCTTAGATCCACCCGTAGGGGACTAATAAACGCGAAATTGTAGCCGATTAGTGATTAAATATAGCTTATTTTAAGGAAGGTTTAAAGGGGGAAGCAATTATTCTTTAAATGAATCCAAATAAAGTGTATCGGGGCAAAAATCTTACGACGCAATCAGTGGAAACCGCTCAGGATGTTCAATCATATCAACCGTAAGATCAACATCCAAATCGGGCCAATATAGATGACCATTTGAGTACGTTTCTACATTGGATATTTTAGCTACAGAAGCATCTCTAAACCATGGGAAGGTTTCAAATGGGATAAAAAGCTCTTTATCCTCGGTTAAAATCCATAGTCCATTCGTTGAAATATTAGTGATTTCAGTTTCCAAAGTGTGCCTCCCATGCTTTTTTAAAAGTATCTACATTTTCATTTGTCATAGCTTCAATCTCTTTAAGGCGAACTTTTGAAAGTTTGTAGCTCGTTGCTATTTCAATTATTGGTTCAAGCCAAAGTTTAGCCTCACCATCAGGACATATAACATGAATATGCATCCGTAATTCTTCACGAGAAAAAAAGAAAAAACGGTAGTCTTTAATTTTTAAGACCGTAGGCATTTAAATCACCTTTGTGTTAACTCCCAAAATTATAGCGCATTTTATTATCCAGCAGCACAGCTTTCGTCATCCCGTACTTGATACGGGATCTATGGTTTGAGGATTTAATTTAGACTCTCCCGATTATGTCATTATTCGTTAACGAGCAGTTGCCATTTCAATCAGTTCTTTATCTTTAAATAAAAGTGCATTGACGATATGGCTCATATTGGTTTTTTGTTCTTTTGCTAACTTTGCAATAAAACTTTCAACCTCAGGCTCAAGATAAACAGGAATATTAAATTGCGCATTCTCATCATAGAACTTACCTCGAACACCTTTTGAAAAATCATACTCTTTTTTCATAATTATTGCTCCGTATACATTTTTTGCTCATTTTTCGTTGCTTTTCTAGCACTTATCACTCTGACATTACAGTTGTCTTTATCCAAAGCTATAAACGTATGCACAACTACCAATGTCCTAGTTTCAAAATCCATTCCGATCGTTACCCATCGGTCTTCCTTCTCACTGTGTTCATCATCTAAAGATGGAAATAGCATCTTTATCTTTGAATACAGACACCGCACTATCAAAATCAATCTTATGTTTGACGAGATTGCTTTTTGCCTTATTCGGATCCCATTCAAAATTATAATTCAAAATGACTCCAAATAAAATATTTTCTGAACTTATTGCTACATTCCGAGATTATAGCGCATTTTGTTATCCAGCAGCACGGATTTCGTTATATAGTTATACCCCAAATGTGGTACAATTCCTAAAAAGAGAGATGAACTATGCGTGCCAGTACTAGCGTCCGAATAGACAATGAAGCCAAAGAGATAACTATCGCGGTATTAAAACAATACGGCATGAGTTTAAGCGATGGAATCAACCTCTTTTGCAAACAAGTTGCACTTACTCATTCTATCCCTTTTGAGTTAAAAGTTCCAAGCGAACGCATGGCTATAGCGCTTAAAGAACTCGAAGAACGCAAGGGGGAGAAGTTCACGTCAATAGAGGCACTCAAGCAAGATCTACTCTCGTGAAATATGATATTTTTAGGACAGCATCGTTTAAAAAAGAATTTAAAAAGCTCTCCTCAAAACATCAAGAAGAGGCGTTTGGTATCATTGAAATGCTAGCCAATGGTAATTCTCTCCCTCAAAAGTATAAAGACCACCAGCTTGGCGGAAACTATAAGAACTGTAGAGAGTGCCATATCCGACCCGACTTATTGCTAATATACAGAATTCACGATGGAGTACTCGAACTCACACTCGTTGAAATCGGCAGTCACTCTGATTTATTTGGATAATTTTGAGGTCACGTTTTAGCTTCCGTCATCCCGTACTTGATACGGGGTCTATGGTTTGAGTGGTTTGTTTTGTCTATCTTCTTAAACTCTAGTATGCGTATTCTCTTTGTGTTACCATCACTTAGGCATATAGTTCTCTTCAAGCCGTTGACTAAATATTGATTCTTCTTGAGATACACACTGCTTAAAAGCTTTTCCGCTTATCTGTTTGAGATATTCACAAGATTTCATCATACTACTATAATCACCAGTTCTAGTATTGCTAAAATTTCTTTTACTTTTTATCACATTTGTATCATCAACCGATATAACCTCTCCATAAGCAGAACAAAGCGTCAACAAAAACATAATAAACAAATAAGATTTCATTTGAAGAATCCTTCCGATATTTTAAAAATTTAATCAGTCCACGTAAAAATGAAATGCTTAAATGTTTAGAAATAGAATATTGCCACATGCAGCATATCTTCCCTTGGAAAGATATGGAATAATTATATTAGTCACAAACCTGTACAAATTGTATAGGATTATCACTCTTCATGTCAATAACTCTTACCATTCTGCATCCAGCATTAGCACTTACCGCCAGTAGCAACAACGCTACTATAATAACTTTAATCATATTGCGCACCTCCTTTCTTAAAATTTTCATCCACTATTTATCGGATTTTATAAACGCAACTACCGCCGCTATAATCATAATTAAAATAATTATTGGCCATCCCATGGGCAATAAAAGTAAGACTATAAACAAAAGACCAAGTAAACCAATTTTTGTCAATAAAATTTTAAAAAATTCAATCATTGCCAACGTCCCGCCTTATTTAACCATTATGGCAAATAATAACCATAATAGACTTCATTAGAGCTTACAATTTGTACAAAATAGTCCATATTGGTTAAAGGTTGTGCGTGGAAGTTTTTGAGAAGATAAACTATATTTTGCAGGAAAAAAAGATAGCAAAAAAGGATTTTATTAAAAATATTCTCGCTCTTGAACCAAAATTAAAAGCTACCAGTGAAACGCCCACAGAACAAACAATTTACAGATATTTAAATGGACAAAGAGAAATTAAAATAGAACTCATCCCCTATATCGCCGAAGTCTTAGGAGTAAACGAACAAGACCTTTTTACCTTTGATCTCGAATATTCTTGCAACTACAATTACCGCCAATCCAAGGAAGTGCGGGCGATTATTGAACTGTTGCAATATGCCCCCAATGGGATTGTTGAGCATATCAAAGAGCAACTGTTGAAATATAAAGTGCTTTATGGGGAGAGTGTGGAGAGGATTTAAAGATAGATGGGATTTATTAAAGAATGGTTGGATCGTCAGGGAGTAGATTAAAAACCATATAATCCTCAAAATCATTTTTACCCGAATTAGGGATATTTTCAAACCCATACTCTTCGTAAAGACTTCGTTTATTGGCATTTATGGGGATAAGATAAACATGGTTAATGGCTACTAGCTTCTGAAGTTCAAGAGCTATGGTTATAGCATAGTCAAGCAGGGTATAACTATTTCGTGGTTCATCGGTATTTTTGTGTCTTAAATGTGGTTTGACGTAAAGAAATTCAATGAGCAATCCTGCAATATTATCCACATCGTTGGTGATTTTTAGAGAGATAAATCCATACGATTGTTCCCCATTAAATCCTGCATGGATGATATTTTGGTAACAATAAGCGGTTTCACCCAGCAGGCTGACTAATTTTTGAATATGTATAGATTCATTTTTGAAATCAAATGAATCGAAAAAAGAGGTTATATCACTTACAGAAAGGGGAGTTATCAAGAAGCCAACTTAACTTGCAAGCTGTGCTTTGAGAGATTTAATCTTATCGATTTGTTTGACAGTGCCGATACGAAGCACTTTTTTTTGCTCATCGGTCAAATTTTTGATAGGCTTGGCGGTTTGCAATTGATTATCACGAATAATGTATGACATACTAAACCCTTTTTTTTAATTATTTATAAGAAAATTATAGCATAAAATCAATGAGCTTCGCCATCAACGAACAAGACCTTTTTACCTTTGATCTCGAATATTCTTGCAACTACAATTACCGACAATCCAAAGAAGTACGGGCGATTATTGAACTGTTGCAATATGCCCCCAATGGAATTGTCGAGCATATCAAAGAGCAGCTGTTGAAATATAAAGTGCTTTATGGGGAGAGTACGGAGAGGATTTAAAGTATAGATTCCGTGTCCTGTTACGAAATGACGGAGTAGCTTAACTTGCTTTTTCCAAATGCTGTGCCAAAAACATTTTCATTATCGCTTGACGAGCGACTCCCAATCTTTTGGCTTCAAAATCAAGTCGTTCGATCATCCATACGGGTAAATCAAGATTAATCCGTTTTTGCTCCAAATTGGGACGGCGTGCTTTCGACCAATCCACAAACTCGGATATGTCTTCACCATTATCAAAGGCTTCATCAAACTCTTTAGCTGTTTTCATAATATTTTACCTCCACGTATCGTGATCGTCTCACGGAAATAATTCGGATCATATTTGAGCGATAGGTTATAACAGCAGACCAATATTTTTCTCCGATTTTTCCAATACATAAAAAACGTATTTCATCAGAAAAACTCAACGGGGCTTCAAGTAAACGTTCATCGTTCCACAACGATTTAGCTTCCTCGAAGTCAATACCTCGTTTCTCTTTGTTTACTTCACTTTTGTTACTATCGTATTCAAATTTCATACCAATAGTATGCCAAAAGATAACATAATTTCTGTTGACTACTATTTTACGAAACAAAAAGTATTTATACATCTCCTTGGGAACCCTTATGCTTCCAGTCGGATTTTACCTGTAGCATATTGATGTACTAACGACGAAATAATCGTTTGATAGGGGATGCCCGTTTCTTGCGCTTTATTTTTAACCGTCGTTACATCTCCGAGTCTTAGACGGATGGTAATATTTTTTGATTTCGACAAATACTCTTTAGTTGCCTTGCGTGCTAATGCAATTTCTTCGTCGGCATCAATGCTTCGAGTCAGCTCTCCTTTTTCGAGTGCGTTTAAAATTGCCAGTTCTTCTGCGTCAAACATTAGTTTCTCCTTTGTACATCTTTTTAGCTTTTCGACTTGGAATGATTGTCTTTAGAAATATTCCCTCATCATTACGAACAAAGGGAACAAGATAAACATAGTCCAATGCTTTTACTACGTAAATCTTTTGTCCAAAATAGTTGATTTGATCTGGATGATCGTATACATCCAAAACTTTTCCTGCATCTATAGCCGAAATAATCTCTTCAAATCCGATTCCTCTGTTTTGTTTGAGAAGTTCATTCTTTTCTTTTCCATAGGTGATCAAAATAAACCTTTATAATATACATACAATGTATTGTACATAAATAGTGGTAAATATCAAAGAGCAACTGTTGAAATATAAAGTGCTTTACGGGGAGAGTGTGGAGAGGATTTAACGATAGCGGGGATGCAGAGAAGGAGCTAGCACCCCCCTTTAAACTTCAGCTAACTTAATAGCTCCAAAAATAAATACCACCCCAATAGCCAATGCGGCGATAATAAAAATCAATGTTACGCTCATTATAAACTCCCTATTTCTTTCGTTCGCTTAGATATTTTCACAATCAGCAAAATTATTACAAAAAGGAAAATAAAAAACAAAAACGAACCCAACCAAAATATTAAATCGATTTTAGCATTATCATAACGACTAATAAGCCCACCAGATACTACAACCATTAGACCGACTGTAATGCTTAACCATATTCTAAGTGAATTTAACAACTCTTTGATTTCATCTATTTTAGCCATGCGATATTATACCTCATATAAACAAAATCAATATTGAGCGACATTGTCGAGTATATCAAAGAGCAACTGTTGAAATATAAAGTGCTTTATGGGGAGAGTGTGGAGAAGATTTAACTCACATCCACACATTATCAATCAACCGCGTCACCCCTACTCGTGCAGCGACCAAAACGATGGTATCCCCGATCACCACTTCCGAGATAGATTCAAACGCGCGGTTAACGATGGCGACGTATTCAACCTCCAAAGGCTCCAAAATTGCCAACATAGCCTTCTGAAGTTCACTGCTATTACGATTCCCTTGCATCACCATTTTGGTTGCTTTTTTGAGTGAGGAAGAGAGTTTTAGTGCCTCTATGCGCTGAATGGTGTCCAAATAAACATTACGGCTGCTAAGAGCCAGACCGTCTTTTTCCCTTACTGTCTCCATCGGAACAATCTCAATATTCATATTAAAATTTCGTACCATTTGGGTAATCAATGCGAGCTGTTGAGCATCTTTTTTTCCGAAATAGACTTTTGAAGGGCGGACAGCATTAAGGAGTTTTAGCACAACGGTTAACATCCCATCAAAATGTCCAGGACGAGATGCCCCCTCAAGGATATAACCACGAACAGCAGGAGCACATACACTCACCTCATCGGCTTCGTACATTGATTCGGGATAAAAGAGGACATCGACACCACTAAGCTCACAAATTTTGAAATCAGCTTCCTCACGACGTGGATATTTACTCAAATCCTCCCCGACTAAAAATTGGGTCGGATTGACATAAATAGAGACGACGACAACCTCATTCTCACGGCGTGCTGCTTCAATGAGGGAGCGGTGCCCGATATGCAAGGCTCCCATTGTCGGAACAAATCCAATTCTTCTTGATTCACAATCTAAAATCTCCCGTAACTCTTTTACGGTACGTGCAACTCTCATCGTTTTAACCTTTATCTAGGAGATCTATACTATAATCGCAATTATAATATAACCACAGGAAAAATAGTGGATCACTACGAATATACCGAATTACTTAAGACATTGACGATTAAAATGCAAAACGTTACGGATGTTGTCCGTCCAAACGATATACAAACACGCCTTGATGAGATTACCGCACTCGAAAACTCCGATGGATTTTGGAATGATGTGACCAATGCAGGTGTTGTCCAAAAAGAGAAAACACAACTAGAGCGAAAGCTTGCCAAATACTCTAAAACCTTTAATACTCTCGGGGATGCCGTTGATTTGTATGAAATGGCAAAAGATGAAGGGGATGAAGAGACCATCGAATCCCTCTTCACCGATGCAGGAGAACTGGAAAACACGATTAAGCAAATGGAAGTTGAGGTTCTCCTCTCAGGTGAGCACGATGCCCATAATGCTATCGTTACCATTCATCCGGGAGCGGGCGGTACGGAGTCTCAAGATTGGGCTTCTATGCTATTGCGGATGTATACCCGTTGGGCGGAGCGTCACGATTTCACCGTCGAAATGCTCGATTACCAATCGGGTGAAGAGGCAGGGATCAAAGATGCTGCCATCCTTATCAAAGGGGTCAATGTTTACGGTTATCTGAAAAATGAGAACGGTATCCACCGACTTGTCCGTATCAGTCCGTATGATTCAGCAGCAAAGCGTCACACCAGCTTTACCTCCGTCCTTGTCTCCCCTGAGCTTGACGATGATATTGAAGTAGAAATCGAAGATCGTGATATCCGTATTGATACCTACCGTGCGTCTGGCGCAGGGGGACAACACGTCAATAAAACTGAATCGGCAATTCGTATCACCCATATCCCCTCAGGGATTGTCGTGCAATGTCAAAATGACCGTTCACAACACAAGAACAAAGCGACCGCTTTTAAAATGCTCAAATCCCGTATCTATGAGATGGAACTTGCCAAACAAAAAGCGGCTGTCGATGGGATTGAGAAAAGTGAAAATGGATGGGGGCATCAAATCCGTTCCTACGTTCTTGCCCCATATCAGCAAGTCAAAGACACGCGCTCAGGAATCCCCTACTCTAATATCAGTACGATTCTCGATGGCGATATTGATGAAATGATAGAAGGGGTTCTTATTGCCCTTAACCGCAAAGATGACGACGAATAACACCGTCCTCCAAGAGTGCGCTCTTAATGAGCCGTGCTCTTATATCACTGGAAACTCCCAAACCATTCACTATAAGATAATCCAAAAATCTACCAAAGAGCAATGTGAAGCGTTAATCCTCCGAGGCTGGAGACGTTTTGGAGAGATGTACTTTCGACCCGCCTGTAGTAGCTGTACTGCGTGTGAAAGCCTCAAGATTGATGTTGAGAATTATATTTTTAGCAAATCTGAGCGACGAATACTGCGTAAAAACTCCCATCTCACAACCTATGTGCGTCACCCGAGTATGAGCGGTGAACATCTGGAGCTTTTTTACCGTTATCATGCCTATAAACACCGTACAAGAGACTGGGATTCTCCGAAAATCGATCCGAAAAACTATCGGGCTTCATTTGTCAGCGGTCATGGTGATTTTGGATATGAGGTTCTTTATTTTGAGGAAGACAAACTGATTGCTGTTGATCTTATTGATGTTCTGGATGAGGGAATATCCTCACTCTATTGCTATTATGATCCCCATTATTCACATTTGTCGCTAGGAAAATATACGCTCCTTGAACAAATCGCCCTCGCAAAACGGTTGGGGCTTAGATGGATATATTTGGGCTATTACGTCCAAGGGTGCCAAAGTTTGGAGTACAAAGCATCGTATACCCCTCTTTTAGAGCTACAAGGACGACCCGAAGAAAAGGAGACTCCTAGTTGGAATCCTCTCTCCTAACTATTTACCTGCTTTACACCCATATCCTGCTTTTTTGACCGCATCGCACATTGCTTCAGTAGAAGTTCCATCCGCCACTTTAACCTCTGCTTTTCCCTCTTTGAGATAAATAGCAGACTCTTTTACCCCTTTTACCTCACTTAAAGCACCTTTGACATTTTTGACACATGCAGGGCACATCATCCCGTCTATCTTAAGACTAGCCAACTGATCCGCACTTGCGATTGATGCCATAGCAATGGCGATTAGTAGAATTTTTCTCATTTTTTGCCTTTTAGTTATTCTATGCTATTGTTACATATTAGTGTTACAAAAGTGTTAAGTCTTAATACTTTTGTAACAAAACTTATTTACAATGGTACTATTTAAAGAAAAAGGGTAAATATGAGCAGTATTGATTGGTGGGTCATTATATCCATTGCATTTGCAGGGAGCTTCGGTCACTGCATCGGAATGTGTGGAGGATTTATTGTTGCTTACAGCTCAACCAAAATCGATCCCTCTATGAGTCGTACAGCGCAGCTCCTTCGACATGGAGCGTATAATCTTGGTCGTGTTAGCTCTTACGTCCTGCTGGGGATGATTTTTGGAGGGCTAGGATCTATTTTTACCGTCACGATGGAGACGCATGGAGCGCTCTTTATTTTTGCAGGGATATTAATGATTGTCACGGCATTGAGTATGCTAGGAATTTCCAAACTACTCCATTCTTTGGAACACTCCTTTTCAAATTTTAAACTCTTTAAAATACTTTTTTCACGCCTTATTAAAAGTAAAAGTATCCGAAGCTTTTTAGCTCTTGGGATGATGAACGGATTCTTTCCTTGCGGATTTGTTTTTTTCTTCGCAGCAAAAGCGGCATCATCTGCTTCAATAGTTGATGGGGGACTCATTATGGCAGCTTTTGGTCTTGCAACTGTTCCCACCCTTCTGGCGCTGGGTCAGTCGGTGAATTTTATGCGTGAGATTGCCTTTCGTCAAAGTATGAACCGCATTGCAGCCATAGCAATTTTAATTTATGGAATCTATAGTATCTATTATGGATTGGCTTATTTTATTGATTTACCGCTTTAGGAAAGAGAGAAAGAAGATTTAGTTTAGAACGCTATCCCCATGTTTGACATGGAGATAAAAGGAGAATACGAAGGAGATTTTACTCTCCGAACATAATCGTTTGGTCTTTATAGATACCCGTTCCAACAGGAATGGTACGACCGATAATAACGTTCTCTTTAAGATCAGTCAAGTCATCGATTTTAGCGGCAACAGCAGCTTCTGTCAATACTTTCGTTGTATCTTGGAATGATGCAGCTGAGATGATAGAATCAGCACTAACTGCAGCACGAGTGATACCAACAAGATACGGTTCAGCGATAGCCGGTTGACCACCAAGACGGAGAATTTTTTCATTCTCAAGCTTGAATTGTACCTTAGAAGCAACATCGCCCTCAATAAATTTCGTATCGCCTGAACGAAGAATTTTAACTTGACGCAACATTTGAGTAAAGATAACTTCAATATGTTTATCCGCGATATTAACCCCTTGGCGACGATATACTTGTTGAACTTCACTAACCAAATAGTGATAAAGTGCTTTTACCCCTAAGATTCTTAGAATCTCATGAGAACTCATAACCCCATCAGTCAGACGCTCACCTGAGTGAACAAACTCACCCGTGTGAACTAATGCCGTAAGATTTTTATCAACAAAATACTCTTTCACCATACCATTAACAGAGGTGATCAAGATACGTTCTTTACCACGGAGTGGTTTACCGAAGCTTACCACACCATCAAGTTCAGCGATCAATGCGATCTCTTTAGGTTTACGTGCTTCGAAAAGCTCAGAAACCCGCGGAAGCCCCCCAGTAATATCGCGTGATTTTTGAAGTGCTTTTGGCGTACGCGCTAGAATATCGGCCACTTTTACTTCTGAACGATCTTGTGCAAAAATAGCTGTTTTTGGCTCAACCGCATAACGAATAATTGTCCCATCATTTGCCGCCAACACGATTGCCGGTTTATACTCAGGAGCTACGTATTCATTAATCATCAAACGAGTTTTCCCAGTCAACTCATCAAATTGCTCAGATGCAGTAACCCCAGGGATAATGTCTTCAAATGTAATAACACCATTTGTTTCCGAAATGATAGGATTCGAATACGGATCCCATTCAGCAATTATAATCGATTCTTCTTTTTGTGCTTTCGCCAAAAGAGTATCTGATTTTACTGCTTCATTATCATTAATTTCTATGACAGAACCACGTGCGATATAGTGACGAATTGCTTCGCGATCTTCACTATCTGCAACGACAGCAAAGAGCCCTTTGACATCAACACTGTACCCTTTGGTAATCTCATGATGACGCTCAAGGAAATCCCCTTTGAGAAGGTAATATTTAACAACACCTTTCTCTTTTGCAAAAATCTTTTGGCTGATTGGTGCACCATCTTTGACCAAAATTTCAGAAGCGTATGGAATACGATTTGGTACATTCCAGCCATCTTTAATTGTCTCAACGACAGATTCATCTTCTTTGACAATAGCACCATTTTCGTATGGAAGATAAAACTTACCTTCGATTTTACCACTAACACCTGCGAGTTCATTTGGTTTTGCCACTTCGTTTTTACGAAGCGTATAACGCATTGTTTGAGACTCGCCTTTAATACTTACGATAATTTCATCATGAATCGTTTGCATTTCAAACGTTCCTGTAAACGGTGCTTTAATTTTTGGTTCAACCAATAAAATAGCCGCATTACGACGGTTTGCAACAACTTGTTTTCCCTCTTTAGAGAGATAGGTTTTCATATTGTAATAACGGATGAATCCCTCTTTAGTAACAACAACTTGACGTTCTTCTCTTGTACTGGATGCCGTTCCTCCAACGTGGAACGTACGAAGGGTCAACTGAGTCCCTGGTTCACCGATCGACTGAGCTGCAAGGATACCAACAGCTTCGCCTTTACGAACGATACCACCTGATCCAAGATTGAGCCCGTAACACAATGCACATACGCCACCAACGGATTTACACGTTGTTGGAGTACGAATATGTACCGCTTTAATCCCTGCTTCAGTTACTTTTGACGCTTTGATTTCATCAATCAAGGTTCCTTCCGAGAAAAGGATTTCATTGGTGATTGGATCAATAGCATCTTCCGCTAAAACACGTCCATAAATACGGTCTTCTAACGGTTCGATGAGTTCATTACCGACAGAAATATCAGTAAGTTCAATCCCTTCATGCGTTCCACAATCGTGTTCTACGATTTTCACGTTTTGAGCAACATCAACGAGTTTACGCGTCAAATAACCCGCATTCGCCGTTTTAAGTGCCGTATCCGCAAGACCTTTACGAGCACCGTGGGTTGAAATAAAGTACTCAAGGACGTTAAGACCCTCTTTAAAGTTGGAGATAATTGGGGTTTCGATGATCGAACCATCCGGTTTCGCCATAAGACCACGCATACCCGCAAGCTGACGAATTTGAGCCGCAGAACCACGCGCTCCAGAATCCGCCATCATAAAGATAGAGTTGAATCCATCTTTATCACTTTCTACAAGTTCCATCATCCCGCCCGCAACAGTATTGTTCGTATCTGTCCAAACGTCAATGATTTTATTGTAACGCTCTTGCTCCGTCAATAGACCTGCTTCGAACTGTTTTTGAATCTCTTTAACACGATTTTTAGACGAAACGATAAGAGCTGCTTTCATCTCAGGGATAATAATATCCGCGATAGAGATAGAAACACCCGATGCCGTAGCGTATTTAAAACCAAGGTCTTTCAAGTCATCTAAGAATCCAGCCGTAATCGCAATACCACCGTGCTTGTTAACATAGTCAACAATCGCATTAATATTTTTCTTTTTCATCGTCACGTTCCAAAGCTCTACTGGAACAAAATCAGGAAGGATTGATTTAAGAATCATTTTCCCTGCAGTTGTATGAATCATACGACCATCAACACGTGTACGAACTTTTGCGTGCAAATCAAGGGCTTTGTGCTCTAGAGCAATCATAACTTCATCAACATTGCTGAAAAGTTTGTTCGATCCCTTCACATCATTTTTACCCAATGAAAGATAATAAAGACCCAAGACCATATCTTGTGATGGTGTTGCAATCGCTTTACCGGATGCTGGAAGCAAAATGTTCATAGAAGAAAGCATCAATACTTTACACTCAGCAATCGCTTCAGCCCCTAGTGGTACGTGAACTGCCATTTGGTCACCATCGAAATCCGCATTGAACGCCGCACAAACGAGAGGGTGCAATTGAATCGCTTTACCATCAATGAGTTTCGGGTGAAACGCTTGGATTGAGAGCTTGTGAAGTGTCGGTGCACGGTTAAGCATGATAGGATACCCATCAACGATTTCCGCCAAACACTCCCAAACTTCATTGGTTTTCTCATCGATCATTTTTTTCGCCGCTTTCACGGTCGTTGCGTACCCTTTATCTTCGAGTTTCGCAATCAAATGAGGTTTGAAAAGTTCCAATGCCATTAATTTTGGCAATCCACATTGATCCATACGTAATGTTGGTCCAACAACGATAACGGAACGTCCTGAAAAGTCAACCCGTTTACCGAGAAGATTTTGACGGAAACGTCCTTGCTTCCCTTTGATAATCTCAGAAAGTGATTTAAGAGGACGTTTATTGGCACCTTTAACCGCATTCGCACGACGACCATTGTCAAACAATGCATCTACCGCTTCTTGTAACATACGTTTTTCATTACGAACAATAATTTCCGGTGCCTCAAGCTCAATAAGACGTTTTAGACGTTGGTTACGGTTAATAACACGACGATAAAGGTCATTGACATCCGATACCGCAAATTTACCACCATCAAGACTTACCAATGGGCGAAGTTCTGGAGGCAATACGGGAAGTGCTGTAAGCATCATCCAAGCAGGGTTATTCCCAGAATTCAAAAACGATTCGATAACTTTAAGACGTTTAACAATTGTTTTACGTTTTGCTTCTGAATTTGTTTTTTGAACATCTTCTTTCAACGCCGAAAAGAGGTCAACAAGATCAAGTGAATCCAAAAGATCACGAACTGCTTGCCCCCCCATTTCAGCAGAAAAACCGCTCTCTCCATAACGTTGTACCAAAGTACGATATTGCTCTTCATTAAGAACATCGTATTTAAGAACAGGTGACGTTTGTCCACCGTCATAACACGCTTCTCCGCCTGTTTTAACGATGTATGCTTCATAATACAATACGCGTTCAAGATCTTTCATCTTAACACCAAGGAGTGTACCAATACGGCTAGGAAGTGAACTAACATACCAAATATGGGCAACAGGGGTTACAAGGTCAATATGCCCCATACGGTTACGACGAACTTTTGAACTCGTAACTTCAACTCCACATTTTTCACACACAACGCCTTTGTAGCGCATTTTTTTGTATTTTCCGCACAAACATTCGTAATCACGAACCGGTCCAAAAATTTTGGCACAAAACAATCCGTCACGCTCTGGCTTAAGAGTACGGTAGTTGATTGTTTCTGGTTTTTTTACTTCACCATGACTCCATGAGAGAATTCTCTCAGGAGACGCAAGGCGAAATTGTATTTGTTTAATATCCGTAGGACGATTGTCATCCGTTACTGCAATTGGTACTAATTTACTCATTGTCATCCACCTCGTCAAAAATCTCAATATCGAGCGCCAACGCTTGAAGCTCTTTGGTCAATACAAATAATGTTTCAGGAATACCAGATGGTGGAACGCTCTCACCTTTGGTAATCGCTTTGTATGCACGGACACGTCCGTCTACATCATCCGATTTGATCGTCAACATCTCTTTAAGAACTGCAGAAGCACCATACGCTTCAAGTGCCCATACTTCCATCTCTCCGAAACGTTGTCCGCCGAACAGGGCCTTACCACCGACTGGTTGTTGTGTTACCAATGAGTATGGTCCCGTTGAACGTGCGTGTACTTTCTCATCAACTAAGTGATGAAGTTTTAAGATATACATATACCCAACGTTAACGCGTTCTTTAAGCTTTTCGCCCGTTTTACCGTCGTAAAGCTCCATTTTACCATCATTGTCAAGTTTTGCTAACTCGAAAAGTTGTCCGAATTCTGCTTCCGTAACCCCTTCGAAAATAGGAGTAGCAAATTTAACCCCTTTAGCCCAATCTTGTGCATAGCCTAGGAATGTCATATCGTCCATAGCACCAATAGTTGCTACTGCATTCATAAGTCCTGCAACATCTGCAAAAGAGATCATTTTTGCACGAAGTTCCCCGATAAACTCTTTACGTTTTGCTTCAAAAATCTCTTGAAGTTGGAATCCAAGCTCGCGCCCAACCATACCCAAGTGCATTTCTAAAATTTGACCAACGTTCATACGTGATGGAACCCCAAGTGGATTCAAACAAACATCAACCGTACGACCATTTGCCATGTATGGCATATCAACCTGAGGAACGATAATCGAAACGATACCTTTATTCCCGTGGCGACCTGCCATTTTGTCCCCAACTTTGAGTTTACGTTTAGTAGCAATATAAACTTTAACGTATTTCACAACGCCATTTGGGAGAATATCATCTTTTTCTAAGATAGAGAGTTTCTCTTCATGCTCATCGCGAAATTTTTTCTTCTCTTTTTGGAAATGATTTTTCGTTTGGTTGTACTTCTCTTGAATCCCATCCGTATAGGCTTTAACAATGGTATTCATAGCAAAACGGTTAACCTCTTTGAGATCGTCGCCATTCACCAAATCACCTGCACTGTATTCACGTCCATTGACGGTTACAGCACTTTGAAGAGGGTGTTTCGTCAAGATAGAGGAGATACGAAGCATCTCTTCTTTGTCAATCATCAACAAACGATCATAATGTTCACGCTCTAGTTCATCACGCTCTGCTTTTTCAAGCTCAAGAGTACGTGGATCTTTATCGTACCCTTTTTTCGTGAAGACTTTAACATCTACGATAACCCCTTCCATACTAGCTGCACAGTAAAGAGATTTATTAACAACGTGACCTGCTTTTTCTCCAAAAATAGCGCGCAATAGACGCTCTTCAGGAGTTGGTTTTACTTCACCTTTAGGAGAAACTTTACCAACAAGAATCATTCCACCTCTAACGTAAGTACCAATTTTTACAATACCGCTATCATCAAGATGTGCTAATTCATCATCACGAACGTTTGGAATATCACGAGTGATTTCTTCTACACCATGTTTTAGTTCACGCGCTTCTGCTTCTTTTTCATAAATATGAACCGAGGTAAAAGCATCTTCACGAATCATACGCTCAGACATAACGATCGCATCTTCGAAGTTATATCCATTCCATGGCATAAAGGCTACAAGTGCATTAATTCCTAGAGCCAACTCACCTTGATCCATGTTCGGACCATCAGCGATAATTTGCCCTTTGGCAACGGCTTGACCTTGTTTGACAATCGGACGTTGCATAAAGGTCGTATTTTGATTGGTACGAAGATTTTTTTGCAAAGGATAGTAATCAATAAACGTCCCTTCCTCATCTTCACCCATCACGTAAATGTGCTTACTGTCTACTTTTTCAACAACACCAGCACGATCTGCTTTTGCACATTCCCATGAATCACGAGCAACCAGTTTTTCAACTCCTGTTCCGACCATAGGCGCTTGTGGGCGAAGCAAAGGAACCGCTTGACGTTGCATATTCGATCCCATAAGAGCACGGTTCGCATCATCGTGTTCCAAGAAAGGGATCAAACTTGCCGCAACACCAACAACCATATGCGGTGTTAAATCACGAAGATCACAATCACTTGGTGATTTAAGCATGATTTCGCCATCTTTACGAATTTCAACCAAATCATCAAGGAAAACACCATTTTCACCAAGACGGCTTGATGCTGCTGCGATAGTTTTGCCTTCTTCTTGCGTTGCAGTTAAGTAAACAACTTCTGATGTTACAACCCCATCCTTAACAGTGTTATAAGGAGCTTCAATAAAGCCGTGCTCATTAACTTTAGAATACGTAGCCAAAGTATTGATCAAACCAATATTTTGTCCCTCAGGAGTCTCAATAGGACAAATACGACCATAGTGAGTAGGATGAACGTCACGTACTTCAAATCCGGCACGTTCTTTAACAAGACCACCCTCACCCAATGCAGAAAGACGACGTTTATGGGTAACTTCCGACAATGGATTGGTTTGATCCATAAACTGTGACAATTGTCCACCGCTAAAGAACTCCATAATAGTCGATGTGATCATTTTTGAATTAACCAAATCGTGTGGCATCAATTCCGCTGTTGGTCCACTCATGGTAGAGAGTTTGTCTTTGATCGCTTTTTGCATCTTGACAAGACCATTGTGAAGCTCGTTTCCTAGCAATTCACCAATAGAACGGATACGACGGTTACCAAGGTGATCACGGTCATCAATACGCCCTTGTCCATTTTTAACTTTAATAACATATTTAACCGTATTAATAATATCTTCGTTCGTCAAAACAGTTACATACTCAGGAACATTAAGCCCTAATTTATGATTCATTTTCATACGACCAACGCGAGTCAAATCATAGCGCTCAGGATCAAAGAAAAGTTGATTAACAAAAACTTTTGCTGCATCTTTCGTAACAGGCTCACCAGGACGCATTACTTTATAAATACGAATCGCTGCTAAATCATTTTCATCTTCAATATCTTCGGTTTGTTTTAACAATTTCAATGAATCAACATCGGCAATAAATGCATTAATTACTGAGCTATCGTGCCCTTCTGCAAGGTCATTCGCGATTACAAATTCAGTAATCCCAGCATCAAGCATTTTTTTAAGCTTCGTTTCATCCAATTGGGTCATTGTATCAAACATCACTTCGCCTGTTGAGCTGTCAATGATAGGCTCAGCCAAATGGCGTTCGATCAAAATTTCGATAGGGTATTGAATTGCTTTAACGCCCTCGGCTAACATTTTCTCCGCTTTTTTAGAAGAGAGACGTTTACCAGCTGCAACAAGAAGCTTCCCATCAGGATCAACCAAATCATACGATAGACGACCATCAAAATGTTCGTGATCAAAATCAAGTAAATATTTATTATTCTCTACTCGGATTTTTTGAAGTGGATAAAATATTTTTAGAATATCTTGCTTACTATAACCCAAAGCACGGAACATAATCGTTACAGGCACTTTACGGCGTTTATTGATACGCATATAAAGGATATCTTTTGGATCATACTCAAAATAAAGCCATGAACCACGGTCAGGGATGATTTGACCTGTAAAAATCATTTTACTGCCCGCAGTTGTGGACTCTTCTTCTTTGAAGATTACCCCTGGACTACGGTGAAGCTGATTAACAACAACACGCTCAACGCCATTAATAACAAACGAAGTACGCTCCGTCATCAAAGGAATATCTCGGATAAAAATTGTTTGTTCTTTAATATCCTTAACACCCATTTTTTCTTTGGTGTTTTCATCACGGTCCCAGATCATAAGACGTGTTTTCATACGTAATGAAACGGAATACGTCAAACCACGCTCCATACACTCACGAACTGTGTATTTAGGGCGACCAACTTCTGACCCTAGGTATTCAAGAGAAAGACGATTTTGTGTGTCGTGGATAGGAAAAACAGATTGAAAAACACGCTCAATACCACTTTTAGAACGATCTTTTTGATCTAACATCAAAAATGATTCGTACGAATTTTGTTGAAGTTGTAAAAGATTTGGAACTTCAATTTGTTGTGGGGTTTTCGCGAAATCAACGCGCAAGCGGTTTCCAGAGTGAAGAGTATTTAACATTAGGCTACCTCAATCGAAATTTGTGATCCCATAGATAGGGATAAAAAGTGTAAAGTCTAAAAGTTGAGCTTTCCCAACCCTATAACGACGGATGGGCACTCTTCCGAAATGAAAAAATCAATTCGGAAAAGCGCCCTGAGAGTGTGGAGGCGGGAGCCTCCAATCGATCAAATAATTATTTGATTTCGACCGCTGCACCAGCTTCTTCAAGATCTTTTTTAGCAGCTTCAGCAACATCTTTGCCAACGCCTTCTTTGATTGTTGTAGGAGCGTTATCAACAGCATCCTTAGCCTCTTTAAGACCAAGACCTGTAAGTGCACGTACTACTTTAATAACGTTGATTTTCTTTTCACCAGCGTCTTTTAAGATAACATCAAATTCAGTTTTCTCTTCTACTTCTACAGCCGCAACTGCACCACCAGCAACCGCTACAGGTTGAGCAGATACTCCGAATTTTTCTTCGAATTCTTTTACAAGCTCAGAAAGCTCAAGGACAGAAAGGTTTGAGATAAACTCAAGTACGTCTTCTTTTGTAACAGCCATTGTATTCTCCTATTAGGTATTTTTAGTTTTTTATGCCGATATTTCTATCAACGATTTTTCAAAGCGACAGTTACGCTGCGGCTTCTTCTTCACGTTTATTCTTAAGCGCATCGAGTCCGATTGTAAAGTTACGAACTGGTCCCATCCAAACAGATGCGAGCATTCCAAGTAATTCTTCACGTCCTGGCAATGTTGCAAACGTACGAACTTTTGCTTCATCTGCCGCTTGACCATCGATATATGCTGTTCGAAGTGTGAATTTATCATTTGCTTTCGCAAATTCAACAACTGTTTTAGCAGCTGCGATAGCATCTTCACCCCAAACAAAAATGTTGGTATCGACAATATCAATACCAGACATTCCTGCATTATTAAGAGCGATTGTTGCAAGTGTATTTTTAACTACTTGAACTTTCGTATCTTTTTCACGTGCAATTTTACGGAGAGATTCGAGGTTACCAACAGTAAGACCACGATAATCACACATAACTACAGCGTTAGCAGACTTAAATTCTTCTGTTAATGTATTAACAATCTCAGATTTTTGTGTTTTATTCATTATTTCTCCTTTCCAGACAGGTACTTCAAGCGGGGCGGCTAAACCGATTAAGACTTTCGTCCCCTACTCTCTTCAGTCCATAAGATAAAGTTTAATTAATTTACGCTCTAATATCAAGAAGCTCTTGAATATCAAATTTAATTGCTGGACTCATTGTCAAAGAGAGCGCTGCATTTTTGATGTAACGACCTTTAGCTGTTGATGGTTTCGCACGGTTAATAGCACCAACAAATGCTTTGATATTTTCAGCAATTTTATCAGTATCAAAACTTACTTTACCGATACCAGCATGAATATTTCCTTTTTTGTCAACACGGAAGTTTACTTGTCCGCCTTTAACATTGCTTACCGCTTTTGCGATATCAGCAGTTACTGTTCCAGTCTTAGGATTTGGCATCATCCCTTTTGGCCCGAGGATACGTCCCACTTGACCAACAAGACCCATACAATCAGGAGCTGCAACAACGATATCAAAATTGATATTCCCTGCTTTGATTTGCTCAACTAAATCGTCAGTACCAACAATATCAGCGCCTGCAGCTTTTGCTTCATCAGCTTTAGCCCCTTTTGCAAAAACAGCCACACGAACCACTTTACCCGTACCGTGAGGAAGCACAACCGCGCCACGGATCATTTGGTCAGCATGACGAGGATCAACACCAAGATTCAAAGCAATCTCGACAGTTTCGTCAAATTTTGCTGATTTTAGCTCTTGTAAAAAAGCAGAAGCATCTGCTACTGAGTAGCTTTTTGCCATATCAATTTTTGCACTTAGTTCTTTATAACGTTTTCCAGCCATTGTAATTCTCCAATAATAGAATCTGCCGCAGAGTTTAGACTCTTTGCGGTCGAAGAGCATAGCGAATTTATCTCCAAAGAGATAAATTTAGTCAATAATATCAACACCCATTGAACGTGCTGAACCAGCAATTGTAGCAGCAGCTGCTTCAATACAATCAGTGTTCATGTCTTGCATTTTTTGCTTAACAATTTCCATCAATTGATCTCTAGTGATTTTACCCACTTTATTCTTCATAGGATTATCAGTCCCTTTTTTAAGACCAGCTGCTCTCATAATGAGTGCAGACGCAGGAGGTTGCTTTGTGATAAAAGAGAATGTTTTATCCGCATATACTGTAATAACTACAGGTAGTTTAAAACCAGCCTTATCTTTTGTACGCTCATTGAATGCTTTACAGAATTCCATGATATTAACACCACGTTGACCGAGTGCAGGTCCAACTGGAGGAGCTGGATTAGCCGCTCCAGCATTAACTTGTAGCTTGATATAGCCCGTAATTTTTTTTGCCATTTGTGCTTCCTTTTTTGAGATTAAATAATTTTTTCGACTTGCGTATACGCGATATCAACAGGGGTACTGCGACCAAAGATAGAAACATTAAGTTTTAATGATCCATGTTCAAGGTCATACTCATCCACTGTACCTGTAAAGTTAGCGAAAGGACCATCAACGATACGAACCATTTCACCTCTGTCAAAAAAGACTTTTGGTTTCGGAGCCGAACGGTTGGTTACACGATCCAAAATAACAGCGATATCATTTTCACTTAAAGGTGTTGGCTTATTTGCTTCACCAATAAATCCTGCTACTCGAGGTAGTGATTGGATTCGATGCTGTAAATCAATCGATAGATCGATATTAGCAAAAACATACCCTGAATAGAGAGAACGCTCTGTTATTTTTTTCTTCCCATTTTTCACTTCAATAACATCTTCTGTTGGAACAATTACTTCTGTAATAACTTCTTCAAGATGATTTTCAGCAATAATATTTTCGATAGCAGCTTTAACACTACGCTCACTACCAGCATACGTTTGAATTGAGTACCAACGGTGTGCCATTCTTTTTCCTTAATTCAAAATTGCCGAAACGCTAGAGGACATAATAAAATCCACCAATGCCAAAAAGAGCACCATGAAAGTTACGACAATCATTACCGCAATAAACGCTTGCTTAACTTGTGGTTTAGTGGGGAAAATAACTTTTGCAAGCTCTAATTTCGCTTGGTGAAAAGCGCTACTAACACTGTTTTTCATTAGGTATCCTTAGGACATTTCGAACCAATAAAGCCCGAGAGCACCATTAGTTAAAAATGGGGTGGCAGGCCAGGGGGGATTCGAACCCGCAACCATCGGATTTGGAATCCGGCGCTCTACCATTGGAGCTACTGACCTATAATTAGAATGAAATCCCCGAAGGGAAAACGACTTAAAGTTTTGCTTCTTTATGAATCGTGTGTTCACGACAAAATTTACAAAACTTTTTCATTGAGAATTTCTCAGTATGAGTTTTTTTGTTTTTAGTAGTGTGATAGTTACGACGAGTACACTTTTCACATGCTAAATGGATATTTTCGCGCATATTTGCCTTTCTTATCCAGCCCTAAAGCTGGGAAAAATTATGCTAGGATTTTAGAAACAACCCCAGCACCTACAGTACGTCCACCTTCACGGATAGCGAAACGAGTACCTTCTTCCATCGCAATCGGATGAATCAATTCAGCAATAATTTTTACATTATCACCAGGCATAACCATTTCAGTACCTTCTTGTAAGGTGATAGCACCTGTACAGTCTGTAGTACGAACATAGAATTGTGGGCGATAACCGTTAAAGAATGGAGTATGACGTCCACCTTCCTCTTTGCTCAATACATAAATCTCAGCCTCAAATTTTGTATGAGGAGTAATTGATTTAGGTTTACAAAGAACTTGTCCACGCTCAACATCTTCTTTTTTAGTACCACGAAGAAGAACACCACAGTTATCACCTGCAAGTCCTTGCTCCATTTCTTTACGGAACATTTCAACACCTGTTACAGTTGTTGTTTGTGTATCACGGATACCTACGATTTCGATAACTTCACCGATTTTGATAGTACCACGCTCAATACGACCAGTTACAACCGTACCACGTCCTGAGATTGAGAAAACATCTTCGACTGGCATCAAGAAATCTTTGTCCGTTTCACGAATTGGTTGAGGGATATAACGATCCACTTCATCCATCAATTTAATGATTTTATCAGCCCATGCGCCAAGAGCACCAGCTTTTGCTTCTTCAAGTGCACGTAACGCAGAACCAGCAACGATAGGGGTATCATCACCTGGGAACTCATACATATCGAGAAGTTCACGAATTTCCATCTCTACTAATTCAAGAAGTTCTTCGTCATCAACCATATCTTCTTTGTTCATGAAAACAACGATATATGGAACACCTACTTGCTTGGAAAGAAGGATGTGCTCACGTGTTTGTGGCATTGGGCCATCCGCTGCAGAAACAACAAGGATAGCTCCGTCCATTTGAGCAGCACCAGTAATCATGTTTTTAACATAGTCGGCGTGTCCAGGACAGTCAACGTGTGCATAGTGACGATTTTCTGTTTCATATTCAACGTGTGATGTAGCGATAGTAATACCGCGCTCGCGTTCTTCTGGAGCATTATCGATTTGATCGTAGTCCATAAATTTCGCACCAGTTTTAGTTGCCAAAACAGCTGTAATTGCTGCAGTCAACGTAGTTTTACCGTGGTCAACGTGACCGATCGTACCGATGTTGCAGTGTGGTTTAGTACGTGCAAACTTTTCTTTTGCCATTGTGTCCTCCGACTTAATATTGTAAACTAAAATGGAATTATACCTAAAAACAGCTGAAATAGCTTTCAAGCTTTCAAAAAATTACAGAAATATTACTGGAGCTCACGAGCGGATTTGAACCGCCGACCTCTTCCTTACCAAGGAAGTGCTCTACCCCTGAGCCACGTAAGCACATAAAACAATAATAAATGAATTTTGGAAGCTTAAAAACTATTTTTGTTTTAAGGTAATTGATGAAGTAGTAATTGTGAAATGTATACTTCAGCTCCCAGTGGAGCGGGAAACGAGACTCGAACTCGCGACATTCAGCTTGGAAGGCTGACGCTCTAGCCAACTGAGCTATTCCCGCATACATGGTGGTGAGAGAAGGA
>Ga0172379_10003346_pt1 | contig 25767 bp, 19 predicted proteins | sample GrowelOW334metaG_FD_119756 | JGI IMG/M metagenome (GOLD analysis project Ga0172379, IMG submission 119756) | Groundwater microbial communities from an aquifer near a municipal landfill in Southern Ontario, Canada - Groundwater well OW334 metaG | ecosystem: Environmental > Aquatic > Deep...
CATTTGGTTTACAAGCTTACACTGACGGTTTGGCTGGTGCAATTTCTCAGCCAGCTGCAATCTTCGCCGAACTCGGCCACGCTACTAACGGCAACATCTTTAGAGGTTATTCTTCTGTTGCGACAGCCGCCACTCTGATGTCCCTATATCAAGAAGATGCGGCATTTACCGGAACAGGTTTGCTTATGGATTTGGGTAATGACACTGGTAGTTTCAATAGTGGTGACTTCATCAATCTCAAGAGAGTCGGTACCACTCAGTTTGTCGTAAAATATGATGGTATGACAGGTATTGGGACAAGTACTCCTTGGAGAACACTTTCGGTTGATGGTACTGTTGCAATGCCGAGCTTGGTCAATGATTCTACTGGTTACTATGTCTGTCTCAATACCACGACAGGACAACTTGCTACATCAACCACCGCTTGCGGTGCCTCATCAGAAAGATTTAAGGAAAATATCGCAGGTATTTCTTACGGTCTAAACTCAGTATTATCACTGAGACCAGTGTCATTTGATTATAAACAGTCTTATGTTCAGGGTGCAGGAAAACAAGTTGGGTTTATAGCTGAAGAAGTCGCAACCATAATGCCTGAGTTGGTCGCTTACGGAAAGGGCGGGACTATCGAAGGTTTGGATTATCCAAAGTTTACAGCAGTTTTGGTAAAGGCTTCTCAAGAGTTGTATAACAAAGTGGCAACACTTGAAAATATAATCGGCACAACTACAGGAAGTTCGATGCTCCAGTATCAATCAGACTTACAAAATCACTTTACAATAGCAACCACTGGCTCAGCTACACTCCTCTCAACAGTCTCAGATGATCAGGCGGTCTTCGCGGTATCAAATGCCTCAAGCACACTCGCTACAATAACAGGCAAAGGAAACTTGCGTTTGAAAGGAACAATAATATTTGAAAGCGACAGCGTCGCCGGAAGTATCGCGACAGACGGCACGACAGGTTTGGCAGAAGTTGATTTTGAAAATCATTTGGGTACCGGCAAGCCATCAGTTCAGCTTACTCCAGAAGGGGATATACCAACCATCGCCCAGATCACCTCATGGAAGAAAGATACTCTGGGTAATTATATAGGGTTCTTCATAAAAACATTTGGTCTCAGTGGTCAAAGCGTCGCTGCCAACGTCCACTATGCAGTCTTTGGCAAACAAGAGGGTTATACAACTAGTGGCAATGCCATCCAGGTACTTTCCAACACAATATCTGGCTCTGGAGGGACTCCTCCAACTGCGACCACCACTTCTGGGACGGCTACGGCTACAGCTACATCGACAGAGTCCGTAGCATCAACAACTGCGCCGGTGGTAGCTCCTGTAGTAGTCGATCCTGCATCAGCTACATCAACAGAGCCGGTAGCGACAGCAGTAGGGGAACCGGCCACATCGACAGAGCCGGTGGTAACGGCATTAGTACAATAGGATTTTATGACTTGGCAAAAATCATCAAAGAAGTGTCAAAAAGGACTTATGAAGAAATGAATTCAAGAAAGCTATAACCTTAATAAACGTTACTAGAAACTGTGTAAAATAGCTTATAAAATGCACTATTTTAATGAATTTGTAAGGTTTGGATGGGTTATTGAGGTAATTTTAATCAACGAATTTGTCCTTCCTTACAGGAACTGTCCAGTCATTGGATTTTTCTATAAAAAATCTCAATGACTCTTGCAAAGTTCCAAGTATTCGCTTCTCACTCCTAGATGCAGGAGAAGGGAGAAATGTAGGGGCATTATTTTGGTAAGAAGGTTTAAAATGGGTAGTTTAAAGATTGTTGCCATTTTTTGTAATCCACAAATATTGTTCTATGTAAACACTTTTTTCTGTTAAAATTGTGGTTATAGATGATGTTTTCAATTAGGTTTTCAAAAAATAAAATTTTTTTTAAGCTTAAAAAAGCTTTTACTTTTTTTCTAATTTTTAATTTAGTTTTTTCTTGGAGTTACGGTTTAATTCCGGAGCTTGAAAACTGGTCTCCTAAAACCAAAACAGTAGAAGCGGCGAGCGCATGGAATTTAAGGCAGGAAATAAATATTTTAAATAGTTATTTGGTGGCACCAGCAAGTACGGTTGCAACTTCATCAGAAATTATTCGTTTTGATCCGACGGTTTATTCTGGTACAAAAACTTATTATCTAGAAATTGTCGCATCAACTTCTGCTAGTTTTTCAAATACAGTAACTTTGCGAAGAAGTGGTAATGGAACAGATGATTGTACCGTGACTATACCTGTCGGGACAAACACGACCTATACTCTCATCCGTTCTTCAGCATGTACATTACCTACAACAGCTCAAAATTATGTTTTGAGGATAAGTTCAAACGCTGGAGGAACAACAGGTGTCAAGTCCGCAAGACTTATCGTGTTGCAATCTTTTGCCGGCACAGCAAGCAGCGCTGCGACAAGTACACAAACTCAAATTGAAATCGGTTCAGCCACAACTACTGCTACAAACACTACAACTCTTCCTCTGCAGTATCCAAAATACTGGACTTATGATTCTGCCAAATGGGATGGAAACTTAACTTTTTCAGTTGATGTCTCTTTCAAAACTGGAGCACAGGCTGCTTCATCAACCACATATAGTATTCCTGGTACATATACATATATAGGCTCAAAAGGCGTTAGTTATGTGGTAGTTGAGGCTTGGGGGGCTGGTGGAGGTGGAGGTAGTGCCGCGAGTGGTGGAGGTGGAGGTGGAGGTGGAGCTTACGCTCGTTCTACCACCACCATTTCAGCAGGAACCAACATTACCCTCAGTGTTGGTAGTGGTGGGGCAGACGAAACAAATGGTGGTGATAGTACCTACGGCTCAACTGTGGTTGTGGCTGACGGAGGTAATGCGGCATCTAATGCCACCGGTGGTTCGGGTGGTAACGGAACTATTTCAGTTGGTCAAGTAGAAATAGCTGGAAATACCGGAGGAAATGCGGATACCGGTCCAGATACTGGTGGTGGAGGAGGAGGCGCTGGGGGACCAAGCGGTTCTGGTTCTAATGGTCAAGGCGGGCAAGCGGCGGTTGGAGGTAGTGGAGGTACAGCTAATTGTAATTGTACCAATACTTACCAATCACCTTCAAACGGAGGGAATGGTGGAGCTGGAAGCTCTGGAACAAGCGCCGCAACAGGAGGTAATGGCGGTGGAGGTAGTGATACAAGTAATGTAGGAGGTCCGGGTGGTGCTCCTGGTGGTGGCGCCGGTGGAGGTGATGGTAATGGTAATGGTGGTACAGGTGGTAATGGCCAAATAATCCTGACCGAAATTCACGGTGGTGTTAATATCGGTATTGAAGAAGATGATGGCGCTTTTGGTTCTTGGACATACAAAGTTCCAGTTGTTTCTGGCGGAGTTTCAACTACAACTGCAAGTACTACTCGCTCAGCTTCGTTTACTCCAACAAACGGTAGGCATTATCGTCTGGTGGCTTCTTCAACAGCTTCTGGTGTTAGTTATGATATTTACAATGCAAAAATTGTGGTCAATCAAAATGCTGGAACTTGGAACGCCTTAAATGCTACCGGAGCCACAAAGGCATGGACGGGTGTTTCTGTTAATCCTTCTAATGGTGATGTATATGCTACTGTACTCGGCGGTGATATTTATAAACAAACAGGAGGTACTGGAGATTTTGTGGCTCTAAATGCTACCGGAGCGACAAAGAGCTGGTGGGGTGTTTCAGTTAATCCTTCTAATGGTGATGTATATGCTGCTGTATATCTGAATGATATTTATAAACAAACAGGAGGTACTGGAGATTTTGTGGCTCTAAATGCTACTGGGGCTACAAAATTATGGAGAAGTATTTCAGTTAATCCTTCTAATGGTGATGTATACGCTAGTGTATACACTGGTGATATTTATAAACAAACAGGAGGTACTGGAGATTTCGTGGCTCTAAATGCTACCGGAGCGACAAAGGCATGGGGAGGTGTTTCAGTTAATCCTTCTAATGGTGATGTTTATGCTAGTGTGAACTTTGGTGATATTTATAAACAAACAGGAGGTACTGGAGATTTCGTGGCTCTAAATGCTACCGGAGCCACAAAGGAATGGTGGGGTATTTCAGTCAATCCTTCTAACGGAGATGTTTACGCTAGTGTGAACTCTGGTGATATTTATAAACAAACAGGAGGTACTGGAGATTTTGTGGCTCTAAATGCTACCGGAGCCACACAAGCTTGGCGTAATATTGTCGTTAATTCTACAGACGGAGATGTTTACGCTGTTGTTCAAAGTGGTGATATTTATTATAAACAAACTGAATTCTTCAAACTCGAAACACAATATCTGTTAGCCAATACTAAATTGGCAAGCGGAACTGGTTATCAGAGTTTTCTAACCAAATGGGATACGACGGAGTGGTCTGGTGTAGATAATACTTATCTGTATGCAGTTGATGCGGCGGATAATTCTACATCTGTGGTGATTTTGAATAGTGCAGGTAGTACTGGTTCGGCAGTTGGGACTGTGACTTCTCCAGATAATCATGCGACCTCTACGTCTGTTACTATGCCGTCTAGCGGTAATCTAGATGTTAAAGCCACAACAAATAACAACGATATTTATGGGAGTAGAATTTTGGTGCAAGTAGCGCCGGCGGCACCAGCGACAGCGCCAACTGTAGAAACAAATGATGCCACATCGGTGACCGATACTACCGCGGTGCTCAATGGAAATATTACTGACACCGGTGGAGCTGATGTGACGGTCAGAGGTTTTGCGACGAGTACCACATCAACTTTACTTACAGATGTTTCTACCACGACAGAGAGTGGCACATTTGGTACAGGACCATTTACAAAAACGGACTCGGTTTTTGTTTGTGGTACCGATTATTATTATCGTGCTTACGCAACCAACTCAGCAGGGACATCGTACGGTGTAATTTCCGGACCGTTTACCACATCATCTTGCGGTGTGACTGTATCAGGCGTTGCTTATCAGTCTGAAGGGGGTGCAGTGGCTACAAGTAAATCAATAAAAGTTTACAAAAACGGAACGACACTTGTTGGAAGCGCAACCTCAGATGCTTCTACTGGTGCATGGAGTGTGACTGATGGAATAATTTCCGGAGATGTGATTACAGTTTACATAGACAACGACGCAATAGACGCTAATACGGTATTTGTAAGTGACGGTATAACAAAATCAAATATAAATTTATATGGCAACGCTCTCGTGGTCCGTGATGATGTAGACGGCATAGTCACCAATGCTAACCTTTTCACCGGAGCAATCTACGGAGAAGCTGATATGATATACGCCACATCATCAACAGCAGACATTACACTTGATACTGATGCTGAACTACATATATATGACAGTGATACTCTAACTACTGGGGGTACCATAACTACCCAAGGAACAGGTGGCATTCATATAGATGACAACGCAACTGCCACTCTAAACACTGCTACCAACGCTATTGCTGGTAATGCAGTTATAGACATAGGAGCCACTCTCTCTATAACAGCCGCTACCACAATATCGGGAGATGTGGCCGTCATTGGTACTCTCTCTGGCACTGGCAATCTCACTGTAAACGAAGGAGATGTGACTGGTTCCGGATTAATTAATATGACCGCGGGTGTATTTACTTTAGACGGCGTTGGTCTCTTTGGAGGAAATACTGCTTGGTCATTTAACGAACTAAAATTCGGTGATGGTACGGGCGTGGCCACAACAACTTCAACAGGAACCGGTGCCATTACTTCTGCGACGACTACGATTTCTGCAAATCAAATAATGGATGCTGGTGTAAATAAAACTTGGAATCTCACCGCTTCTCATGAACCATTTCAACTTTCAGGAACACTTCTAGCTTCGTCTTCAACTTTTGTTTATCAAGCTGTAAACAATGCAACAGTCACTCCGGCAACATATTACAATCTTTCCCTTTCTCCACCATCTGGCTCACCAACTTATAAGTTGGCTACCACAAGTAGTCAGACAATAACTGTAAATAATGATATCACTTTGGCTGGGGCAGGGAATGTCACTCTCGATTTTAATACATACGATCCTGCGGTTGATATAAATGGTAATTTAACTATTGGTGGTGGAGATGTAATGTTGGCATCAGACGACTCGATCACAACTATCGCTGGCAATTTTGATAACAGCGGAACGTTTACTCACAGTAATGGAGCGATAGCTTTTGATACAAGTGGCACATCTCAAATAACAAGCAGTGCAGACATAACTTTTTATAATTTTGTGGCAACAACCTCTGGTAAAGTTTTGCAATTTCAATCTCATACTACAAATGTCCCCACTTTCACATTTGCCGGCGCGTTTATTATCACCGGGTCATCAGGTCTTCCTGTTTATATCCAATCAAACAGCGCAGGAAATCAATGGCTCGCAAGTTTTAGCACTTCTCAGACAGATGTTACTTATGCATATATTAAAGATTCGGCTTGCGCCGTTGGTTCGTATTCTGTTGCTTACAGCCCATACAATTCTGCCAGTGGCACCTATGGGACTTGCTGGAATATTAGCAATAGGGGGTCTAGTGGCGATGGTATAGTTCAATCGATAGAGCAGGGTAGCGGTGGTGGCACTGTAAGGACAACTGGTGGCGCCGGCAATGCAGGTACAGGAGTTGAAGGTGGGTCAGGTGGCGGAGATAGTCAAGGGAATGGTGGCAATAGTAGTGGTGGTGGGGGACCTGGTGTTGGGGGGTCAGTAGAGGGGGCTTCAACCGTCAGTATGGAGTATGTAATAGAAGTTTTGGAAGATCTCAAAAACATTTTAATTGATGTCAGAACTTTTGTTAATCAAAGATAAATCTGCTGTGATATAATTGAGTGAGGGTTAGAAAAATTTATGTTAAAATTAGTATATAAATATTATGGATGAAATAAGATTTAGTCAGCTATCAAGAAGAGAAGAACCAATAAAAGAGAAAGTGGTTTCAAATAAAAATCCAAGAAATTTTGTTTTCATTAAACTCTTTATTTTTTTGGTCTTATTAATTGCGGGAATAATTTATGGATTTATTTATTTTACAAACAAATCCAAAAATTTAGTTTATTCAGATTTAAACGCTTCGCAATATTATGCAGTTTTTTTAACCAATGGTCAGGTATATTTTGGTAAACCAATCAATAAAAGCGCTAATGAGACGGTGCTTTCTGAAGTCTATTACTTACAACCATCAGAAAATGCCGAGGCAAGTCAGCAGCTCGCACAACCCAAATTTACACTGGTAAAGTTGGGCCAAGAAATCCACGGTCCAACCGACAAACTTTTTATAAATTCGGCTAGCATCTTATTTTCTGAACAGTTGAGGAACGATAGTAAGGTAGTAGAGTCTATCAAAAACTACAAAAATTAGCTTCTAGTTATCAACATATTTAGGTCGCTAAGAGCGCTGTTTTTGATACTATATATAGTAGTTAATTTGTTATTAGAATATTATAAGTCGGTTAATAACCCTGTTTATTTGCCCTTATTTTGGCGCCTTATAGGTGCTTTGAAATGAGAGGTGAGATGTGGTCGCCTTTGAAGCAACTGCAGAAGGGGTAAATTTATGGAACAAAATATGCAAAGTTCGAGTAATGCGTTAGTTAAAAAATTGTGGGTGATCCTTTCGGTTTTTGTTTTCCTTTTACCAGTGTTTTTTGTCCCTGTCGCTGGAGTAAGTTTGTATGTTGCTAAAATCACATTATTGGCTACCGGTTTGGTGGCTATTTTTGCGGTTTTTTTGTCATCGGTACTTTCTTCGGGAGTGATCGAAATACCTAGGGCCAAATACCTGATACCAATCGGGGTTTTTGCTTTGGTAGCTTTGGTCTCGTCTTTGATCTCTGGCGCTATTAGTTCTTCTATCACAGGTTCGTTTTTTGACCTCGGGACATCAGGTTCTTTGGTTATGTTAGTTTTTGCTTTGTTTTTGACTATGTTTGCAGTCAAAAGTGTGGGAGTGGTAGGTAAAGTGGTTTCTGCTTTTATCTACTCAGCGATTGTCTTGGCTGGTTATACACTGCTTGGTACTTTTGGTGGCGCTTTGCTACCTGCCAGTTTGGCTTCTCGTATGCCAGTTTTCCTCGCTGGTGGAGTGATTGATATGGCTATCATATTTGGGGCGGCTACCATCTTGGCTCTTTGCGCCATGAATATGACTGATATCTCAAAAAGAATGAGGATTATTTTTTCAGTTTTAATGGCTTTCTCGGTGGTGTTCATTGGGGCCACTAATTTCATGCCAGTCATTATTATTTTGGGTGTGATTTCTCTAGTTTTTTTCGTTTATATTTTGTCATGGAGTGTGGGTAAAAAAACAAATGAAAATGAGGAGTCGTTTCAAACTTCTGCCTCTTCGGGGTCGGGCCGACAAATATCTTTGTCATCTCTAGTGGTGCTCATCGCTGCGGTGGTTTTGATGCTCGGAGGTTCCAATATTGGCGGTTATCTAGCAAATTTCATGAAAGTCCAGACTACTGAAGTCCGACCAAATTTTCAAACCACTATGGATTTGGCAGTAACCTCTTGGAAAAACAATTTCGCTTTTGGGGTAGGTCCAAATCGTTTTGCAGAATTTTGGGCGGCCAATAAACCAATAGAAATAAATCAAACTCAATTTTGGAATTCTGATTTTTTGAGTGGCTCTGGTTTTATACCTACTATCGCGATCACTACCGGTCTTTTGGGGTTGCTTTCACTTCTGACTTTCATAGTGATGTATGTGGTGAGCGGAGTCAAAGCTATATTTGCTCAAATAAATTCTAGCAGTTCTAGGTACTTGGCGACTTCGTCATTTTTGGTCTCTCTTTATTTGTGGATTATGCTTTTCCTCTATACTCCTAGTATCACTGTTTTGGCCCTGGCTTTTATATTCACTGGATTGTTCACCTCTACACTCGTACCTCAAGGTATTATCGGTTTATGGAAAATAAATATATTTTCTAATCCTAAAACCAACTTTCTTTCGGTGCTTTCTATCGTAGTCTTCCTTATTATGTCAGTGGCGGGTGGTTATTTCGTCTGGGAAAAAGCGATCGCTACGGTAGTATTTGAGAGTGGAGTGGCTCAATATCAAAAAACTGGCAACATCGCAGATGTCAGGGACTCAACCGTCAAAGCTCTCAGTATGGTCCAGAGCGATGTTTATTGGAGAGGGCTTGCCGAAATTTCCCTTTTGGATTTGAATAGAGTATTGGCAAGTGTGACCAAAGAAAATCCAATGACTGAAACCACAAAAGCTGAGGCTCAAACTCTCATCGCTAATTCTATTGAATCAGCTAAAAAAGCGGTAGAGGTAGATAGCGGTAATTTCCAAAATTGGTTTGCTTTGGGCGGGGTTTATGAAGCTCTAGCTCAAAATGGTATAGAAGGTTCTCTGGACACTGCTCGTACTAGCTACAATGAAGCAGCGTTGAGGTCTCCAAGTAATCCTTCGGTGCCTTTGGCTTTGGCCAGGTTGGATGTTTTGTCCAAAAATACAGAAGCAGCTAAAACCAACATCAGCAAAGCTTTGTCACTCAAAAATAATTATACCGATGCTTATTTTGCCCTAGCTCAGATTGAAATAGCTGATAACAATATAAACGGAGCGATAAAATCAGTAGAAGCGGCTGCGGTGCTGGATCCAAACAATTCAGGGCTTTATTTCCAGCTTGGTTTACTCAAATATAATCAGAAAGATTATGCTGGGGCAGTCGGTAGTTTTGAAAGAGCGGTGGCTTTGACGCCAAATTATGCTAATGCCAAATATTTCCTAGGTATTTCTTATTATCAGCTTGATAGGAACGCAGAAGCCATCAAACAGTTTGAAGAGATAAGCGCTACTGATCCAAATAACCAAGAAGTAAACACAATATTGGCAAATATGAAGGCTGGTAAGTCATTGTTCCAAACTGCTAAACCCGCCGACAGCAAACCCCCAGTCAAAGAAAATTAAAAATTCTGTGATACTATAATTAGTAATGGTCCGGAGAACGTTAAATGCCATTACATCCAAGATTAGCGGCTTACACGAGGCCGCTTTTTGGCTGGCCGGGTTCTCAATACTTTCTCAGATTTTGGCTTTTATTAGGGATAGGATATTGGCTTATCATTTTGGGGCGGGTCACGAGTTGGATATTTATTATGCTTCTTTTGAGATACCGGATTTGATCTTTGCCACTGCGGCCTCTTTGGTTTCGGCCTCGATTCTCATACCTTTTTTTGTTAAGCAAGAACAAAATTCAGAAGAGCATCTCAAAAAATATATAAATTCGGTTTTTACTTCTTTCTTTTTGTTTATTTCAGTTTGCGCAGTCTTGGCTTGGGTTTTTATGCCTATGCTGGTGCCACTTTTTTTTAAAAATTTGGGGCCTGAAGCGGTAGAAAAGATAATAAATTTTTCTAGAATCCTTCTGCTTTCGCCGTTTTTCTTGGGACTATCAAACTTTTTTGGTAGCATCGTGCAATATGAAAAAAGATTTTTGCTTTATTCTTTGAGTCCACTGCTTTACAATTTCGGCATTATTTTGGGAGCTTTTTTTGGGGCTTCTCAATTTGGAGTTGCGGCGGTAGTCACGGGGGTCGCTGTCGGAGCATTTTTGCATATGCTCGTTCAGATGATTTGGGTGTATCGTTCGGGTAATGGACCCAAATTTATAAAAGATTTGGATTTGCTTGAGGTCAAAAAAACTTTTGCTCTTTCGATACCGCGGACTCTTTCTCTTTCAGCTTCTAGTTTGGTTGGTTTGTTTTTTGTGGTTATTGCTTCCAAATTTCCTACTGGCTCCATCGCGGTGTTTACTTTTTCTTTCAATTTGCAGTCTATACCCTTGGTTATTATTGGAGCTAGTTATTCTCTGGCCGCTTTCCCGACTTTGGCAGGGCATTATGTCAAAGGTGAACTTTTGGAGATCGGAGCCTGTTTGAGTTCTGGTCTTCGCCATATTATTTTTTGGTCTTTACCAGTAGCAGCTTTATTTATTGTCTTGCGGGCTCATGTCGTGAGAGTAATCTTGGGTAGTGGCTCTTTTGATTGGTCTGATACCAAGATGACGGCTGCCGCTTTGGCTTTGTTTGTTTTTTCGGTAGTTTTCCAAAGCATTCAACTTTTTTTGACTCGAGCTCATTATGCTTTTGGTAAAACTCGTTTGCCGCTATTTATAAATTTGGGTAACGCTCTGCTTACTGTTTCTCTGGCTATGATTTTTGCCAAATATTTTGCGCCAAATGGTCTTTTCTTTACTTTTGTAGCCAATATTTTAAAAGTAGAAGGTCTGGAGCGGGTCAGTGTCTTGAGTTTGCCGATCGCTTTTTCGATTGGCGCCTTTATTTCGGCAACACTGCTTTGGTTATTTTTGGAAAAAGAAATTCGTAAATCAGCTACAGCGATGCTCGTCGTTTCTTTTAGAGATTCTATATTGAACGCTTTTTGTATCGGGTTTGTGACTTCGATCTCTCTCCATTTGCTTGATGGACTTTTTGATCTGGACGCTACTCTTGAAGTATTTGCGCATGCGTTTATTTCTGGCATAATCGGTATCGCAGCGGGTATACTTCTACTCTTGTTGATCAAAAATAAAGAGATGGCAGAAATTATCGCTAAATTCAAAAAACCACATGAACAAAATTAGAAATTTCGGTATCATAGCCCACATTGATCATGGTAAATCTACTTTGGCAGATAGAATGTTGGAAATAACCGGCACTATAGAATCGCGCAAGATGAAAGCCCAAGTCTTGGACTCTATGGAACTTGAAAGAGAGCGGGGGATCACGATAAAGATGCAACCAGTGAGGATGATCTACAAAGATTATATTTTGAATTTGATTGACACCCCTGGGCATATTGATTTTTCTTATGAGGTTTCTCGAGCTTTGGGTGCAGTAGAAGGAGTGGTACTCTTGGTGGATGCTACTCAAGGTATAGAAGCTCAAACTCTTTCGGTGTTGACCATGGCGCGTGAGCAAGGGCTTGTGGTGGTGCCGGCTTTGAGCAAAATAGATTCTCCACTAGCGAGGGTGGCTGAAATAAAAGCTGAGATTATAGCTTTGATTGGTTGTAGCGAAGAAGAGATAATAGAGACTTCTGGTAAAAATGGCGAAGGGGTAGAAAAGCTCTTGCAAGCTATCGTAGAAAAAGTGCCAGCTCCGGAACTTGCCAAGGGGAACCCTTTGGAACCGGGGCAGCTTAAGGCTTCCCCTTGGCAAGTAGAACCCCTGCAAGCTCTAGTTTTTGATTTCAAATATTCTACCCACAAAGGTATCGTGGTTTTCGTGCGGATAATGAAAGGGGAGGTTAGGTCTAGAGAAAATTTGGTTTTTAGAATAGCGGGCCAAAAATTCGTAGCTTTGGAAGTTGGAATTTTCCACCCTGAAGAAAAACAAACCGAAAATCTTTCGGCTGGCGAAATCGGTTATATCGTAACTGGTATCAAAACCCCGGGGGTGGTTTCGGTGGGGGATACTATCGGTAAAGAAAAGGAAGCCGCCTCCGCCCTAGCGGGCTTCGACGTGCCGAGGCCGGTGGTTTGGGCTTCTATATTCCCAGAAGACCAGAGTGATCTGCTTCTACTTCGTCAATCTCTAGCCAAACTCAAACTGACCGACTCCTCACTTTTTTATGAAGAAGAATCTTCTGGAGTTTTGGGCAAAGGTTTTAGGTGTGGTTTCCTCGGGATGTTGCATTTGGAAATAATCACCGAAAGATTGAAAAGAGAATTTAATCTGAACTTGGTTATCACTCAACCTTCTATCACTTACGAATTGGAATATACTAATGGCAAAAAAGAAAAGATTTATTCGCCGGCCTTTTTCCCTGAAGATGGCTTGATAGAAAAAGTAGAGGAGCCTTGGGTTTCGGCTCATATCATCACTCCGGTAAAATACGTGGGCACACTTTTGCCTTTGCTTTATGAACACGAAGCTGAGATCTCGGCTACCGAAAATTTCGGTGGTGACAAAACCAACATATTTGCTTTGATGCCTTTGCGAGAATTGATGCGAGGATTTTTTGATAAACTCAAAAGTGCTTCTCAAGGCTACGCTTCACTTTCTTATGAAAAGTCTGAGATCAGAGCAGCTGAAGTGACTAAACTTTCTATTTTGATCGGTGGGGAAGAAGAGTTTTCTTTGGCTAGAGTGGTTTCCAAAAGGATCGTAGAAAAAGAAGCCGATGTGATAGTAGAAAAACTCAAAAATATTTTGCCTCGTCAAATGTTTGAACTCAAAATCCAAGCCAAAGCTAGCGGCAGGATTATGGCTTCACGTACAATTTCGGCTTTTAGGAAAGATGTCACCCAACATATGTATGGTGGTGATATCACCCGTAAGATGAAGCTTCGAGAAAAACAGAAAAAAGGCAAAAAGAAAATGAAAGAAAGAGGGCGGATCTCGATACCACATGATGTGTTTATAAAAATAATGAAGCCAGACTAAAAAATGTTTTGCTGATTTAAGCAAACACACTTGGCATATACATTAGTACCATACTGATTATGAGGAGAGCGGATATAACAAACCAAGCTACTTTTATAAATTTTCGGGCTTTTGGATTCCACAACATGCTATGATTATAGCATGTTTTTGTGTAGTATTTAAATATTATGAGTATGCGTGGGATAAAGAAAAAAGAAGAGGGTAATTGGAAGAAATGGGTTAGTTTTTTGTTTTTTTTATTTTTGCTTGTGGTACTCGTCAATTCAGTCAGGGGAGTTTATCAAAAGAAAAAATCAGCCGAGGAAATTTTGGTGAGGATGGAAAAAGAGACTTCAGATCTTAAAAACAGAGACCAATATTTAAAAGCTTCAATAGAAAGGATGGCGACCAAAGAAGGTTTGGAGTTTGAAATGCGTAAAAAATTGAATGTGGCTCAAGCCGGAGAGGGTGTGGCCATCATCGTAGAAAATGGGGATTCTTCTACCACTACGGACACCCAAATTTCCGCCTGGCAAAAATTCAAAAATTTTTGGATAGGGATTTTTAGGTAATAAAAAGACCCACGTTGCTCGCGCTTCGTGGGTCTTATCAGCGGAGAGAAAGGTCCCGCGATACAACTGCTTTCGGCTATCGCCGACTTCTGAAGGATAAAACTCCTTCAGAGTCCGAAGGCCGACCTCGCAGTGCCCCTTGCAGGACTCTCACTTCTCTGATATAAGTATAGCATACCTACAAGATATGTCAAGTAAAAATCAATGAAATATTTATTTCGTAAAGCTCAATTTTAAAATATATTGAAAAATAAGGGAATTTTGGAAATCAATAAAAAATAAGTTGAATTGTGCGGGTAGGGAGAATCGGTCACATATAATTTCCTCGCCGTTGTGATTAGATAATCGGTCCTTACAGGACCAGTACCCCAATTGGATTTTTTAGTTCGTTTCCCTCCTAAAAAATCTCAATCGGGCTTCGATTCTCCCACGGAAGCAAATTTGGTTGCTTCCTTACCTCGCAAAACATAGAAAAATACTGGGTTGTAAACCCAGTATTTTTCTTGTTTGTGCGGGTAGGGAGAATCGAACTCCCGTCTCATCCTTGGGAAGGACGCATCATACCACTAAACTATACCCGCATGTGTGTCTTTTATATTATCATATCTAATCTCATTATTTTTCTTTGAGTTCAATTATCCACCTAGTTGCACGATCGCACAACTAGGTAGTGATATAATTTAAATATAAAATGAGAATGAAAATAGAAACAAAAGAGATAAAAAAATTTGTCAGAGACGAAAGAACGCTAGAAGTATTAGAAGTAATCGCTAAGTTGAGTGTTATTTTATTTGTTGGGGTAGCTGCTCCAAACGCTGCGGGTCATATAATAAAATTGCTTGGATGGGTGCCAGATTACAAAAATAAATATCAAACAGAAAAAATATTATCTGTCTTAGAAAAAAATAAACTTATTAAATTTTGGACAAAAAATGACAAAGGAGTTTTAGAATTAACAAATGAAGGTAGATTGTATTTTAATCGTCTGAAAGCCAAAAAAATTAAGTTGCCGACTGGTAAAAAATGGGATGGAATGTGGAGAATGGTTACTTTCGATATTCCAGAAAAGTTAAAATTAAACAGGATGAGATTTGCCAGAAATCTTAATTTTATAGGAATGTATAATATAGAGAAATCGATTTTTATTTATCCACATGAGTGTAGAGATCAAATTTTCAAAATAGCCGAACTTTATGAGGTTAGAAAATACATATGCTACATGGTAGTCAAATCAATAGAACCAGATTCAAAACTCAAAATTTATTTTCCCTTTGCCAAATCTAGCGTGAATTATTAAATTTCTACTAGCTGACTGATCGTGCAACTAGAGTGGAGAATATAATTCTTGGTAAAAGTTTAGGTTGTAATTTTGGTTGTGAGTCGGGGTCGCATAAATTTCTGAGCGACGGCGAGGAAATTATATGTGACCGATTCTCCCATCTCGCACCACTTAGCTTATTTTTTCTTAATTTTTTAAAATCACCTTATTTTAAAGCATATTTTATATGCTACTATTTACAAAATTACAAAATACTTGAGAAATAATGTGTATTTGCTATAATTGTAGATAGGAGGCATAAAGCCATGGCAGAAAAGAAGCAGTATCCCGCCGACTTCGTGAGGCGGGCGAAAGAGGAGTACCCCAATTGGCCCGACCTGCACAAAGCGTTGAACAGCGGCAACGAATTCGTCGGTCGCTATCTGGACGACAGCAGTCAAGGCGGAATCAGCCCCTACGAAATCGTGAAGCTGATTGACCAGAACAAGGTTCAAGAGCTTCGCCAGAAGGCCGACCAGTTCATTCGTCGCAAGAAGCTTTACAGCGACTGGTACGACACCGCTCAAGAGATGTTCTACTTCCAAAAAGTGTAGCCGTCTCATCAATAGCCCGCAATGGAGCCCACTCCTGCGGGCTTCATTGTTGCTTTGATAACTCTGTTCCGATAACGTCCCACAAGGAGCACAATTAAATCAAAGAAGATAAATTTTTTCTTATTATGCTTTCATTATTTTTGTCTTCCAAAACAAACCCTGTTCTTTCGATTTCACCTCGAAGCTCATCACTTTTTTGCCAATTTTTGGTTTCGCGAGCGTGGTCTCTTTCTTTTTTTAATTCCAAAATTTCTTCAGGAATGTCCGTTTTTGTATTTTCTGACAAAAGGGCAATATTTAAACCTAAAACCGCGTCTATTTTTTCTACGGTTTTTTTACTTTTTTTCAAACTAAAGGTCTCGTGCAGTAGTGCCAATGCTTTGGGGGAGTTTAGGTCGTCGCTTATAAAACTCTCAAATCTGGTTATGATCTCACTGTCTTCTTCACCATCAGGTAAACTGTCAAATTCAAAAATTAATTTTTCTAAAGATTTTTGAGCGCCAAAAACCGAATCCCAAGTGAAGTTCATGGGCGAACTGTAGTGACCCGACAAGAGCCAGAGTTTGAAGGCCAAAGGGTGGATTTGGCGCTTTTTTAAATCAGCTATGGTGAAAGTGTTTTGCAAAGATTTGGACATTTTTTCTCCTTCCACTGTCAGGAATTCGTTGTGAAGCCAGAAGTTGGCCAAAGGAACTCCAAAAGCACATTCGGATTGAGCGATTTCGTTGTTGTGATGTACAGCGATATGATCTATGCCACCAGTATGGATATCAAAAGGTTGACCCAAAAATTTGTGACTCATGGCTGAACATTCTATATGCCAACCAGGGAAGCCAACACCCCAAGGAGAAGGCCATTCTTGCAGACGTTTGGTGCCACCATCGGTTTCTGAAAATTTCCATAAAGCAAAATCGTTGGGGTTTATTTTTTGGTTGTTAGCTTCTACTCGGGTGCCAGCTTTTTGTTCGGCTATATTTATGTTACCCAGCTTGCCGTAATCTTGGAATTTGCTGATGTTGAAGTACATACCATCGGCAGTTTGGTAAGCAAAGCCTTTTTCTTCCAAAATTTTTATGATCTCTAACTGTTCTTGGATGTGGTCAGTAGCTCTAGGGAATATGATATTTTTGGTTTCTATATTTAAATCATTTAAGTCTTTGTAAAAAATATCTTCATAAAATCTGGCGATCTCTTCGGCGGTTTTGCCTTCTTTTTTAGCGGTGGATTCTACCTTATCTTCTCCGGCGTCTTCGTCGCCAACCAAATGTCCGACGTCGGTGATGTTTACGACTTGCTTCACTTGGTAGTCAAAATATTCAAAAGTTTTCCTCAAGAGGTTGGCAAAAACATAGGCTCGCATATTGCCTATGTGTGGGAAAAAATAAACTGTTGGCCCACAGTTGTACATTTTTACAACTTTGGCTTCAATAGATTTAAATTTCTCTTTTTTATTGGTGAGTGTGTTGTGTAAGAATATATCCATAAATCAGAACCATTTTTTAACCCGAGCGTAAATCAGGGTTGAGAGCATCACTATAACCATTAAACTCGAAATAATCCAGAAAGCGTTGGGGTCGTTTTTTAAGGGGAAATAAATGATACTCATGCCAAAAATTTGGCCGATAACTGTCAAAGGGAACAAAACTGAACCGATAACTGCCAAGTTTTTCATTATCTCGTTTTGTTTGGTGGAAAGCATGGAGTTGTTGGTCTCTCGGAGTTCGGTTACCAAATCCATTTGGTTGTTTACTCTTTTCATGAGTCGAGTCCAGTCGTCTTTAAGGTTATTAGCTTCGGCTTTAAATTTTTTGCCAAATTTTTCTTCGCCGGATTTGGCTAAAACATCAAAGACGTTGCCATGAGGATCAACCATCCTTTTGAAATTTAAAAGATTGCGGCCCGCATTGGAAATAGTGAAAACCATCGCTTTTTCTTGGCCATCAAAAATATTTTTTTCTATTTCTTTCATCCAGTCTTCTATGTAGGCCAATTCGTCGGTCATGCCTTTGTAAATTTCTTTCAGCATTTCAAAAAATATATGCGAGCTTGTCTCTTGGTTTAAGATCTCGCTCACTTCTACTCGTTTGGCAAAATAATGTAAAGCGTCAATCGAGCCGTAGCGAGCCGTGATCACTCCATCAGCCTTTATTATGAAATCAATCTCTTGGCTATCTTCGGCCGAATGAGAATTTTTGAAAGTGGGGATATGTAAAACAGCGTAAATGTTTTCCCCGTCTTCTTCAGCGTATTGAGTTGGGGTGGGGGCCAATAGATCTTTGGCAATAGTGGGGCTTATGTTTTGAGTGAGAATCAAAGAGTCGGCTTCTTCCTTGCTGGGAGAATTTAAATCTAACCAAACTTGACCCATAAATGCACGAGTAGTAATCATGTGATATATTATATCAGAAAATGAATAAAGAAAGATATACACAAATTTTAACATCTGTTTTCTTAGCTATCGTACTTTTGACGATCGGTTTTTATTTTGGCAAAAAAGGTAGTGTCACTCCCGATTCCAGAGCCGATCTAGAACCATTTTGGAAAGCTTGGGATTTGTTGGATAAAAACTTCGTCGGGGCAAGTTCAACTACCCCTAAAATAGACAGTCAAGCAAAAGTTTGGGGGGCGGTGCAGGGTTTGGCCAGTAGCTATGGTGATCCTTATACTGTTTTTTTCCCACCCGTAGAATCCAAAAATTTTGAAGAAGAAATAAGTGGCGCTTTTGGCGGAGTGGGTATGGAAATAGACACAGTTGATAATGTGTTGACGGTGGTTGCTCCACTCAAAGGTACTCCGGCTGAATCGGCAGGAGTTTTGGCTGGCGACAAAATAATCATGATCGGAGACAAATCCGCCCTGAATATGCCGATTGAAGATGCTATAAAATTGATAAAAGGAGAGGTGGGGACTTCAGTCGTGATAACTTTTGCCCGAAAAGGAGAAAAAAATCCTGTAGTCAAAACTCTGGTCAGAGCTTTGATAAATATACCAACTGTTGATACCAAAATTTTACCAGACAATGTCTTCGTCATAAGTCTGTATAGTTTTTCGGCTACTTCGCCAAACCTCTTTCGAGGAGCTTTGCGAGAATTTATAGAATCAGGTTCAGATAAATTGATTTTGGATTTGCGCAACAATCCGGGTGGTTATCTAGAAGCTTCACTTGATATGGCTAGTTGGTTTTTGCCGACAGGCAAAGTGGTGGTCACTGAAAACTTTGGAGACAAAAAAGAAAAAAATGAATATCGAAGCAAAGGTTACAATATTTTCACAGACAAACTGAAATTTGTGATTTTGGTGAATGAGGGCTCGGCTTCAGCTTCTGAAATTTTGGCGGGGGCTCTGCGAGAGTACAACAAAGCTATCTTGGTAGGTGAAAAAACGTTTGGTAAAGGCTCAGTCCAAGAATTGGTCCCAGTAACGAGCGACACCTCTCTCAAAATCACAGTGGCTCATTGGTTCACGCCACTCGGCAAATCTATTTCCAACGGGGGACTTACTCCTGATATAGAAGTTAAGCTGACAGCTGAAAACACCAAAGGCGGTAATGATCCACAGATGAATGCTGCGGTTAAATATTTAACAAAATAATTTCATGACCTCACCCCCAAACCCCTCTCCTTGCGAAGGAGAGGGGAGCTCCGCGCATCTTTTATTTTGTGCTATATTATTGGTATGAAGGTTATATTAAAAGAAAACATAAAAGGCGTAGGCAGGAAATATGAAATTAAAAATATATCTGATGGTTATGCCAACAATTTTTTGATACCCAAAAAATTGGCCGAATACGCTAGTCCGGAAGCTGTCAAAAAAGCAGAAATTTTGAGAGCTACAGTGGAAGCAGAAATTCAAATTCAAGAAAAGTTGACCCAAAAACAAATTGAGATGTTGAAAGGGGTGAAAATAGTTTTAAATAAAAAAGCTAGCGAAAAGGGCCACTTGTTTGAAAAAGTTCAGCCCGAAGAAATAGCCGCCGCTCTCAAAGATCAGGCCAAAATAGATATAGGTTCAGAATTTTTGATGATAGAAAAACCAGTCAAAGAAGTGGGTGAGCATGCTATCATCGTTCAAATAGGCAAAAATAGAGGCGAGTTTAAACTAGTTATTGAAGCGGAAAAATAAATATGAACAAAGATTTTGATAAATGGAATGAAAAGAAAAAACAAATAGATGCTAAGAATGAAAGTGAGATTTTATTTTTTAGAGAAGGTGAGATATGGTGGGTGCATCTCGGTGTTAATATTGGATTCGAAATGGATGGAAAAGGCGATGAATCAATGCGACCAGTTTTAATTATCAAAAAATATAATCAATTTTCATTTCTCGCTGTACCTTTGAGTACATCTCCTAAAAAGAATAGATATCGCATACCTGTTGGAGTAGTTGATGGTAAAGATGCTGTAGCGAATTTATCACAAATGAAAAATATAGATAGCAAAAGACTTATAAACAAAATCGGACATACAGAACTAGAACTCTTAAAAATTATAAGAGAAAAAGCTAACAGGGTTAATTTCTGTTAGCTTTTTCAAATTCTCCCTCTTGCGAGGGCGAGCCCGAAGGCCATCTATATAATTAGTATAGCAATCCGAATAAAAAAGTCAAATTTACTTTTCATTTTTAACGTACTCATAAATCGGTGACCAGCTCATCCCAAAACTCAATGCGAAAAGGAGCTCTTCTATCGGGATATGGTTAAAAGTCAAAACGCCACTTAAGTTTTGAAGCGAGTAAAAGTCTGTTATGTAATTGGGGAAAATCGAAGTGAATAAAAGTGAGAAAAATATATAAACAAAAAGATAAGAAATTCCTCCTAATATAACCTCTGCAATTAAATCTCGACGTTGCAAACAAATAACCAGAGAGGCAACAAAACCAAAAATAATAAGAACCCAAATCAGATTAAGATCAAAAATACTACTGGTTATCCCTCCAACCAAAACTCCAGATATCAATGCATAATGAGGTTTGTTTTTTAATTTTTTACCAGTGTTCTTTTTTCTGAAAATTACTTCATAAACCGCAGCTGCGATACCTCCAGTCAAAAACATATAAAAAGCATCTTCTATAGAGTATCCGCCAGTAATTCTGCCTAAATCAAAAAATGTATCAGGATTCCAGTAGCCAGGAATTATAGTTTTGTTTGCAGATATATTGGGAGATACTATTTTTATAAGAATAAAACCAATACTCAATATAATAAAGTAGTAGTAACCACTCCAAAGCATATCTTTTCTGAGATCTTTTCTGGAAATAAAAAAAGCTAGCCAAGCTAAAAAAAGAATAAAAATTTCAACTAAATACTGCATACTAAAATTGTATCAAAATCAGCATATTAAGAAAACAATTTTATGTGATTAAACTACAGTGGCGACTTTTTTGATGATAGTTTTGCCATCAAAATGCACTTTTCTTTTGGTAGACATTTTGACTTTGCCAGCTTTGAGAGCAAAAAGAGTGTAGTCTCTGCCCATACCGACGTTGTTGCCCGGTAATACGTTTGAACCTCTTTGGCGTATCAAAATAGAGCCTGTTTGGCAGACGCTACCATCTGAGACTTTGACTCCCAAATATTGTGGTCCAGAGTCTCTCCCGTTTTTTGTTGTGCCGGCGGCTTTCTTATGTGCCATATTATTAAGTTAAAAATGTAAAGTAAAAACTGCTATAATGCAGATAATTAAAGTATAATAGAGAAAGCTTTAAAATGCAAGAAGATAAAAAGATAGAAGAATATGTGACTGGATTGGACTTTGAAACCAAGCAAAACCTAGGTTGGCGCGAAAAATTGGAGGATTTGGTAAACGGTAAGTTTTTTGTGCCTGTAGTCATTGTTTTGATAGCTATTATTGCCTTTTTTTTGGGCCGTATTTCGGGTTTACAAGCAAAAAAGGAGCCAGTGAGGGTTTTGGATAATACGGTTTCTGCTTCAGAAAATAACCCCCTTAATCCCCCTTACATTAAGGGGGAAATAGGAACTAAAACAAATATTTCTGGTGGCGAAGTGAAAGGGGTAAGCACGGGGCAAGTTCCGGCTTCGACAGGCGCAGTGGTCGCTTCCAAAAATGGCACCAAATACCATTATCCGTGGTGTGCTGGAGCCAAACAAATCTCAGCTCAAAATCTAGTGTCTTTTGCTTCGATTGAAGAGGCGCGAGCCAAAGGCTATACTCCAGCTTCTAATTGCAAAGGTCTTAAATAAAAAGTGAGACCAGCGCGCATATTTTATGTGTTATTATTAAGTCGCACTCTAATCGATGTCGTGCACATGCGAATCAGCAGATTCGAAGCTCGGCAATTTCACTAAATCAAATGGAACACCAAAAGAAAAAATTTGATGAATTTTTGATCTCACTAAAATTGGGATTTTTTTTGGCATTCCGTCAAGTGAAAAGATCAAACAAAGCAACCACTGCTCTTATCATTTTTGTGATGATGTTGACGTTCCTTAACCTGGTAGTCATCCGTGGGATTTTGGTCGGGCTGATTCAGAGTACTATAAATGTATACAAGGAGAGATACACTGGTGATCTTTTTATCTCTACTCCACTCAAAAAAGATTTTATAGAAAATAGTCCCAACATTATTGAAATAATTAAAAACCAGCCTTGGGTGCAAACTTATTCTGCTCGGTATACCAAAGCTGGCAAAATTGAAAGCACTTACAAAGAAAGGATAAATTATATTGAAAAAGCCAACGAAACTAATGGTGTTATTTCCGGCATTAATCCTTTAAACGAGAATGCCACTAGCAACCTTTCTTCCAAAATCATTGAAGGTTCTTATTTAACTGCCGATGATACTGAGTCGGTGATGCTTGGGGCTTATTTATTAAAAAAATATTTACCGATTGAATCGGCCACTTTCAAAACTTTGGAAAATGTTGGTATTGGTTCCAAAATTAGGTTGACTATAAATGGCAACATCAAAGAATTTACTGTTAAAGGTATCGTGCGTACCAAAGTAGATGAAATAGATATGCGGGTTTTTATGGTTGATTCGATTTTGCGTAATTTGGCTGGGCGGACTGATTATAATGTCAATGAAATTTCTATTAAATTGAAACCTGGGACTGACCCGATATTTGCTAAAGAGGCTTTAGTTAAAAGTGGAGCGGATAAAACTGCTAGAGTCCAAACTTTTGAAGAGGGTTTGCCAAAATTTGTCACGGATATGAAAAACACTTTTGCTTTGCTCGGTAACATCGTTGGTTCGATTGGTTTGGTGGTGGCCTCGATCACGATTTTTATTGTGATTTATATCAACGCTATCACTCGACGCAAGTTTATCGGTATCATGAAAGGTATCGGTATCAGTGCCACTGCTATTGAAGTTTCTTATATTATTCAATCTATTTTTTATGCAGTTATCGGGGTATTTTTGGGGCTTTTGGTACTTTATTTGGGTTTGGTCCCTTATTTCAACGCTCACCCAATCAATTTCCCATTTTCTGATGGTATTTTGGTTGCTGAATTTGGAGCAACAGCTTTGCGAGTTTTGCTTATCATGATAGCGACTATTATCGCCGGTTTCGTGCCGGCGCGCATTGTGGTCAAGAAGAATACATTGGATTCTATATTGGGCAGGTAATACAAAAAATATGTCAAAAATAATTGAAGTAAAAAATTTAAGGAAATCTTTTAAAACCGGGGATAGTGAGCTCGTGGTTTTGAACGATATGACTTTTGATATTGCTAGTGGAGACTTTTTTGCCATTACTGGTCGGTCCGGCTCTGGTAAATCTACTTTGCTTTACCAACTGGGGCTTTTGGATCATCCAAATGTTGGGGAGATTGTTATTAACGGTATCAATGTTTCAACTTTGAATAATGAAGGACGAACCAAATTTAGACTGAAAGAATTAGGTTATGTTTTTCAAGATTATGCTTTAGTGCCGGAATTAAATTCTATTGAAAATGTGGCTATACCACTTTTGATGCAAGGCTTGGAAAGAGAAGAGGCTTACCAAAAATCAGAAGCGGCACTTCAAAAAATAGGCATGGGCGAAAAACTTAGCAATTTACCGTTTCAACTTTCTGGTGGGGAACAGCAAAGAGTCTCTATCGCTCGAGCGATCGCCCATGATCCCAAGATAATTTTTGCCGACGAACCCACCGCCAACTTGGATTCGGAGACAGCCGATAATGTGATGAAAGCATTTTTGGAATTAAATTCGCATGGTCAGACTATCATTATGGTTACTCACGAACCAGAATATGCTCGACTGACTAATCGGGTAGTTAAAATAGGTGACGGTAAAATTTTGATGGATGGCAAGCCTGGAGACGTGCTATAATAAAATCGCGTTCTAAATCAAATGAATAAACTTTTTACAAAAAAATTCTTGATATATTTTGCGGTTGCAGTAGTGGCCGTGGTGGCTTTGTTTTTTATTTTTAAAAATGGTAATGGCAAACAAACTATAGCTGTAGTACGGGCCAATCTTGTTCAAGAAGTGGCTTCAACTGGCAAAATAAAACCTAGCCAAAGTATAAATTTGGGTTTTGACAAATCTGGCCGAGTTCAAAATGTTTATGTGTCTATTGGACAAAATGTAGAAAAAAATCAATTGCTAGCTTCACTTGAAGCTGGAGAAATTTCTGCTGATTTGATTAAAGCTCAAGCTACTCTTTCGGAAGAAAACATAAAATTGAGAGAAATCAAAAACACTGCTCCTACGACTTTTAATGATGCATCCAAAAATTTGGAAGCGGCGATAAAAGAAAGTTTTGCTTCGGCTGATAACGCAGTGAGGAATAAAGCCGATCAATTTTTCAAAAACAACACCATCAATCCGCAATTTGAAATTTCTATAACTTCTGGCAATTTCGTGCATTATTTTAATGTGCCGAGTGATACTGTCTTAGAAATAAACAATGATCGAAAAAAAGCAGAAGAGATTTTGGTTGCTTGGCAAAAAGCGCTTAACAATCTAAACTCAGGAAACTTAGAGGTTACTGCTGATAAAGCTATCAAAGATCTCAATTTTGTTTCTAATTTTTTGGATAAAATAGCTGGAGCAGTCAATGCGTTTACTTCGGCTGATTATGCTTATGATACTACTGTAAGTGGCTACAAGACCACTATCTCTGGTGCCAGAAACGAAGTCTTGTCTGCCGTTTCTAGTTTGGTTACCGCTAAAGACAAACTCAATTTGGCTCCGATTTTGGGAAGCGATGGTCAGTTTGGAACAGTCTTGACTCAAGAGTCCAAAGTCTCTCAAGCTCAAGCCAATATTTCTTCCTTGGAAGCTTCTTTAAATAAGTTTTATATAAAAGCTCCTTTTGCTGGGGTGGTGATTTTGCAAGATGCCAAAGTGGGTGGAGCAGTTTCGGCCGGTGTCACTTTGATTTCGATAGTCAGTCAAAATTCCATGTACATTGAGGCCAACATTTCAGAAATCCACATTGGCAAAATAGCGGTTGGCAATCAAGTGTCGGTGACTTTTGATGCTTTCCCAGACGAAGAATTTCAAGGTTTTGTTTCTTATATAGAACCTGGTGATGTGATCATTGATGGGGTAGTAAACTATAAAATCAGAGTAGAATTAGGAGAGACGATGATTGGCGATAATGGCCAGGTAATTATGAAGTTTGCCAATCCTGACCCCAAAATAAAAAGTGGTTTGACAGCCAACCTCAAGATTAAAACTGCTCAAAAACCAAATGTCTTGGCTATACCGCTCTACACGGTGATCAAAGAAAACGAATTAAATTTTGTAAATAAAATAGTAAATGGCAAAGTAGAAAAAACTCAAATCGAACTAGGTCTTTCCGGTAACACCGGTCTAGTCGAAGTCTTAAGTGGCCTGCAAGAAGGGGATGCGGTGGGGTTTTAGTTGGGTAATTTTACTTGACAGTATCTAAAAAAAGAACAGTCTTATGTCAGATGGGTTCCATAACCTGTACTTTAGATAGGAAGGCGATAGCTAGGCCCTCCTTGAGGGAA
>Ga0172379_10003347_pt1 | contig 25765 bp, 25 predicted proteins | sample GrowelOW334metaG_FD_119756 | JGI IMG/M metagenome (GOLD analysis project Ga0172379, IMG submission 119756) | Groundwater microbial communities from an aquifer near a municipal landfill in Southern Ontario, Canada - Groundwater well OW334 metaG | ecosystem: Environmental > Aquatic > Deep...
CTCGGCCCGAACGGGGCGGGGAAGTCGACGACCATCAAGATGCTCACGACGCTCCTGCACCCCACGACCGGAACTGTTCGTATCGACGGCAACGACCCCGTCGAGGAGCCCGATCTCGTACGGCACTCCTTCGGCATTGTCTTTCAGGACCCTTCGCTCGATGAAGACCTGACCGCGCTCGAGAACTTGGAGCTTCATGGCGTGCTCTACAGCGTGCCGAAGGACACACTCGCGAAGCGTATCAACGAAATGCTCGCGCTCGTCGAGCTTTCGGATCGCCAGCATGATTTCGTCCGCGATTTCTCCGGCGGCATGAAGCGGCGACTTGAGATAGCGCGCGGGCTCCTGCACCATCCGAAGATAATTTTCCTCGACGAACCGACGCTTGGTCTCGATCCGCAGACGCGCAATCGTCTCTGGAGCTATGTGCAGAAGCTGAACACCGATGAGGGCATTACCGTCTTCTTCACGACGCACTACATGGAAGAGGCCGACCGCGTCGCGAAGGAAATCGCTATCATTGACCACGGCGTCATCATTGCGCAGGGCACGAGCGCAGAACTGCAGTCGCAAACGGGCACCGCAACGCTCGAAGAAGCATTTTTGAAGCTCACGGGGAGCGCTATCCGTGACGAAGCGGGCGGTTCCGTCGATCGCATGCGCCAGGCGCGCCGTGCGTGGGGCGGCGGTCGTCGCTAATCTTGTATGCATACTTACCACTTACCACTCACCCCTTACCCCTTCTTTTTATGAACGCGGTCTATGCAATGTGGCTTAGGGAAGTGAAGCGGTTCATCCGCTCCAAGAGTCGCATCGTGGGCGCGCTCGGCCAACCGCTCCTTTTCCTCATCGCGCTTGGCTACGGACTCGGGCCGGTCTTCCAGAAAGCGGGGCAGGGGAATTATCTGGAGTTCATCGCACCGGGCATCATCGGCATGTCCATCATCTTCACCGCCATCTTCAACGGTATGCAGGTCATCTGGGACCGTCAGTTCGGATTCCTGAAGGAAACGCTCGTCGCGCCGGTCTCGCGGCTTTCCATCATGTTTGGCCGCACGCTCGGCGGCGCAACCGTCGCGGCGACGCAAGGGACGCTCGTGCTCATCATCGCGACGATTGCCGGCTTCCGTCCCGTCTCGTGGCTCGGCATCGTGCCAGCGCTCGTCATCATGCTCCTCGTCGCGCTTCTCTTTAGCGCGCTCGGCATCATGGTCGCCTCTAAATTGAAAGACATGCAGGGCTTCCAGCTCATCATGAACTTCCTTGTGATGCCGCTCTTCTTTCTCTCGGGCGCACTCTTTCCTTTGAATAACGTGCCATCCGCGCTCCGTTTGGTCGCGCAGTTTGATCCGCTCTCGTATGGCGTCGATGCGCTTCGCTATTTCCTCATCGGAGAGCACACCTTCTCGCTCACGCTCGATATTGGCGTGCTCGTCGGTGTGACGGCACTCTTCCTCGCGCTCGGTTCGTATTTCTTCTCCAAGATAGAAGTGTAGGAAGTGGCTCGACAAGGGGCAGAGCGGGCTGTAGTCTGGCGTCAGACAATATCGTCTTTGTGCACGAGGGTGCGGAAGGAGTTCTGTATGCAAAAAGAAAAGGTAGTTTGCAGTACGATGCTTGACTTACTCAAGCGGATGGCACCGGGCGATTGGAATTCGAGGAAGACCGGTGCGACACTGAGGTGTATCCGCTCGACGCCGCCCAAGGTATACGTCGAAGAGTATTTCGACGATGGCAGGGGTCATTCGGGTGCGTTCACGAGCGATTGCACGGATGTCGCGCCGGAATTGTTTGAGCGCGCTCTCCGTGAGGGGTACATAACCAACAAGCCCGAATGGGGCAGAGTTTCGGGGTGGGAGTTCATCATCTCCGAATCGGGCGAGAGGGCGCATGAGAAGAATGTATGGATGACTCGAATCGTGCGAGAACATCTCTTCCCGGGGAAGGGTATGCGCGCGAGCGACTTGCGGCCGTACCTGGAAGAGTTGTCGGAAGAGGCCATTGTGGAAATCCTCGAAGATCTCGTTCGCCGTAAGCACGCGGAGTCGTACTCGTATTCGCCGGAAAGTCCGAAGTTCTATCTGTTCAAACGAAGGATCGCCGCTTGAGTTCTTTCGTTCGCTCCAGATGCCTGTTCACGCGGGCATCTTTTTTATTAGGAAAGGGTGCGGCGGATGTCTTCGGTGAGGACGTCAACCTCTTTGAAGAATTGCACGCTGCGCGTATCGCGCGGGCGCGGCAGGTCGACGGGAATCGTTTTTTCCACGCGACCCGGATGTGCACCCATGACCAGTATCTGATCGGAAAGCTCAATAGCGTCGGGGATGAGGTGATTCACCATGAGAATGGTCATGCCGTAGGAGCGCCAGATCTTCAGGAGGTCAGCCTTGAGTGCTTCGGACGTGATGGTGTCGAGGTTCGAGAACGGCTCGTCCATGACGAGGAGGTCAGGCGATATCGCGAGGGCGCGCGCGAGGCCCACGCGCTGCCGCTGGCCGCCCGAGAGCGCCGCAGGATAATGGCGCTCGAGGTGTTCGAGACCCACCTCCTTTAATTTCTCGCGGGCGATATGCTCGCGTTCTTTTCGCGCCACGCCATGCATGTGCAGACCGAAGGCGACATTGTCGAGCGCGGAGAGCCACGGGAAGAGCGCATAGTTCTGGAACACCATCGCGGGTCGGGAGAAATTGCGCACGATCGTCCCGCTCGCATGCGGCATCAGGTCAAGAATGACGCGCAGCAATGTGGACTTGCCGGAACCTGACGGTCCGATGATCGAGACGAACGAGCCCGTTGGAATAGAGAAAGAAATATCTTTGAGCACCGATACCTCATTCTCCCCTTCATCAGCGAAGCGCGCGCAGACGCGCGAGAGGACAAGGGTCATTGCGGAGGAATGTTGCATACTTATTCAGCGTACCGCCGACTGCTCTCACTCAAGAGCGGTGCCCAGACAAGACGATTTATTATGAATACGATGACGAGGATAACGAGGATTCCGGCGATCGCGGTCTGGCTCACGCCAGTCATATCCGTGTCTTTTATAAATGCACCAAACCCCATCATGTTCGCGATGATCTCGGCGCCGATTACCGCTTCCCAGCCGATGGCGATGCCGACGATCGAGCCGGTGAGAATAGCGGGAAGTGAGAGCGGCGCGAGGTAGTAGGGAATGCGCCGGAATCCGCGCGCGCCGAAGATCGTGGCGGCGTCGTTGAGGTCGGCGTGCGCACTCTTGATAGCCGTCAATACCGCAAAGAGGATGGGCCAGATGATAGAGCTCACTGCGAAGAGGATTATCATTTGGTTCGTGTACCCGAGGAAATAAATGAAGAACGGGAGAAGCGCGAATGACGGCAGATTCTGCAGGACATCGAAAATAGGGAAGAAGAATTCTGAAATCGGGCTCCAGCCGACGAGAAGGGCGATGGAGACACCGAGCGCAAACGCAATGGCATACGCGATCGCGATGCGGTACGTCGTATACGCAACCGCTTGAGTGAGCGCGCCCCACGCGACCGTACCGAAGAAGCCGAACGTCGCAAGCAAAAGGGCAATGATCACGACGCCTGCCATGAGTCCCAGAGTGCGTTGATAGCGGCGCGCGTGGTGCCGGTGGAGCGCGCGAGTCTGGGGGTGGGCAGAACTTCCGATCATGCATCTATTCTAGCGCGTTCCATGGACGCGCTATACTAAAGCCATGAACATCCATCCTTTTTTCGTGCATTTCCCGATAGCGCTGTTCATCGTGTATTCAGTTCTTGAAATAGTGGTATATGCGTGGCCGACGCTGCGTCGGCCACTATGGGTCTTTCCGGTAAAAGCGTTCCTTCTTTTCTGTGGCGTCCTCGCGGCTCTCGTTGCGCTCGCCACGGGCGGTATCGCTGAAGACCTCATCGAGGGCTCGGCGCGGAGTTACATCCTCGAAGTGCACTCGCCGTTCGCTGGCGCGACGACACTGCTGTATCTCGTCCTCGCAGCGGCATACCTCGTGCGTATCTTCCAGATGAAGGGGTGGGGGAATCAACTGTTCGGCTCAAATAGATTCTTTTCCCCCATCTTAAGATTGAAGGAATATCTCGCGCATCTCGTACTCGATACAGGGATGCTGCCGATGCTTGCGTTTCTCGGCCTCATCGGCATCACTATCACGGGCGCGCTCGGTGCCGCCATCGTCTATGGTCCCAACACCGATCCGTTCGTCTCCTTTGTCTATCACCTCTTCTGGGCCCAATAGTGCGGCGCGGTTAGGATTCGACCTTCTCTATCCAATGGAGCGTTTGGTCTTTTTCATTCGTGAAGCTCCCGTGCAATTGAGGGAGGAATTGCATAAGGCCGACTGAGTCTTTTACCGTCGAGATCTTCTGCACCTCTTCTCGCGTATCTACCGGTATATAGGTCTCGTACATGAAAGCGTCGTGTTTGAAATAGACGTGTTCGTACCATTCATGAAAATAGAGCTGTCCGCATTCGCGGCATCTGAAAAGATCCCGTTCTCGACGGTTCTCCCTGACAAATACCTCCAGCAATTCCAGATTGAGGTCTGTGGGGGTCAGATTGATTTTATTCCATAACACGCACTGCGTCGGGTTTCTCATGGGGTAATGTCGCGGTAGTTTTAAAGTCCAGGCTTGATCGGCCCTAGGGACAGTATACAACAACAGCATTTTGTACCTCACGCCGCTATCTCATAGTTGAATAAAGTCGGATTTTCAAGTATCGTGCTCTCTATTGCGGGTTCGTCTAATGGTAAGCCCTGTGGGCTTTCTGCCAGCACTCGCCTCGAATGAGCAAATGCAGACATCTGCTCATTACTCGGCTCGCTTGGCAGTAGGAAACCTCCCATTAGACTCTCCCGCGATGGCGTATGTATTTATAAATTGCGGGTTCGTCTAATGGTAGGACACATCCCTCTGGAGGATGGTATTGGGGTTCGAGTCCCTGACCCGCAGCAGTCGTGAATTACTGGTAGTAGTGGGCCACCGTTGAAATGGTTTCTTGGCTTCAATGCTGAGTATTTTGTCCTTTAGTGTGAGGTTCGAACCAACGGTTTCGACTATTAGCTTCTTTGTTTGGGCATCGCCATGAGCGAACCAGGATGCGGCCTGATTGTTGAATAAAATGACATCCTCGATGGGTTCGAACCGGCACGCTTCTGTGCGTGTCCGATTCAACTGCTGTGTCAGTCGTAGTTCTTCCTGTTGAAGTTCCTGGCGCTTGCTCAGAAACTCGTTGTCCGTTAGAAGGTTTCGAAGGCGAAGGCTGGTAAGCTCAGAAAGCTCGGTGGCTATCCCGCGAAGGGCTTTCTCAACCGACCTCTTTCGCGCGTCCTCAATAGTGTCCCAGTGGCCCCTGAGGTCATTGAATTGGGCGATGACAGCTCGATGAACCCTATCTGGAATCGTCAGGCCTTCAAGAAACTGTGCAATCTGAAGCTCAAGCTCCTTGATCTCTATTGATGGCTGCGGGCAGTGCGGTCCCAGTCGTCGCTTCGTACAGTGATAGTAGATATATCGACTACCAAAGCGATTGACTTTGTGTTCGGCGGTAACCATGAGCCCGCAGACACCGCAACGGATCATCCCGGTAAACGCAAACATCTGCTGCTGCGGGCGGGGTCGGCCTGGTCGCCCCATGACCTTCTGGACGCGCTCAAATTCAACGATGCTGACCACTGGTTCATGCTTACCGGGGTAGGTTTGCCCGTTCCATACAATGAGTCCGGCATAGAATGGATTCGTGAGAATCTTGTACGTCGAACTCATCGCCAACGGTACGCCACCGCTACGCTTTCGCTGTGGTGTTCTGAATCCCCACTCGTCTCTTGCGATGAGCGCAATCTGTTTCGGTGAATATGACCCGGTAAGCATCAACTCGAACATATTCCGGATGAGTGGGAAATGGGCCGGATCTTTGACGATAGTCTTGGTCTCCTTGTCGTTGCGGTACCCCAGTGGCGCTTGGTTAGGGCGCCAACCCCTCTCTATCTTGGCTCGATTGCCACGCTTGACGTTCTCACTCAGACTGTCCACGTAATACTTCGAGTAGCCGAAGGTAATGGAGAGCATAAACTTGCCCTGCGGATTGTTCTCAAATGACTGGGTGGCGAACTTCAGGTCTTTAAGCATCCCTTGATCAAGCAGGTAAATGATCTGGCCACCGTCTATAGAGTTGCGCGCCAATCGATCAGGGTGCCAGGCGACAATGCCATTGGCCTCCCCCTGGGCGATACGCTTCAGCATTACATTGAAAAGCGTTCGTCCCGGCGCCTTTGCGCTCGCTGCCTCACGGTAGATATCGACGACTTCAATGCCGGGATCATTGCCGAATGCGCGTTGAAGCTCGCTGCATTGCGATTCGATAGAAAGAACTTGTCGGTCTTCGGACTCAGAGGATTTTCTGCAATAGAGAAAATATTTCATATTTGCGCGTACACCAATTTAGCGTACACGCTGGGAATGTCACAGGAAGGAGATCGTACCGGTGGCGCACGCTTTCACGCCTTCGTGGGGCCACTCCACTACGCTAGCCTGGTAGGAATGGCAGAAAAAGAAGAAAGGAAACAGCAAAGAGTTACGCCGACCGTATCGCGACGCTTGTCCGGCGGCGGCATACTTGAGCTGATCTACCAACTCGACACGCACAGAACTGCCTTCGCCATCTATCGTGGTGACGAGGTCTCGATAGCAAGTTCCCTGGATACTGATACCGGTGAGCGGCTCGTTCCGGTCCCGGCCACCAATAACCTCATCAAGCACGGCGCACTGTTGCTGCCGGAGAAGCCTGAACCCTTTGGCTCGGTCGCCGAGTTGATAGAGTCTATTCAAGAATATGTGCATCGCTATGTTGATCTGTCCGAACGGTTTCAGAGGATCGCCAGCTACTATGTCCTCCTAACCTGGGTCTACGACGCCTTCAATGAGGTGCCATATCTCCGGTTACGCGGAGACTTCGGATCGGGCAAGACGCGGGCGCTCATCGTCATCGGTTCGCTCTGCTACAAAACGTTCTTTGCCAGCGGCGCCTCCACGGTCTCGCCTATTTTCCATACGCTCGATACATTTCGCGGTACTTTGATATTCGACGAAGCCGACTTTCGGTTCAGCGATGAGAAGTCGGAACTGGTCAAGATATTCAACAACGGAAACGCGAAAGGCTTTCCAGTTCTGCGTACCGCGATGACGGCGAAGAAGGAATTCGACCCTAGGGCCTTCAATGTCTTCGGCCCGAAGATCGTGGCCATGCGTCGGTCATTCGAGGATCAAGCCCTTGAGAGCCGCTTTCTGACCGAGGAAATGGGCCAGCGGAGCCTGCGAGACGATATCCCAATCAACCTTCCGAATGTGCAGAAAGAAGAAGCCCGATCATTGCGCAATCGGCTGCTCATGTATCGTCTTCAGTCCCTCGAACGAATCAAGATCGATGAGTCCTTGGTCGATCCCTCACTATCTCCACGACTCAATCAGATCCTCGTACCACTGCTTTCAATCATCGATGACGAGCAGTTGCAGGAGGAAGTGCGCGATTCGGTAAAGTCATTTGACCAGGACCTCTATGCGGAGCGCTCGGCATCCGCAGAAGCTGGCATCTTGGAAATTCTCGCAGAGATCCTATCTGAGAGAGGCAAAACGAGCATTCCCGTTTCCGAAGTGACCGCCGCCTTTGTCAGTCGGTTTGGCGGGGAGTACGATAGGCCAATCACGAACCGGTTCGTCGGCGGCATCCTGCGGAAGCGACTCCGACTTTCAACCTACAAGAGCCACGGGGTTTACGTAGTACCGGCGACCGAGAAGCCGAAAGTGGATCAACTGTGCATCCGGTATGGCGTGATCGAGCGTAGCACCGACATTGCCGAGTAGATTCCCCCTGATTTAGTCGTGATATTCCAGGTGTGGATAAGTTAATGTTGCTTTTCAGCAACATTTATGGATATACTTTATCGTAGTAAGCGCTCACAAACATATTGAATGTCTATTCAAAGGCAATTCAAAGGAATAGATTGCGCGTGTTCTTTACAACGAAAGGTTAGCAGGTATTTAAAGTGCTTTTGACTACGGCCATGGTCGCAGCAGCGGTGCCCTGCGACCCAAAATAGTGTGCTGGTTAGGAAATGTAGTCATGCTCGATGTTTCCGAGCACGATCCATTTGAGCACGCGAGAATGCTCAGGTGACAAGTACCCGGCGCGGCGCGTTGAACCCGGTTCCCACTCAAGAAACGGTTCTATCCCGATGTCAAATGAACCACCACCCGCTCAGTTCTGCGGAGTCGTGGGGTTTGCCATTTGTATTTCACGAATTTCAACCGAAGGAGATCGCTATGGATCCAGTAGTCACGAAGGCAGGCATTGAACTGCTCCAATCCGTAATTGTCGGCAAATTGGGCAGCTGGTCGAGTGGCAAGGGCAAATTCAGTATCAGGCCCGCGCTACCGTCAAGGTAGTGCAACATCATAAACCGCCATTAGGCGGTTTTTTTTAAAGGGATTGTCACCGGACCGGTATATTGGAGCCGAGCCACGCGGGTGAAATCCTTACACCATCACGGGCGCGATGCGGTGAGTTGTGCTAAGCCCAGAGTGAAATCGGTGGTGGTGAAGCGTGGGGAATATCAATGCCGCGAGATGGTTGATGCATTCTGGCGGCGTGAACCGAAGCCCAGGCGGCAATGGGGTTCAATGGGAGTGGGACACGAACAAGCTGGCGCAGTCGGAAGGCCCCGCCGCGTACTATGGCGTTTGACGTCGCCTGGCGGGGATAACGCGACGTAGCATATTCATGCGCTCCTCATCATAAGGTGTGTGCCACGAATTCACAATACTAACGGCTTCGAAAGCGCGTTCCTTTGCTTTTTCCCTGACCTGTGCGTCGGGTTCCCAAATAGCTGTTGCGATATTGCAGACAAGATGTGCATAAGGGTCGTCTTCAGGACGTTTACCACGAACGGAATCCCCAAGTACCGTCCGAAGTGTACTTAGATTCTCTCGGATGCGATCCTCCGAGTGCGAATGACGGATTTGTCGCGCATCCTCCAGCATAAGCTGTAACGTAAAGTAGTTCGTCAAGCTCTGGCGCAACACCCAATGTTTAATAGCGGGATTCGCTTCCTTCTCACTTAACCGGACGACGCTGTCTAGGGCGCCAATAGTTTCAGTAACTGTCTCTAGCTTGGTATGATCGCGGTCGCAAAAGTAGTCGAAGTAATGGTATCTTGTTGCGATCCCGAGGGATTCAGCCGTAAAACGCAAATCCTCCGGTGCGCCTTTGTTTTCCCGTCTCTTGGCCTCAGTAAGATAGCGCATTGCTTCGCCAAGTGCAGATCGATCATTCGCAACCGCTGAATCGCTTCTTCAGCAGGCAAATAACGCCGTCAATCCCAATGATCCAGGTAGCGAAGTTGCTTTTGTCCTGATTGACGTCGCCAATTTAGCGTCATCTTGCGCTGTGGCCATAGCTGCCTTTAATGCAGCTGGCGCATTACCCTGCGCATTGAATGCCCTCTCATTCGTTTTGGACGATCTTCTCGTTCCAGAGCTACTGCAATTTGGTAGTGATCCACCGGATCCAAACTTTCAACAGGTGGTTAGTCCAACGCTGCCACCACCTATTACACTGCCTGACACCGGAAACACTGCGTTAAATGATCTATTCAGTACTTTATTTAATTCAGCGGCAGATGCTTCGATTTATCTATCGGCTGTTAATATTTCTTACGACCGCTACTCGTCGGCATTCGCCGCGGGTGACAACGATAGCGCGTATCTGCAACTCGATGCGATTCTGCGGAATCTGGCTCTTTACGACCAAAAGCTTGCCGTATTTACCCAAAATCTGGGTCTCTTTCGTACCGAACTAGCACAGACAGCGCTGGGCGGCCTTTTATACGATCCACAAGCGATTCTCACGGCACAAGAGGACCTTCTCAATAATGGCATGTCCCAGTCACTAATCGATTTTCTTACCGGATTAGGTCTCGACCCCGACCAAATCTCCCTTGCGCGAGGCGAGTTCTTGGGTATCGATCCGTACTCTGTTACCGGCACACTTGACGACCAGCTTGTGAGCGTTCAAACAGCAGCGATCCAGCTATCCGCTCCCAGCTCAGCACCAGAGCCCTCAAGTGTGATGCTCGTCGTCTTTGGACTCGTCCTCCTTACGCTTGTTCGCTATCGCTACTCTGGCGCGTCACCAAATCGATTTGCCCCTGCTGTGCCTCGAAGAAAACCATTCTCCACTAATCCCCAAAGCGGCCCAATTATCGGTATAAGATTAACCAAAACCCACCAAGCCGACTTGTCTCGGTCGTGCCATCGTTTGGCCATTACGGCAACCCCAACCCATGCAGCAGAAAATGCGAGTATCAATACGACTAGGATCAAATACTGTTCCGAAATGAAATGGGGAGCTACCTTCAAAATAAGGCTGATGGGCAACATGACGAGCAAGTAGACGAGCCAGTAAGTGCGGCGCGAAATGCGCCCACGCAAAGAAAAGAACAGCTCGGATGTTTTCATGGTTTTATAGTAGTCATAAGACCGCTTTTTTACAAATCTGAGGTGTTGATAACCTCATAGGAAGCCAGGCGGCGCGGGTCGACGGAGACACCGTCATTGCTTTGGATATTCTATCCCGGACCTCGCCGTGGGATCTTGTGGTCAGTTCTCGTTTTTCCGAACTATTATCTTAGCTTCCGAGTTGAGACGGAGCGACTGAAGAAACTATTACATCCATAGTATCCACACCGACGGGGACAGACACAACTCTTGGGTAGACGTGGGGACGAAATTGAAGGGTATCGGGAGACCGATACCCTTTGTGTTTTCTAGCGTTGTTTCTCCATGAGTTGGCTCTCCCCGACATCTGTACCGACGTCCCCGTCCACCCGACATGACGTGGCGGTACGTTTTCTAGTCTATTTTCGCTCACTGGCGAGAGCGAGAATGAAAAAAGTTCTTCCGAACATTTTAGTAAGTTTAGAAGAGCGAAAGACCTATACCAATTACAAAACCAAACGTGCTGTGCTACCTGCGCACCCATCGGCGAGTCTGGGGACTGACCCAACCGGAGTTGGCCGCTCTCCTCGGACTCCGAAGCGCCTCGCACCTATCTCGGATCGAGCACGGCAAGTACGCCCCCAAGGTCGAGGTCGCACTTGCCTGCCAGGTGATTTTCGGGATATCCCCGTGAGCGATGTTCCCGCATGTCTATACCTCGGTAGAGGAGGAAGTCATACGGAACCTCTACGGTTATTACCTGGCACTTGGTAATACCAAAACTCTTTCGGGATTGCGTAAGCGGCAGCTGTGCGAGCTGCAGCGTTTCCATGAACTCTCGATCGCGCGATTCGTAAAGGGTGCGAACGGCATAGAGACCTGCCCGCAGGCTGGAACGGTCGGCATTGTTCGAGAGCCATCTGAATAGTTTCTTGGCGTCAATACTGAGTATTTGGTCCTTCAGAACGAGGTTCGAACTGACCGCTTGAATAATGCGCCTTTTGGCCTGCTACGACGAGACTGATTGCGTCGTTGAGCGAGGACGGACCGTCTCAGTTCACCCCCCTTGTCGTCCTTGGCACGTTCTCACCTCTTTGGTTCAGGTGTCGGTATTCGTATCCTCTCGCTATGGACGACAAAGAATTGCAGCACGTCCGTGAGTTTCAGGAGGCCTATCCGGAGGAGTTCAACGAGGAGCTTAAAGAAGGAGAAGCAAAAGTGATGCTGGTACAGCTCGTGCAGTTCTATCGGCTCATCATGCGACCGCTACCACTAAGTGACGAAGACGAGACGAACTAATCTTCAAGCGGCCTTCTGATATTCGCTATCTTCGAACTGCTCTTTCAGCAGGCGTATGTTCTGTGTGAGCGCTCGAACATCTTCCTCATCCATCTTCCTCAAAAAAGTTCGAACGTCGTTGACGACTGCCAGCACGAGTAATACGTAGTCGTACGCAGTACGACTCGGAAAAAACGGCTCAAACGTTTACATTGTTGCCGCGATGGCACGTTCTCTAGTCTTCATCATGCTGGTCTCGCGAGAGAGACTGGCCATATGGCCCGCGTCACCGTCACGTTCTCGATCTCTGTCCCACCAGAAATGGCGGAGGAGCTTGAAGAAATCCGGAAGAAGGAGCATCGCACCCGCTCGGAGCTTCTACGGGAAGCGCTGCGCAGGTACTTTATGCTTTCTCATACCAGCATAGCGTCTCCACAGGACAATTGATTTTGTAATCGCGGTGTGTAAGATGAAAAGCAATGTCGGACGTACAGAACATCGACGAGCGCATTGCGCAGTACGAGCAGATAAGAAAGAACGCGGCAAAGCTGTACGGCACCTTCGGCACCATAGAATGCCCAGCACTTGGCCAATCGGTACACTTCACCTCGGAAGGTTTTAATCATCTTGTATATCAGGCGCCTAAAAAGGAGCGCGACAAGCGGGCGCAGATCCTGCGCTTCGACATGCTGGAGAAGGCCAAATTCATCCTTGAGGTCTCGACCACTTATCAGGAATACGACGAGGAGATACTCTACAAGAAAGTGAACCGACGCGGATTCTGGGTTCCAATGAATGTCGTCGTGCGCAGTTGGGGATTTGTGGCGATCGTCAGGAAGTTCCGCGTCAAGGTAGTCGTCACCCAGGAAGGGAATGGCGCGATCGAGTTTTTGAGCGTCGCTCCGGCGTGGTTCACCAAACAGTACCGAGATATAAAGCTCATAGAGACTTCAACCGGAAAAGGCTTGCGAGCCGATAACGATGATGAGGTACTAAAAAACGCCACACAAGGTGGCGCTCTTTAGTGTGCCTGTCTCCAGCTCAGAACTTGGCTAGATAGGTCTGACGACCCGCAGACACAACTAGAGTATACGTCTCCCAAGAGAATTTGCAATGAAGCCTGGGGATACTGAGAAGTCCTCTTTCACAGCGGTTCCAAACGTGCCTTGCGGGCACCTTCTCACCCCTTTGACGTTTCTTCCGGAGCACATATCCTCTCCCGATGGACAACAAAGAAATACAGCGCGTCAGGGAGCTGCAGGAGGCACACAAGCAAGAGTTCAACGAGGAGCTTACCGAGGGAGAGACGCGGGTAATGCTGACGCAACTCGTGCAGTTCTATCGGCTCATCATGCGACCGTTGCCGCCCGAAGGAGAGGACGAAGAGGACTAACGCTACGCGGCCTTGCGTACATTACAACCTGCAAACTGCTGTTTGAGCAGTCGTATGTTTTGTACGAGGGTTTGAAATTCTTCTTCGTCACACTTAGTCATAAAGGTCCGAACATCCTCGATGACTGCCAGCACGAGTAATACGTAGTCGTACGCAGTACGACTCGGAAAAAACGGCTCAAACGTTTACATTGTTGCCGCGATGGCACGTTCTCCGGTCTTTTCCGGGTCCGCATCGACGGGGGAGAATACCCCCACATGGCCAGGGTCACCGTTACCTTCTCGATCTCCGTCCCTCCAGAGATGGCGGCAGAGCTCGAAGAAATAATGAAGAAAGAGCACCGCACGCGCTCCGAGCTTTTACGAGAAGCGCTACGTCGGTATATAGCCGCTGCATCCCATAGTACTCACGAGTGAGGAGAACCGATTTTCAGAAAGCGACCTGGTATGCGAAGATGAACTGTACGCACTATGGACTTGCAGGACCTGAAACGGCAGTCTCTTCGCGACACCCTCGGTATCGCCGACGCGGCGTTCCCGCGCATCCTGACCGCTGTCGATTTCGCGAACGTCAATCACTGGTTCGACGGTGAGACCTATGACCTGACCGGCGCGCCGCTTTTAGAAGGCCATTCGGTGGAGATTGATATCGAACGCCTGAAAGGTTTCCTCGACTGCTTTTCCACCGACGTTCGCTTCTACTATGGCCACGATCCGGCCAGTGCCGGGTCCATGGCCTTTACGCGCGCCGCGAAGCATGTGTTCGGCGCCCACCGCGTCTTCACGAAGCGCATCCAGCAAATTCGTCACGACCTCACAGCGACCGACTCGGTAACCAATACGCGTCTGGTCCACTCGGACGACCGGGGTGATTTCGTCTGGATTCCAAAGTGCAATTTCGACGTAGAGATATCGGTGGACGCCATGCGTCTCGTACACGCCTATGACACCCTCTGTCTCCTTTCAGGGGATGCAGACTTTGCGGCCCTCGTGCAGCACTTGAAAGCGAAGGAGGGGAAGAAGATCATCCTGATAAAGGGCGGGAGGATCGACGGCTCACTCGGCAGGCTGCTCGACTTGAAGATCGACGCCAGTCAGATCAAGTCCCATGTTGCCCAGATAAAGCAAAAGCCCGGTCACTAGGGCCGAGCTTTCGCGGATAGACAACCCGAATCCACGGGCAGGACAGAATCGGATTCTGTAGATTCAATATAACAAGCGCAGCATAAGAAATCAATGAAGCCTGGGGATACTGAAAAGTCCTCTTTCACAGCGGTTCCAAACGCACCTTGTAGGCACCTTCTTACCCCTTTGACGCTTCTTCCGGAGCACATATGCTCCCGCTATGGACGACAAAGAATTGCAGCACGTCCGTGAGTTTCAGGAGGCCTATAAGGAGGAGTTCAACGAGGAGCTTACGGAAGGAGAAGCGAGCGTCATGCTGACACAACTCGTGCAATTCTATCGGCTCGTAATGCGACCGTTGCCGCCCGAGGGACAAAACGAAGAGAGCTGAAACTACGGGGCCTTGCGCACTTTACAATCTGCAAACTGCTGTTTGAGCAGGCGTATATTTTGTACGAGCGTTTGAAATTCTTCTTCGTCACACTTAGTCATAAAGGTCCGAACATCCTCGATGACTGCCAGCAAAAAGTGCGAAGCAGCTTTTTGCTGCGGGGGGCAGGCGCGGGGCGCCTGCGTCAGGGACTCGAAGACCTTGCGAGCATAATTTGTGAATACCTGGAACAAATTATCCGCAAGGTGTACTGAAGCTGTATGAAGACATACAACTTCTTCGCTCGACGCAAAAGAATAATTAACTCATCATTCTTTTGTTCTCGCTCATCGCTGTAAGCTTCGAGAAATGTACTCATGGTCCCTGACCCGCAGCCTGTTCGTTGCTATAATCAAGGATATGATCTTGATCGCCATTGTCGTGGTTGTCGTCGTCGGCTCTGCAATTGCTGTCTATTTCACGTCAAGATAGTTTCCACGTCGTCCCCGGCAGTCAGCAAAAAGTACGCAGACGGACTCGTTGCTTATTATTTTCAAATAGGTAGACACAAGGAAGGCCGCGATCCATTTCGTGAATCGCGGCCCAGTTGCGCGCGCGGCCTTCATATTTCCGTGCCTTTGCCGAGGCAGGGCAGCGCGGTTACATAGTCCTGCCTGTTCATCTTGAACAAGAACTGTGTGTATCGCCCGCTCCCCGTGATCGTGACCACGGGAGACGTCACATCCTCGTTTATTGAGGGGGCAGGTACTCGCTCAATCGACGTAAAGGTAAGTATCATGACCGGGTTGTCAGGTAACACCTTCTTCTTAAAGATGAAGAGGATGATCTTCTGTTCCTTTGTTTCCATTTTGGCGAAACGTTCGCCGCACATCTTCCAACTCGAATCCAGCGACTCCTTAATACTCGCCGTAAGCGCGACAACCTGATATCCCGTGTCCCCGAGGCTTTCTAGCGTACTCGACACGATTGGCGTGACCCAGAACAGTAAACCGATGGCGAAGATCTGCAAAAACCTCATAGTGCCCTCCCTTTGGTTAGTCAGTCAGGTCTTTCTCCTCGTGCACTTTAGTCCTCCCACACCCTTTGTCAAACGGGAGTTTATAAACATTCCAACATTCTCAAGAATGTTGGAATGTTTTAGAATGAGTGGATGAAGACGGCGAAACAATTGGAGCGGCACCTGAAGGGGATAGCGAATCACCGGCGGATTGAAATTCTCCGGCAGATAGACAAGTCGGAAGGAATAACGCTTGAAGATATTGCAGATAAACTGGATTGCAACATCAAGACGATATCGGAGCACACGCGACGGCTGGTTCAGGCGGGGCTCGTCAATAAAAAATATGAGGGGCGAAGTGTGGCCCATTCACTCTCGCCCTACGGCAAGCGGATCATCGCATTTATCAATGCGTTCTAGTTTGTGCCTAGCGACATTCTCACATTCTCAAGAATGTGAGAATGTTGTTTTGGGGTTGACAGGCGGGCAGCAGGGAATACAATACAGGTGTAGATTTCGGCACCGAAATTTACACAGCTCTTTCGGGAAATTGATCTTTGATCAGTTTCCCAGTCTTGGCGCGGTTTACGAATTAGGCCTCCGGCTGCCAGACTTTAAACAACCGCCCGCTCTTTCCCAGACATACGTCATCACCCCCTTTCCTCACTCACTTTTTTCCCTTCCTCCTCACCCCCCTCGATGACACCTGTCGCCCCAAGCTTTACCGCTTGGGTTTTTTATTTCCACAGCAAACGACATTCTCACATTCTTGAGAATGTGAGAATGTCGGTGGTGTGAGGAGGGGACAGAGTGTAGGAGAGTGTAGGGAGGTGTAGAATGCGGGGATGGATTCGTACAGCTCGTACCAGACGCTGATTCGGCCGAGCTGGGCGCCGCCGGCGTGGGTCTTTGGTCCGGTGTGGACTTTGCTCTATGCGATTATCGCGGTGACCTATGGGACCGTGTTTTATAAAGTGTTTACGGGAGCGCTGCCGTGGAAAGTCGCCCTGCCGTTTGCGCTCAACCTCGTTTTCAACTTATCCTTCACCTATTTCCAATTTGGGCTCAAGAATAACTACCTTGCCGCCGCCGACATCCTGCTCGTGCTCGCCACGCTCGTCTGGGCGCTCGTTACTATCTACCCACACCTGAAATGGATCACCTACGCCAACATCCCGTATCTTGCGTGGGTAAGTTTTGCCACGATACTTCAGTTAACCGTTACCTATCTAAATCGTTAACACCGCTCTGCTGTGCCCTGCGTAGCCTTCTTGCCCTTCATAGCTTTAGCGACGTAGGGGGCGGAGTAGGGGGGTCGCCTTCGCGACCATCCTCCAGCTGACCGTCACGTATTTGAATAGGTAGCAAAATATCTTGCTATAGTATTTCGTAATGGGGCTGACTATTAAAAATCTCCCCGCGCATGAGCGTCCGCGCGAGAAGCTTATCGCGAAGGGCGTAGCGAATCTGACTGATAAAGAATTGCTCGCCATTCTGCTTCGCACCGGGCGAGCAGGGAAGAGTGCACTCGACATCGCCGAGAGTGTTCTCACGAAGTATCCGAAAAAGAATATCCTCAACGTCTCGTTCGAGGACCTCAAAAAGATGAATGGTATCGGTGCGGATAAAGCCTGCACGCTTCTTGCTGCATTCGAGCTATCAAAACGCGCGCTCGATGTACAGAAGGGCGGGCGACCAATTATCGAGAACACCGAGCAGGCGCTCGCACAGCTTCACGACATCCGTGCACACAAGAAAGAGCATTTCGTCGCGCTCTATCTCAACGCGCGCAACGAGCTCATTCATCGTGAAGATATTTCCATCGGCACCGTAAATGCTTCCATCGTTCATCCGCGTGACGTTTTCGCTCCTGCGCTTGAGCACAATGCCACTGCCGTGATCGTCGCCCATAATCACCCCTCCGGTTCAGCAGAGCCCTCGCCGGAAGACCTCGAGGTCACCGCTCGCCTCAAAGACGCCGGCAAACTCCTCGGCTTCACCCTCGTCGAGCACATTATCGTCACCGGGGACTCTCACACCGCTATACGTCGATAATCGTGAAAAAGCGATGAATCTAGCCATTTTTCACGATTATCCCCGGCTCCGGGATGGCAGACTTGCAATTCATTTGAATTAGGTGTATTTTATATCAATCAGATTTGAATTAACCAATTATTAATTCCAGCCTGTCATATTTAGCCTATGGGTAAATCAATTCAGAAGACACCTTTTGACCTCTCTCCGTTGCCACCGGCAGTGGATTATCTCGCGCTCGTCACCGATCTCGCTCGGGCGCATGCGGCATTGGCGCGTCTCGATGAGACGCTAACCCATCTTCGTAATCCACAAATTATTGAGCGCACATTCCTTACTCGTGAGGCAGTCCTGAGTTCTCAAATAGAGGGGACACAGGCGACTCTTGAAGAAGTTCTTCGCGAAGAAGCGGAGGCTGGGGAAAATGTCTCGGAGGCTACGAAAAAACTTCAAGACATTCGCGAGGTTATTAACTATCGCCGGGCAATGCATGAAGGCGCTGCAATGATTGATGAAGATCAACCTCTTGCGGAGAACAATATAAAACGCTTGCATGATATTCTTCTGCAGTCTGTACGAGGGAAGACGAGAACTCCAGGCGAATTTCGTCGTGATCAGGTTTATATTGCTCCGCCTGGTACTCCTATGAGTGAGGCAAGATATGTCCCACCACCACCTACGCGTGTTTCGGAGCTTTATAGTAATTTCGATCGTTATTTCAACACGGAGGATGCCGAGCGCGATCCACTCGTGCAGATTGCGGTTGCGCACTATCAGTTTGAGGCCATCCACCCGTTTAATGACGGAAACGGTCGCGTTGGTCGCCTTCTCATACCGCTATTTCTTTACCGACGTAAGTTCCTCTCAAAACCTTATGTGTACATAAGTAAATACTTTGAGGAACATCGTCGTGATTATTACGATCTTCTTGCTGACGTGAGTTATAAGGGAGAGTGGATTCCTTGGATTCGTTTTTTCCTCAACGGTCTCGTCGAGCAGGCGAACGATGCCTCTACACTCGTGCACAAGATTTTGGATGTCCAGCGCCAGTTCCACGCGGTCCTTTCTGACTTCAAATCGCCGTACGCGCTCAATCTTCTCGATACGCTTTTTGCGTATCCGATCGCTACTACGACGCAAATGCGCAAACGGGGGGATATACCAAATGCACAAACGTTACTCAATTTGGTGAAAAAGTTCGTCAAAGCAGGGATTCTTGTTGACGTTTCTCCGCACCGGCAACGTGATAAGACCTATGCTTTCAAACCACTTCTTGATCTCATGGATGAGTATAAAGAGGAAGAAAAACAGCCATGAAGGGAATCGCGAACATCGTAAAGGACTCCAACTACAATTTCTCGCTCTTTGAACGTGCGCTCGTTGACGAACTGGAATCGAAAATTACCGAAAAAGACGGCAAGCCGTATGTCATGTGCGTGATACGTGACAAAGAGATCGTGCTGAAGCCGGAAGAGGTTGTTCGTCAACTTTACCTGATGAAACTCATCAAGGAATATAGCTATCCGAAAAAACGCATCGCCCTCGAGCATCCAATCCACTTCGGTCGCGAGGTGAAGTCTGCCGACATCGTTATTTTCGATAAAGATCGGCCGACGGTCGAATACATAATTATCGAGGTCAAGAAACCCAAACTTCAAGACGGCAAAAACCAACTCAAGTCATACACCAATGCAACCGGCGCGCCGATAGCCGTGTGGACTAATGGCGGGCAGATTTCCTACTATCAGCGCAAAGACCCTAACTATTTCGAAGACATAACCGACATCCCACAGGCCGACCAGACTCTCCAGGACATTCTTAAGGAGCGCTACACGCTTAAGGATTTGATCCTCAACGACAAAGTGCTTACAGAGCGCAAGTCCCTCAAAACGATTATTCAAGAATTGGAAGACGAAGTTCTGGCAAATGCTGGCGTTGACGTCTTCGAAGAAGTCTTCAAACTTATCTTCACCAAGCTCTACGATGAATACAAAAGCCAGAAGGATAAAGAGATCGTTAATTATCTCTTGAAAGGCAAAACCTACTCTGTGGTCGCCGATCGCAAGGCTGAAGGTGGCACGCTCGAAGATTCGTATGACGCGATAAAGGCAGAAGTAGCGAAGATAGACGATGCACAATTCCGCGTGCTCGAATTCCGTAACACCGGCCAGTCTGAAGGTGACCTCAAAAAGAAAGTCCAGAAGCTCTTCGATGAAGCCAAACAAAAATGGCCGGGTGTCTTTGAGGAAGGAGAACAGATCACCTTAAGCCCGTCGCATCTTTCCATCGCCGTTGCGGGTTTCCAGGACATCAAGCTCTTCAATTCCAATCTGCAAATCATCGACGAGGCCTTCGAATATCTCGTCAACAAATCCTCGAAGGGCGAGAAAGGCCAATACTTCACGCCGCGGCACGTCATCGACATGTGCGTCAAAATGCTCAATCCGAAAGCGGGTGAGTATATGATCGACCCGGCCGCTGGCTCGTGCGGTTTCCCCGTGCATACGATTTTCCAAATTACCGGACACCTTTTCCAAAATGCGGAGATTCCCGAAGAAGAAAAAGAAAATGTGCTCAAGATCTTCGGCATCGACTTTGACGACAAGGTCGTGCGCGTGGCCCGCACATTAAATCTCATCGCTGGCGACGGCAACACCAATGTCCTGCACCTCAACAACCTCGACTACGATCGTTGGAGCGAAACCATCCAAAACCGCGAGTGGCTTGAAGTGTACGGCGCGGGACTTAAACGCCTTGAGGCCCTGCGCAAAGCCCCGACCTCTTACAAAGAGTTCAACTTCGATATTCTCATGGCCAATCCGCCCTTTGCCGGCGACATAAAAGAATCGCGCATCATCCACAAATACGACCTTGGCTACAACGAGAAGGGTAAGCCAAAGTCCAAAGTCGGCCGTGACATTCTCTTCATCGAGCGCAATCTCAATTTCCTCAAGCCCGGCGGTCGCATGGCTATTGTCCTACCGCAAGGCCGCTTCAACAACACTTCCGACAAGATGATCCGCGAGTACATCGCCGAGCGCGCTCGTATCCTCGCCGTGGTCGGGCTCAATGTTAACACCTTCAAGCCGCACACCGGCACCAAGACGAGTGTGCTCTTTGTACAAAAATGGAACGATGATCCGAAAGCAGGAACGCTGTGCTCGAAGGTTGCGGATTATCCGATCTTCTTTGCGGTCTCCGAGAAAAGTGGCAAGGATAACTCTGGCGACTATGTCTTCATCAAAAACGGCAACGGCCAGCCCAAGCTCGACAAAAACGGTCACCTCATCATCGACCACGATCTCCACAACCAGGGTGGTGAGCTCCCCGATGGCGTCGCCGAAAAATTCATCGAATGGGCCAAGAGCGAGAACTTAAGTTTTTGGAAATAGAATATGGAGGAAACGCAAGCAGGCAATCAGGTGTATTTCTCCGACATATTCGAGGTAGAGCACTCGGTGATCGAGGAGTATGGAGCTTTGGACATCTCACTCGTATGTGACAATCCGGCTTTCGTTGATCCGTTTTTGCTATTCGCAAACCCGAAATATAAGAAACTTCACAATTTTGTAATCGAATACCTTAGGTTTTTAAGAAATCTTGCGACTAGGGAGGAGAAGCTCAATGACGGGACATTTAATCACTACTACAAGTTCCCTGAGGTAAAAGAGGTTTGGCTGGGCTATACCGTAAGCGGAAATGCCGGTCTGGGTCTCGGGAAAGACTTCGCCACTTCTCTTTATGGGAATCTGCACAAGATCTTCTCAAAGTTTGGGGATGAAGGAATTACAGAATCTTCACACCTAGAAAAACTATGCCTTGTGGAAGACGGAATTGGTGTTGATAAAATCAGTGATTTCACTCTAAATCTCATTAAGAGCTATCTGTTGGAATATACGCAGGTGTTTGCTCAAAGATATTTGAATCCGAAGTATCTGAAAGAGTTCTCGGTTCGCAAAGTGCGATTTAATTTTGAAAAGGGTCTCTGGGAAGATGGGCGTTACATGCTCCCCTTGTTTGAACACGACAATAAGAGAGAGTTTATATTACTTGTGCCTCGGGAAATTCTGACCAAGGAGGAGACCTGGATTTCCAAAAATGATTTTTTGCAAAACGATTCCGCGATATTTAATACAATTCTTAACGAAGAATTGAGGGAAAAGGTAAATAAGTTCTTCCGAACAAATTTGGCCACCAAACTAAATAAGAAAAAACAACCGGAGACAGACTACTCGCCTAAGAGTAGAAAAAATGCACTGTTAAAAACTGTTTGGGAATATCCGGAAGTGCTTGATTATTACATTAAATACAAAGAGCAGGGCAAAAAAGATGCCATCAAATATCACGTCGCTGACCCTGACTTCGTCAACTTTTTCCCGGATACCGAGGCAATACAGACAGAATTTAGAAATCAAAATTTCGGCAGAATCTCATCGCTCAACGATTGCATTGCAAGAATCTCGTTTTTTAAGAAAACTTTAGAGTCTAACAGCAATGCACTTTATATAAAAGGAGCACCGTTGAAAGAAAAGCAATTGCAGCTCATTTTTAAAATGACAACCTATAATAGTCTTTTTGATTACAATTCAGAGGTTAATAATGGGCACGGAGCGATCGACTTTATCGTTTCTTATGGTAGTGCAGACAAAACAGGTCTCGAGTTGAAACTCGCCTCAAACACAAAATTAAAACCAAACCTTCTCAATCAGGGGAGGGTCTACGAAGTAGATGGTAATCTGAAGCATGTAATTAAGATCATATTTTACTTTTCAGACGAGGATCTAGGACGAGTACATAGAATCTTAGATGAAGTAAATAAAGTGGTTGATAACTATGAGATTTTTCTGGTTGACTGTCGAAAGAAAAAGTCCGCTTCTAATCAGAGATAGCCATGCAGTATTCAATCGTAAAACACAACGATTTAGAGAAAGGATCTTTGAGATTTGATCCGGAGTACTATCATCCGTTGAACCTGTCGTTGTTGCGAACTTTAAGCAAGAAAGAACATGCTCAAATCGGAGATTTTTCCTTTGTCACGGATGGCATCCACGCCTCAATTGATTTTGATGAGAACAGCGGGATAAATCTTTTGTCTGCGAAAGCTCCTAAGGAAAACTATTTTGACTTGTCTGGTACAGGGTTTATTTCAAAAACACAGGATGAAAGCAATAAGCGGACGAGATTAAAAGAAGGCGACATTGTAATCTCGACCGTTGGAACCATAGGCAACACTGCCGTTGTCGGTGAGAGCATTTTACCCGCAAATACAGACCGTCATGTGGGTATTATTCGAGTCAAACAAGATTATCAACCATACTTTGTTTCTTCCTTCTTGCTTTCTAAATATGGTCGTTTTCAGACTTTTCGCGAATCAACGGGAAATGTTCAACTGAATCTTTTCATCTATAAGATTAAAGAAATTGTCCTTCCGAAGGCATCGAAAGAGTTCCAAAACTACATTCAAGAACTTTGTGTTAGGGCAGATAACTTAAGAAGACAGTCGATCGAATACTACTCCCAAGCCGAGGAGTTGTTGTTGGCGGAGCTTGGATTGGCGGAGTGGAAGCCGCGACAGAAGCTGACGTTTGTGAAGAGGTATTCCGAGACGCAAAATGCAGAGCGCTTTGATGCCGATTATTTTCAGCCAAAGTATGAAGAAATCGTCTCCGCGATCAAAAAATACAAGGGCGGCTTCGAAGAGCTCGGCAATATTGCGAAGGTCAAAAAGAGCGTCGAGCCGGGGAGTGATGCATATCAGGAAAGTGGCGTGCCGTTTGTGCGAGTGAGTAATCTTTCAAAGTTTGAGCTTTCGGACAACAACCAGCAATTCATATCTGACGAGCTGTATGCTGACTTGAAAACGCATCAGCCCAAGCAAGGTGAAATCCTGCTTTCCAAAGATGCGACGCTCGGCGTTGCGTACTACCTGCGCGAGAAACCGGAAAAGATGATCGTCTCCGGCGGTATCCTGCGCCTGCAAACGAGTGATGAAAACATATTGCCAGAATATCTAACGCTCGTGCTCAACTCGATGGTCGTGCAAAAGCAAATTGAGCGTGATGCTGGCGGCTCCATCATCAATCATTGGCGGCCGGATCAGGTGAAGGCGACGCTTATCCCGCTTCTGCGTGAGGAGAAACAGCAGGAAATCAAAAAGCTCGTGGACGTATCGTTCGACAGCCGCATCCGCTCCAAAGCCCTCCTCGAAATCGCCAAGCGTGGCGTAGAGCTCGCGATCGAGAAAGACGAAAAAACGGCGGAGAAATGGATTGACGAAGAAACAATCAAACTGAAAGCATAATTTCGGAACCTCGATAGCTTTTGAGAGTAAATTTGGAGTGGGGTACAATACCCCCATGAAGGTACTCTTTCTTGATACGGAGACGACCCTACTTCGCCCCCTACGTCGCTAAAGCTATGAAGGGCAAGAAGGCTACCCATGCTTCGTCAGAGACTTCGCAGGGCACGGCGCAGGACACGGCGGGGAATTTGGGAAGTGAGCAGGAGCAGGGGGCAGAATTACGAATTACAGATTGTGAATTAAGGTAGTAGAATGCGGGAATGAAAAGGAGAAAGGTCTCAAGCGGGGTAGTTATATATCAAGCGAAGAACGGTGCGATTGAGCTCCGTGGGGATTTTGAACATGAGACTCTTTGGGCAAATCGTATGCAAATGGCGAATGTCTTTGGGGTTAATCCACAGGCCATTTCAAAACATGTCCAGAATATCTATAAAGAAAAGGAATTAGATAAGAAGGCAACTAGTTCCAAAATGGAACTAGTTCAAAATGAGTCCGGGAGGATAGTAAAAAGACAGGTGGATATTTATAACCTCGATATGCTTATCGCAGTAGGTTATAGAATTAACTCTGTCGTTGGAACTAAATTCCGACAGTGGGCGACAAAGACGCTTCGCGAGCACATCACAAAGGGTTACACGATAAATCGCAAACAAATTGCGAAGAACTACGACGCGTTTATGAAGTCGGTCGCGGACATTCAGATGTTGCTACCCGAACATGTGGCACTCGACCCTAAGTCGATATTGGAATTGGTGAAGGAATTCTCGAGCACCTGGATGTCGCTCGATGCCTACGACAAAGAATCTATTACGGCCATTGGGTCGACGAAAAAGTCGATTAAGCTCACCGGCACAGAATTGACCAATGCGATTGCGAATCTTCGCTCTGAACTCATTAAAAAAGGTGAGACGACGGATATCTTCGCGCAAGAGAGAAGTGCAGGAAGTATTGAGGGTATCGTGGGGAATGTGATGCAATCGTTTGACGGAAAACCGGTCTATGCCTCGATTGAAGAAAAAGCGGCACATCTGCTCTACTTCATGGTTAAGAATCATCCGTTTACCGACGGCAACAAGCGGTCGGGCGCGTTCTCGTTCATCTGGTTCTTGCGAAAGGCGAAAGTGAAAACATCTCGGAATATCAATCCGGGCGCGCTCACTGCACTCACTCTCCTGATCGCTGAAAGTGATCCGAAGAGAAAGGAACTGATGGTCGCGCTCGTGACGAGAATCTTAAAATGAAAATACTCTTTCTTGATACGGAGACGACCCTACTTCGCCCCCTACGTCGCTAAAGCTATGAAGGGCAAGAAGGCTACGCAGGGCACAGCGGGGGAAGAGGAGTGAGTAGGGGGTAGGGGGTAGGGGGTAGGGAAGGAACTATGAATTAGGGTAAAATAGCATCATGCGGATTATCTTTTTAGACACTGAAACCACCGGCAACGGGGACAAGGACCGGCTCGTCCAGCTCGCGGTGAAGGAGCGGTTCGTGGACGAACCGCTCGTGAACGCGCTCTACAAGCCGCCGGTGCCCATCTCGATAGAATCCATGGCAATTCATCACATCACGGAGCGGATGGTGGCCGGCAAGCCGGCATTTAAAGATGCGCCCGAGTACGCGGGGCTGAAGGACCTTCTGGAGAGCGATGAGGCGATAGTCGTCGCGCATAATGCTACCTTTGACGTCGCGATGCTCGCGCGCGAGGGCATCGCCCCGCGCCAGACCATCTGCACCTACAAGCTCGCCTACGCGCTCGA
>Ga0172379_10003348_pt1 | contig 25752 bp, 22 predicted proteins | sample GrowelOW334metaG_FD_119756 | JGI IMG/M metagenome (GOLD analysis project Ga0172379, IMG submission 119756) | Groundwater microbial communities from an aquifer near a municipal landfill in Southern Ontario, Canada - Groundwater well OW334 metaG | ecosystem: Environmental > Aquatic > Deep...
TGTTTATTTCCCAGTTGTTTTTTGAGAAGAACCAAACATCGAATATATCACGATTGGTTTCTCCTAGGCGTTCATGCATAGCCACAAGCTTATGGGCAAACATATCTTCTTTGACCATTACAAGCATTGAAACTCCATTAAAGGCACGAACATCATATTTTGAACCAAATTGCCTACGATTAATCTCAATTTTTACATTTTGAGCATTCTTTGCTTTGTTCTCATATGAGAGTAAAAATATGAGATTATATCTTTTCTTTTGAGATTCTTTTACTTCTCCATATTTTCTTACTATTTTTTCAATTTGTTCGAATATATAATCTTCCTTTGATTCATCTAGAATATCAATATCCAAGTCAACAGAATAACGATCAAGTCCATAGAATAAATAAGCAGCTGTTCCACCCTTAAAACCCAAATAAGGACTAATGGTTGTATCAGAATAAATATCAATCAATATCTGCACGAGTATATTTTTATGTATAGAATAATTTAATGTCATATTATTTAGTAGCCTTATAGTTCTCATAATATTTCTGCACAGTTTTTGCCATCTTTTTATTATTATAGATTGGTAATATTTCAAACACCTTATCCCAATCAAGTGGAGAAAGATTGTCAATATAATACTTCTTACTTCTATATATTATATCAAGGAAAGCTCTTTCTTTTGAAGAAATAGCATATTCACCTGTTTGGTCTATCCCTTTTGGATTACTTAAAATAGTGTCTTTGATTTTTACAAAAGAATAAGTTTGTCCATCACATTTAATCTCTCTCTTTATGTATGAAGCAACAAAAATATTTCCATAATATTGGAAAGTCATACCAGATGCACCCAAGACAGTTTCAAAACTTACATAAGAAGGTCTGAAAATCTTTGTTGCAAACTCATACTTATCATAATTTTTATCTTTAGCATAAATACCTCTGCGAACTCTGATGAGCTTCCCTGCTTTAACATAATAATTCAATCTTACTTGAGCAGTGCCTGTTTGAGTCTCACGCCAAAGTAAAGCAATATCTTTGGTTGAAAATACGCTATTCTTTGACCTCAATAATATATCTAAATATTCCCCTTTTTTAGCTTTTTTATCCATATATCTACTGGAACTTAGGTTTAAACTAACCTCCAGTTCATATATTAACATAAATGACTATTTTATGCAATATTAACCCTTATTATTTATAATATTAAATAACTCGGATTTAAAAGTTTCATTATCCTTATATAAAATTGGTATATACCCTATCTTATCAGCTCCTTCTAGTGACTTAAGAGTATCGTCTATAAAAACAACTTCACTAGGATTAAGTTCTAATTTTTTAAACAGAATATCAAAAATCTCTGGCTGTGGTTTTTGACACCCAACTTCAGCAGAAATTATAATGACGTCAAATATATCAGAAATTCCATCTTCGATGAGTTTCTCTTTTAGTTTAATTGAATTATTACTCAATAAAGCAATTTTATAATCTTTGTTTTTTAAATCTTTAATAGTATCAATAAGTTCATCATTTAAATGATACTTACTATGATTTTCTTTCATTAAATTTAATATGTAATCCTTAGCTTCCTTAGAATCATTAAACTTCGAAATAATGAGAGAAATAACATCCTCATAGCTTTTGTCTTGTGTATTAAATAAATGGTTTAAAGAAAAATATTCTTTACTAAATTCTTCCCTGCTTATATCAAGATATTTTGCTATATTACTGAATAAATCTTCATCATTTATTTTGATAACACCTCCATAATCAAATGCAATTCCTTTTATCATAATTTGTATTATATCAAAAATAGATACAAACCTTAAATTTTCTTTTTAGGTGACTTAAACCCATAATCAACTCCCCTTTTAAGTGGAGGAGGAATCTTTATTGTAAATTCAAATGGAATATACTTATCAAAAGCATGTCGTGGTATGTTCGTTCTGTGCCTATTGATAAACTCATGCCTTGATATTATCAAAAAATGCATTAAATGTATACAAAAACACCCCGATTATTATCGGGGTGTTTTTTATTTAATTATTCCCAATCTTTCTTTAATTATCTATTTAAATAAGTAATCGTAAATTGTAAAATTGTGGCAAAACAAACCCAAAGAAGATAAGGAATATTTGCAAGTGCAATCCATTTTACATGGGGATAAATCGCAATCATAGCCCAAACTAGAGTTATAAGAACAAGTATTATATCTATTGCTGCTAAAATATTACTTTTTAATCCAAATTGAAAATAAGTAAAAGTAAGATTAAAAATCAAATTTAAAATGAAGGGAAGAATTATTATTACTGGAAGCTGTTTATTAAGAACTTTATAAAAAACCGTTCCAAAGGTTATAGCAATAATAATATAAAGCACACTCCAAACAGGACCAAAAAGCCACGAAGGTGGTGCCCAAATGGGTTTGATAAGTTGTGAGTACCAAGAAGATGAATTATTCATAAATAAATTATACCACAAAAATATTAGTCATTAAAACAATCACAATTTTTATCATGAAGGAGTTTCCTTTGTTCTTTGATCGTATTTATGAAAACTTTATTAGTCCCCTCACCACATGCAAATTTTTTATTAAGAGGTGTATAGTGATTATATCCTCTTTTTTTAAATTCTTTAATGAGAAGTTCATGCCGATCAAAAAGGGCTCTTGTCTTACCCACCCAGCGTAAAGTTTCTGGGTGCCTAGAATACCCACCTTTTCCTTTGTGAATCGTCAAAATATTCCAAAGACCATGAAGTTCACGATGTTCAGCTAGTAGATGTTTTCTACATAAATGTTTCGGATGTATATCCCAAACTCTCATTTATCTTTGCATTAGACCCATTAATGGCTCGAGGGCCTCACGATGCTTCATGATCTCAGCTTTGTATTTACCCATGACAAGAACTGCTGCGTATTGCTCACCAAGTCCACCCTTTTTCTTTTCTTCGATTTCTTTAGTTATTTTCTCAAAAAGTGCTTTAACTTCTTTATTGCCTTCAAGAGCTTTTAAGCTCTCTGCAATTTGAGGATTTTCATCGAGCTGTTTAGCAATCTCTTCTGCCTTATCAGAAGACACCCCCTTCATTCTTAATGCTTGTTTTGTAATAAATTTTTTGAATCCCATGTTAATATTTTCTTATATTATTTTTTGTATAAGAATTATTATTTTGTAATAAATTATTATTATCTTTATGCCCCTTAATCAAGAATTTCAAACGGGACAAGTAATCCATATATTATAGCAAAAAAGTCATTTTTGTGCGAATATAGAAAAAGAATGGAAAAACATAAAATTATTGTAATACTGGGTCAAACCTCTACTGGCAAGAGTGATTTTGCTGTGGAAGTGGCCAAAGAAGTAGGAGGTGAAATAATCTCGGCTGATTCACGACAGGTCTATAGGGGCATGGATCTGGGGACCGGCAAAATTACCAAAAAAGAAATGCGAGGAGTCCCCCATTATTTACTTGATATTGCTTCACCCAAAAGAATATTTTCGGTTAGTGATTTCCAAAAGCAAGCTCAGAAAAAAATAAAAGAAATAGAAAAGAGACCTGCCCGCCCTCCTTTGTCGGGAGCAGGCGGGGGTAAAATTCCAATAATCTGCGGTGGCACAGGTTTTTATATTGATTCAATTACAAATGGAACAATCTTCCCAGAAGTCCCTCCAAACAAAAAACTTCGTGAACAACTTTCAAAAAAATCCGCAGAGCAACTTTTTAAAATATTAAAAAAATTAGACGGTGAGCGTGCTAAAAATATTGATAAAAATAATGGTGTTCGCCTCATTCGCGCTATCGAGATAGCCAAAGCCCTCGGCAAAGTCCCAGTACTAAAATTAAACAAAACCAGCATGGATACAAACTCTGCCATGGCAGAGTTTGTATCCATGCCCAGGTTTAAGATTTTAAAGATTGGGCTTACTTTGCCTCCCGAGATATTAAAAGAAAGAATTAGGACTCGCCTATTGGCGCGTATCAAAAAAGGGATGATTAAGGAAGTAGATAATTTACACAAAAATGGAGTATCTTGGAAGCGGATGAATGTGCTCGGACTTGAATATCGATATGTATCTCTGTATCTGCAAGGAAAAATGAATAAAGAGGAAATGATAGAAAAATTAAATACTGAAATATGGCATTTTGCTAAACGTCAAAAAACTTGGTTCAAACGCGACCCAAATATTATCTGGATTGACCCAAGAAAAAAATCAGAAAAAGCTAGAATTTTTAGAGAAATAAAAAAATTTATTTAATCTCTTTATCAGCGAACACCACAAGTCGGCTTGCGTGGTTCTTCTCTATTTTATCCCAAAGCCCCGTGCAAGTAATAAGATTTAGATGTGATCCCCCATCATCTGAAATGAATACTTCTTCGGCATTAGCATTGGGACTATATATTTTTAATTCACGTACAACAAAAGTAGTAATCTCTCCAATATAATTTTCTACATATATCTTGTCTCCAATTTTCATTTTATATAAATTATCAAACACCGCGGGTTCGCCTCTTGCCCAACCAGCATGCCCATCTATGACAGAACTACCATTCTCTCCAGGTTTGGGCCCGAGCATATACCAAGCCACTTCAAGTGGCCCCTTCGGTACTCCCATTGATCCATCAGATGCAAGACCAACATATTCAACATTTGCATCAACTTCAATACTAGGTATAGAAAGACGTACCGGCAAATTAATTTGCAAAAGTGGGAGTTCAACATCGGCGCTCGCTACAAGAATTTCTGGGCTGGTCTTGTCAAAATATTTATAAACAAAAAAAGAAGTAGCCCCAGTCCAAATTATGGATATTACTATAGTAGACACTATCAATATTCTTCCTTTTAAGTAGGCTTTTAATAATTTCATATATAACAAGGGATTAAAATTAATTTAATCTATTTGAATAAATTAAGAATACTTGAGAACAAAACATTAAACCAGGAAATATTTTCTTCCCTCGGAGCAAATCCTGTTTTTGGAAGACCAGGAGAAAAAGATACGACGACAGTAGCTATAGCAAAATCTTTTGCTGTCAGACCATTGGCACTACCACTTGCAGTAGCAGTGTTTGTTGTTGTTTTTGTAAGTTTTGATATACAAGTAAAGGACCAAGATTCATTACTTTCAAGTAAATTATTTTTATTAAGGTCTCCTGGGTGCCCCAAAACACGACCTGGTAATTCAGTACATTTATCATCCACAATACTGACGTTGCTCAATGGCTCTGTCCCTGGGTTAGTCACGGTGTATGTATATGTAACCCTTCCCGCTCCTATTAGTGCTAGTGGACTTGGAACTTTTGTCACATGAATTAATGGTGGCACAATAGATGCACCGACGACGACAGTCGCACTTGCAATATCAGTCGCACTTATCCCATTTGCCCATCCAGTTGCAGTAATAATATTTGTATGAGTTGCCGAAAGAGTTTTAAAACAATCATATGTCCATTTTTCGTTTAAATCGAGTTTGGTATCAGTATTGAGGTCACCGGAAAGAAAAATTAGGGGGCTACAGGTATCATCAACCATTGTGATGTTAGTCACTGGAACTGTTCCAATATTACGAAGTGTATAAGTATATGTCACAGGACCAGGACCGAGAGGTAGTGCTAAAGGGCTAGGTATTTTCACTACATCTAAAAGAGGTGGTACTCGCGAACGAGATCCACCTCCCCCTGACGAGGGATGGACATCATCATTAGTTATAGTACAAGTTTTAATATCACCCAAGGCAAGAGTAATCTTTCCATCTGCGGCACAGTTACCACCGATTGTTGTCGTATATCCTGAATCAGCAGTTTCAGAAACTGTATGTAATCCTATCGTAGTTGTATTGACAGCACCGTGAGTCACAGCATTGCCATCAAGTTTGAGTGAGAAATCAGTTGGCAATAATTTAGTACCACTATCATCATTAATAATGACCTTATTAACAACGAGTGTCGGCGCAATGTCATTATTGGTGATAGTACATGTTAGAGAACCACCACCAGCAATAACTAAATCCGTACAAGTAGTATAACTAGTTGCATAACCAACAACTGCAGTTTCTGTAACAGAATAAGTTCCAGCAGCAACAGTTAAGACATTCGTACCATCGGCTTCAAAAGCTGTAGAAGCACCGCCATTGACCGAAAAACTAAAATCTTCCTCGTTTAAAGTTCCACCACTATCATTAGTGAGTGTCTTAACAACATTAAGGGTGCCAGTAGCAGGTAGTGCATCATCATCATTGTTTATCGTACAAGTTGCATCATCACTACCAGCAAGAGTTATCGTATTACTTATAACAGCTACTGCTCCATTCTTTACACAACTATATGTACCTGCAGTATAACCAGCAGGTAAAACACTTTCTGATAATGTATATACTCCAGCAGTAACAACTGCATCTGTCACAGCAACGCTACCTGTCGCTCCTGAAATTGTGTCAGTACCTGTTGCTGTAAGGGTCCAATCAACTGCTGCTGCTGTTCCACCACTATCATTAGTTCTAGTTTTAATCAATGTAAGATTAGGAGATGCACAAGTTGGTACCGTAACAGTAGTATTGTCTAAGGTAACTGCACCAGCATCATCGTTATTGGCATCAGCCAATAATCTTCCTGCAACAGTCGAGCCACCGGCATCTGTAATTGAAGTTACCGCCATAATAGTTCCTTTGAAAGTAGAAGTTGTTCCAAGAGTTGCATCACTACCAACTAGCCAAAATACGTTACAAGCTTGAGCACCATTGATAAGATTCACAACACTACCTGCCCCTATCGTTTTAAACGTGGAAGCAGTCTTAAAGATAAAAATGGAGTTAGGATTGTTTCCACCATCAAGGGTAAGACTTCCTATAGCAGATGATATCTGAAAATCACCTGCAGCAGAGTTATAGACACCTTTACCTAGAGTTGTTGCACCAAGCTCTGTGGGTATTGTGGCATTCACTGCCTGGTTGGCATCATTATATGCTGTACTTAATTCGCTTTTGGCCGTAGTTAGTAGTCCTGGATTCATCACATCACCTGTACCAGCCCCATCAACGGAATATATAATACCCGTCACTTCTGGTCCAGCAGGTATTCCAATGGCAGCACCAGTAATTGGACTCGCACCAACATCCCCAGTAACATCAGAAGGGGTAGAGTCTACAACTCCTGAACCAGATAAAACTGCAAAACCATCAATTGTTGTACCAAGGGTCACAGTCACTGGATTTGTATATACAGTCCATGCAACAATTATCCCAGTTAAACCAATTGTAAATATTATAGCCAGTACAATTATTGAGACTTTATTAATTTTTTTAAAAAATTTCATATATTTCTTTTTTATTTAAATAAATTTAAGAAACTATAAAATAGAGACTCGTACCATGTTTGGGGTGCAAATCCTGTCTTAGGAAGCTGTGGAACTATCGCTAAAGGAGTTGGAGTTAATACTGGAGTAGGAATCACTATTGGTGCTACTACAGAAACTACTTCAGGTTCCACTACAGGTGTTGAAGTTGTTTCTGGAACTAATTCTGGTTCTGGTTCTGGTTCTCTAACTGCTGTACATGTTGGGCCTGAAATAGTATCAGAAAGCATTGTAACATCACCACCGACAGCCAAAGCTCTTCCATCTAAAGTTACATTTGCACCGAAATGAACACCTGTCCCTGCTATGATTGTTCCTGCAAAAGAACTGCCATTTATTGTTGCCAAAGAATTAACAGACCAAAACAAATCACAAGCCCTAGCCCCATTTTGAAAATCAATTGAACCAGAGGATATGAGACTACTAGATGTTCTAAAAATATAAACACCCGCTCCATTAAGATGAAGTATTCCACCATTTAATTGTCCAGCTCCAAGATCATAAACACCAGGAACAAGAGTCAATCCATCAAGAGCAGTACCTATAACCACTGGTGAACCCTGACTTAGCATATTTGCATTTGCAGAAACTGCATTGGCCTGAACACTAGACGATAAAAGTCCTTCACTTGGTGCAACTAAATCAGTAGCATATATACTACCACCTACATTACCAGTTGTTAGTGCGGTAATGCCAACACCAGAAGCATTCATCCCAACACTACCTGATATATTAGATACCCCAGTAATTAATGTCTGAGCAAGAACAGAAAAACTCTCTGCGGCACCTAGATTTGGCGCAGTTGCTGCATATAGAGGTATTGATGAAAACAAACCAAACATAAACACAAAAACTAACACGACCAATGAAACTTTATTGAGATTAAACTTCTTCATAATTTATAACTTAATTATTAATTATTAATTTCGATCACTTAAAAACCTTACTTATTATAGATTCATTTTTATTTTAGTTTTGGCTCCAACAAATCCATCTTCTTCTAAACCATTAGCTTTCTGCCATATTTTTATTTCAGCAGTTGTTTTATCCCCCAATATTCCATCAAGGATAAGGCCGTGATTTAATTCGGCATTCAAGAATTTTTGTAATTCTTTAACATATTCACCTCTATCCCATAGTTTAAGAGTTTTATCTCCAAAATCATGTTTACTTATCACATCATTAGAATTGTTTATACATTGTGCACCTGTTGCTGTGTTAAATATATTTCCATTGGAACATCCTTGAGAGATTTCACTGTTGTTAATACATTTTTTCCCTGTACTAATATTGAATATATTTCCATTGGAACAACCTTGCTCTATTGTAGAAGTAGTATTTTCGTTTTCCTCGTTTGTATTGGAGTTTGAATTAGAGTTTGTGTTTGAATCATCGTTTGTATCTGAGTTTGAATCATCGTTTGAATTTGAATCATTATTTGAATCGGAATTTGATGATGAACCTGAAGGAATTGTGACGTCACTAGCATCAAGAGTTACTGCTGTTTGAGCTAGAGCTCTACCATTTAGTGTAGCCCCAGTATTTAATACAATTGCTGTTTGATCCAATATGTTACCGTTGAACTCTGCTCCGGTGCCGATAGTTGTTTGCCCAGCTACAACCCAAAATATGTTATTAGCTTTTGCTCCACCGGAAAGTATAATCTTTTTTGCTGAACTGATATCAAGATTTTGAGCTATTTGGAAAATCCAAACATCGTTAGCAGAACCCGAGAGAGTTAAATCAGTAGGAATAGTTACTCCGGTACCCCATTTATATACACCAGGGACAAGTGTTAAGCCACCAATATTCCCTGCCCCAAGCTCCGTGACACCCGCCGCTCTCCCTGCTCCATCTGTATAAGCAGTCTGCATATCACTAACTGCGGTAGAAACACTTGTGGGAGTTGGAGTAGCATAACTTGGTGCGTATACTTTACCAGTAATAAGAGAAGAAGTAGAATATGCGCCTGAAGTAGGAAGGATTAAACCAAACCCAGTAATGTAAGTTGCTTCGGCTGGGCTAATTCCAACGTCACCAGTAACAGAAGTTGCCCCAGTAGTTGAAACTCCTGTTTTAGCTAGTATTACATAATTACCTGCTGTGCCAAGATCGATAGGAGCCGGACTTGCGGCAAAGAGAGTAGTCACCCCCATAAAACCAAAAACAAATGCGAGCACGGATATTTTTATTATTTTTTTCATATATTTAATTTTAAATTTTATTATTAATTACAACTGACTCGAAATCGGCCACACGACTTTGTGATATCGCGCGGAGACACTAAAATCTTGACTATGATTTTAGTCGTGTTATTCCACCCGTTATAATTAATTTTGTTAGAATAGTAGTACAGTCGACCCCTATAAAAGGATATTAAGATTAGGCGATAGCTCTTATATTATAGCATTTTTGAATATATTTAGATAGGAAAATCTGCGGGCGGTGGAAGAATCGGACTCCCGCCAATGGTTTTGGAGACCATTGTTCTACCACTAAACTAACCGCCCTTAACGTACATAATATAACACAAATTATAAAAAATCCCCAGTTGGGGATTTTTTATTTTTTAGCTTCTTTGTGTTTAGTGTTCTTTTTACACCATTTGCAATACTTCTTCAGCTCGATCTTTTTAGTGACGAGTTTCTTGTTTTTGCTTGACCAATAATTTGTGCGCTTACAAGTAGTGCAAGCTAATCTAAATAATCTATCTTGTGACATAGTGGTTATACAATACTATAAAATATCTCAAAATGCAAGCTCAAAATGCATCGGTTTTAATATAAGATTAATGAATATCTTTACCAGCTAAATTATTAATTTTTTCTTTCAAATCAAAAATCGAGACTGCCCTTTCAACCTTCATTGGATTATTATCGTCACTTTGTGGATCAATAGATTCCATTTTGATATCTTTACCAGGAGTTGAGTAAAAAACCTTTTCTGCTTCTGATAAAATATTTACTAATTCTTTAATCCTATTAACAGTAGCTCTGTCGTTTGAATTATTTACAAAATCAAAATAAGTGGGAGTTATATTGGAAGCATAACCAACTGGAGAACCATTAATATTAGATACAGCTTCAAGAAAAGATACTCTGAATTCATTAAATAATGCTTCTTTTTTATAATTTTCAACAACAATATTCTTCGCTGAATCAATAGCAATTCTACATATTCTTATTCTTTCTGTATATGCTTGTTCCATGTAAGAACTTAATATTTTTTCATCAGTAAATGGAGTTTTGGAATTATCATATCTATTATCTATTGTGAATCGACGATTGTTACTACCTAATAATTCATAAAGTTTTGCCATTTCTGTATAAGCCGAGATACAACCATTAAAAAAGTGGGCATTATTAAAAGCATTGTAAACTTTCTCATTATCAGCCATAACTCTTTCGCCAGATGCATCTACGGTCGTTTTTCTGGTATCTAACCACGTTGGATCAACATATGTTATATCCAGCCTTAGAGAATCATTTTTCTCTGAAACATTTATAACTTGATTCCATGCATGCGGTAAAACAACAATTTCGTGTAATGAATTTGGCGAATACCAATTCATGTATACATTCTTTAAATCATTATTCATGCTCTTTAATACATCAAAAACCGCTTTATTTACAGCTGCATAATTTCTACAGATAGCTAGTCCTTCAGAAAAGATTTCATCACAATATTTTTTATCTATTCTTTTTGCTTCTTCATTTCTATTATCTTTTCCACTAAAAGCAAATTCTAATTCTTTAAGTGCTTTTTTCTCAATATTTTTTTCATTAGTTAAATCTTTATCTAACATATCATGATTATAAGATAATTTTTCTTTGAGAATATTTCCACTAAGCATAATAGCATCATGAATAGAAAGTTTTTTTATATCGCCTTCACTGTAACCCATTTTTTCCGCGACCAGCAATATCTCTTTCTTAAAATTTGCAAAATTTTTAACGCCCATCCATTTTGATTCATTTATATATTTATTATTTATTCGCATTTCATCTAAAGAACAATTCCCTGCCACATATGCTTCTAATTTCTTATCAGCTATATGAATTTTCTTATCACCTGGAATTGGATTAAATTCTGAAAATTCCATATTCTCTGTGGACATTTTCTCTATTTTCGATTTTACTACCTCTTTCTTATTTTTATCTTGATTCAAAGAATTATCCATCGTGACAGCTTCACTTTTCATCGGAAAAAATGAGGCAGCTGCTACAGCCCCGTAAACTAGCCCCTTCTTAACATTATTACCAGTTTTCTTTACAAAATTATTTGGAAAATTTTCTTTCATTTTATATAAATTTAAATTAATTATTTAATAATTCTCGGCAATAATGCACTTATTCGAGTTGTGGCTTCGTAGTTTATCGTGTTTGATTCTTTGGCAATTTGCTCGGCAGTTATTTCTTGTTTATTCTGTTTTCCTAAAACTACAACTTCATCTTCTGGAACGACATCCTTAATATTCGAGACATCTACCACCATCATATTCATCGCCACTCTTCCAAGAATCTTGGCTCTTTTGCCTCGAATTAATACTTCCCCATTATTTGAAAGCAATCGTGGAATTCCATCCGAATATCCTTGCGGAATTACAGCGATCTTGGTCGCCTTTTTGGTAATATATGTGAGCCCATAGCCAATCGGATGATTGGCTGGAAGGACTTTGATTTGAGCGACATGTGTCACCCATCTTAATGCTGGTTTTAGAATAATTTTATTCTTATTTAAATATTTCAAATGTTCACTTGGCCAGATACCATAAAGTCCAATGCCCAAACGGACAATATCGTGAACTCCTCCATTTTTCTCATAAACCAAAATCCCAGAAGTCGCCGAGATATGAGTCTTAATATTTTTAAATTCTTTTTTGAAAATTTCGCAAACTCGATGATAAGTCTCGAGCTGTCTCCCCGCATGACTAAAATTCATCGTATCTTCAATATTCGCAAAATGAGAATAGACACCTCCAAGTTCTATGTTTTTCATTTTTTTAATTTCTAAAATGAAATTCTCAATCTGATTCGGCATTATTCCCTCCCTTCCTAAATACGAATCAATGCCGATATGAACTTCCACTTTTCCCTTCAAGGCCTTCGCAATATGATTTATTTTTAAAAGATGAATAAGGTCAAAGGCCGAAATTATCGCTTTGCCTTTTACCGCTCTCCTAATTCCATCTTCATTCAAATAACCAAAAATCATAATTGGCTTTTTCGTTATCTTTCTTATTCTTTCAAATTCTTCGATACTATCTACTTGCAGATAATCTACATATGGAGCAATAATTTTCGCCACTTCTTTATCTCCGTGGCCGTAAGCATTGGCCTTTACCACACCGGCAATCTTGGTATTTTTATTGAGCAAATTTCTAAATTGCTTGATATTATGAACCAGGTTTTCTTTGCTGATCTCTATGTATGAAAGTGGTGAATTCTTTCCTTTATTCATATGATAAACTATACGCCATTTCGACGCTTTTTCAAAATTGATTTTTTCTATTTTTCTGTTAGAATAACAACATTGCCAGAGTGATGAAATTGGTAACCATGCGCGACTCAAAATCGCGTGTCGCAAGACTTGAGGGTTCGAGTCCCTCCTCTGGCACTTGAAAAAAGAGAATTTTAATAACAAAAAAGTTTTATCTTATATAATTGGCATCTCCCTGGGAGACGGGAATCTGTCAAATCCTAATGGAAGAGCCACTAGATTAAGGATAACCTGTGATAAAAAATACCCAAAACTAATCGATTATATACAGGAAAATATAAAAATAATCCTTCCAGATAATAAAGTCTCAATTGTGGACCGGCAAAATGCAATTGACATAAGTTGTTATTCTAATAAATGGGAAAATGTATTAGGGTGGAAAGCGAAAAATGGTTCTAAAATACAACAACGAATAAAGGTTCCTATGTGGATAAAAAATGATATAGTATATATAAAGGAGTGTTTGAGGGGTTTATTCCAAACAGATGGGTCAATATACATGGATAGAAAATATATAATGGTTAATTTTACTTCAGCGAGTTATACTCTAATTAAAGACGTGAAAGATATGATGGAAGTAAATGAATTCAACGTAATAATAAGAAAAGTAGTCGCAAAAAATGATAATATTAAATATGTTATTCGGGTTTCAAAAGATGTAGAGAATTTTATTAAAAAAATAAATCTTTGGAAAAAATAAATTTATGGAGGAAAAGAATAAACTACATTTCATTTTAACGGGCGGGACGATAGATTCATATTATGATGCAATAAAAGGAACAGCTATTCCCAATGAACATTCTGCAATACCAAAATTTATTAAAACTTTAAAATTATATGAGGAATGTGAGTTTACTGAGGTATTCATGAAAGATAGCAGAGATCTTAATGAGCCAGACCGGAAAAAAATTCTTGATGTTGTTCAAAATAGTAATTGTAAAAGAATAATTGTAACTCATGGCTCATACACTCTTTCTGAAACCGCTAAATATTTAAGCTCAAATATAAATGATATGAGTAAAGTAATAATTTTTACTTGCTCAATGATTCCATTAGAAGGGTTTAGCCCAACTGATGCTGGTTTTAATTTGGGTTATGCGGTGGCAATGTCTCAAGAATTAACTAATGGAATTTATGCTTGTATGAATGGAAGAATTTTTAGCCCTGAAGAAGTAACTAAAATATTATCTGAAGGTAGATTTGGTTCAATTTATACAAAATAATTATATTATCTCCGGTTCTTGCTCGAGCGTAATGCCAAACTTTTGTTCGACTATTTTCACAATTTCATTTTTGGCTTTCATTAGATCATTTTTTGTCGCCTCGCCATTATTGACCAGAACAAGAGCATTTTTGTCATAGACAGAAATATTGCCAAACGACTTTCCTTTTAATCCAGCATTCTCTATAAGCCAGCCCGCTGGGATTTTTACCATATTATTACCTACATCAAAATGTGGTATTTCTCCACTTGTACCAGTCGGACTGGTACAAATATAAGTCCGACTTGTGGCTAAAAATGATTCTCGGGAAAGAATTGGATTCTTGAAAAATGAACCAACATTAGGAATATCTTTAGGATTTGGTAATTTGCTCCATCTTGTTTTTGTTATTTCCTCCCTTTTTTCTAGAAGTGACTTATTGTCATCTACCTTTTTAAGTTTAAATGTGACCGATGTGATTATATACCTCCCCTTGGCTTCATTTTTGAAGATGCTATCTCTATACCCAAATTTGCAATCCTCACTTGAAAGTTCGGTAAATTTATTTTCACTAGTGTCGAAAACTTCAACCGAGGCAATCGTATCCTTAACTTCCGCCCCATACGCTCCGACATTTTGCACCGGCGTTGCTCCCACAGTCCCAGGTATGGCCGAAAGTGTCTCAAGCCCCTGTAAATTCATATTTATAGTTTTCTCTACCATTTGATCCCAAGTCTCTCCGGCACCAGCTTTAACCTCCATAAATTGAGAATCTTCCGAGACAATTTCAAAACCCAAAATATTAATCCGAATAGCTAGAACATTGAGGACTTCATTTGAAAATATTGAATTAGAACCTCCTCCGATAATTAAGATTGGGAGACTTTTTTCTTTGGCGAAAGCAAAAGCCTCTAAAATATCCTCTTTTTCTTTTATTTCAACAAAATAGCGAAAATTCCCTCCTATCTTGAAGGTCGAATACATCTTACTATCCACATTTTCTTGTATCTTTTGCATACTTGCAATTATATCATATATGAGATAAAATACAAATATATGAAAAAACAAACAGAACAACAAAAAATAGGTTATTTTATCAAGGAATTACGAGAACGACGGGGTATGACTCAGGAGGCCTTTGCGAAGGCGCTCGATACTTCTCAGAGCTCTATCCCCCGCATGGAAAAGGGTGAGCAGAACTTCACGACAGAATTACTCTCGAAAATAAGTAATGTTCTCGATCATCAAATCGTCTCGATTAATGACTCGATCGACTTCCAAGTAAATGGCGGTAAAAAATTAAGCGGAAGTATAAAAACCAATTTTTCTAAAAACGGCTCGGTTGGGCTTTTGTGTGCTTCCCTATTAAACAGCGGTAAAACGACCTTGCATGGCATCGCTCATATCGAAGAAGTAAATCGCGTTATTGAAATTCTTGAAAGCATCGGCGTCTCGGTCAAATGGCTAGATAAAAATACCGTAGAGATAAATCCGCCTAAAAAATTAAACTTGGAAAATATAAATGTCGAGTCAGCAATCAAAACCCGCTCGATCGTCATGTTTATGGGCCCGCTCATCCACCTATTCCCTCACTTCAAACTTCCCCACGCGGAAGGTTGCAACCTCGGAAAGCGCACTATCGCGGCTCACACTTATGCTCTCGAAGACCTCGGAGTGAAGATAAAAACAACAGCGACAAATTATGAGATTGAGTCCAAGAAATTAAAACCTGGAAATATTGTCATGTATGAATCCGGAGATACTGCTTGTGAGAATGTCCTCACCGCGGCGGCAAAAATTGAAGGGGTAACAAACATCAGCTTCGCTAGTGCAAACTATATGGTCCAGGAAGTTTGCTTCTTCCTTGAAGCTCTTGGAGTCAAGATTGATGGAATTGGAACTTCGACATTGACGGTTCACGGAATAAAAGAAATTAATAAAAATATTGAATACTGGAATAGTGAGGACCCTATAGAGTCGATGATGTTCATCTCGGCGGCGATTATTACTGACTCCGAGCTCACAATCACCCGATGCCCTATCGATTTCCTTTCTCTTGAATTAGAAAAAATGAAAAGAATGGGATTAAAATATAAAATTTTAAAAAGATACCTCTCTTACAACGGTCGTACAAAAATGGCTGATATAAAAATAATGCCAAGCAAGCTGGTCGCTCTTTCGGATAAAATCCACTCAAATCCTTACCCTGGAATAAATATCGACAACCTTCCATTCTTCGTCCTCGTCGCCATCAGGGCCAAGGGTCAAACAATGATTCATGACTGGGTTTATGAGAATCGCGCTATATATTTCACCGAGCTAAATCGCCTCGGGGCCAATATCACTCTAGCCGACCCACATCGCGTTTATGTCCAAGGTGGCACACCGCTTAAACCTGCCCAAGTCGTCTGCCCTCCAGCCCTTCGCCCTTCGATGGTCATCCTCATTTCAATGCTTGCCGCTCCCGGCACTTCAATCCTCCGCAATGTCTATATGATCAAGCGTGGATATGAAGAAATCGCCGAACGCCTTAACTCCATCGGCGCAGATATTAAAATATTGAAATAGCTATGACAAAAAGGAGAAAATTAGATGAATTGAATATTTATTGGAAGGAAAATTGCCAGTGTGAATTACGTAAAACGGCAACCCAAGCAGTTTTCGGCGATGGAAATGCTGAAGCAGAAATGGTTTTTATCGGCGAAGCCCCTGGGAAGAATGAAGACCTGAAAGGAATTCCATTTGTTGGAGCCGCAGGAAAATTTCTTGAAGAAATGCTTGAGGGTATTGGGATGAAGCGTGGGGATATTTATATCACAAACATAGTAAAATATCGTCCACCAAATAATCGCGACCCCGAGCCAAAAGAAAAAGAGGATTGTAACGAGTGGCTTATCAATGAATTAAAAATAATTTCCCCAAAGTTAATAGTCTTCTTAGGAAGGCACTCAATGACCAGATTTTTCCCAACCGAAAAGATTTCCGATATTCATGGCAAACTTTTAATAAAGCCAACTTCAGAATTTGGCAAACAAGCATTTCTACCACTCTACCACCCCGCCGCCGCCCTCTATAATGGAGGAATGAGAGAAACATTGATAAAAGATTTCAAAAAAATTCCGAAGGCTCTAGAGAAAATAAAATCTGCCTGAGTTTAGGCAGATTTTATTTTTTATGATATTTCTTGTTGATAACATTTTTCGCAGTATACAATTTCTGGACGATCGAGAGTGTAACTTGTTTCAAATTCTACTTCACATTTATTATTGTGTCCATGATTTTCTCGTGAACACATACATTTTCTTTTACATAGTGAAATTCCTGTTCTTTGTTTTAAGCGTTCAAAAGTTCGACAGTTTGAACATAGACGAGGTAAAGGTAAATTCATTTTTCTATAAAAGGTCAACTCATCAGCGGTAATTTTGAATGCTGTTGTGCAAAGCTGAGTGCAATTCCCAGCATGCTCGCAAGCAATAATTTTTCCTACTATATCATCTTTTACCTCTGAAATATTGTCTGGCAAATCTTTTGAATAAAAATCAATGACATAATTTCTTTCACCTGGTTCTATCCATTTGTATCCATCTTTTATGGCTTCATCTTTTGAAAGAGGAAAATATTCTTGGGCTAAAGTTTCATTGTAACCGTGAGGAGAAAGTTCATATGGGAAAAATTCGCCATATTTATATATTAGTCCAGATTTATCAATAAACGGCATCTCATCCATGTGTTTTTTAATTTTCTCAACTAATTCAAAATATTCTTCTTTTGTGTATTGTTTATTCAAAATACAATAGGATTTTTTGTGTAAACCTATGCAACCAAAAAGATTCTCCGCTCCACCAAGACAAAAATAAGAATACTCCAAATCGTGTACATTTTCTTGACATAAGACACAAAACTTAATATTTTGAGTCCCCAATCCACAAGAATGACATTCATAAACCAATCGATTATTATCACCCCACATAGAGTAATCCATGCAATCTTCACTCCCCGGTAACTCTTGCACGTATTGACAATATCTCAAATTTCTACTTTCTCTAACAAGAAAAGATTTATAAATATCTTTGGAATGATCTATATAATTGCCAGAAACATCAATATTTTTGAGTCCTTCTATAAATTTATTTGGAAATTTAAACCAAAAATCAAGCACCTCTTTTTTAATCTTCTCAATGCTATCATAAGAGCCAACATTAAATGATTTTATTTTTTCAAAATAGTCTTCACGAGAATATTGTTCATTAAATATACAATATGATTTTTTACGTAAATTAACACAGCCAAAACAATCCTGGCACCCAACACAATTCTTACAAAACCACATATTAAAAGAATTCTCACAATGAGAACAAAAGGCAGAATTAGAACACTGGCTTAACCAAAACCCTTCATAGCAATTTTCACATTTTGAGACATGCGAAACATCTGAGCACCATTTACAATAATTTATAGCATGCCCATACATACATTCATCTGGGTTTGAAGAATTAAAGACTAGATAACTATTCCTGGGGTCTGTTACATTATTCACATAAGGACTATTGGAGCCACTTTGCACATTTAGATTTTTAAGCGGAACTTTTTTCATGAGTTCTAAAAATTGAGTAAAAAATGGCTTACTAAAATCATAATCCATTCCATATTCTAAAGGATCCCATTTATCAGATAGCCATATATCTTTCTCCATTATTTTAATTCCTGATTCTGGAGACATCATGCTAAAAATTTCTTCTCCTGTAAAATCACTTTTTCTTTTATAAAGCATTCTTTCATTCCTCCAAATAAAACGTCGTTGCATTCGACAGTTTGGACAAAACGTCGGGGCAGGCACTTTCATTTGCTCATAAAACGAAAAATCATCCGGCTCGATAATGAAGTCGTGTTTACAATTCTGACAGTTTTTAGTTTCCATACATAAAGCTTACATTTTTAATGTTATTTTGTCTATATTTACTCAATTATCTTCATATCTTCTGCGCGGATTTCTCTTTCGATATAATCTCCTACTTCATCCTTATTTTTATTTTTTATCATTAGAAAGCTGGCTATCCCAATACCGATTACGAGAATAAGGCCAATGATTGGATATGCCGATTTCGAGATATTAACTCCAGAATCTGAGACACTAGCCCCAAGGTCATTTAGATTTATTACATTTGAATTTTCAGATGGATATTTCTCGATTGGAGTAACTATATTTTTAACTCCCCCACTCACTACAGAAGTTTTCTGAACTATTCTTTTTATTTGGATTGGATAAGTCGCTACCACTTCCCTACTAGGTGTAGAAATAGAAATGTATTTGATATCCTCCCCGGTGAAGCCCGTTATTTTTGGTGATAATTTTATTTTCTTGCCTGGGAGAAGAGTAGTCCCCTCTGGAATCACAAAATAATGTGCTCCAGCATTTATAATCCATTTCGAAAGAATAACTTCGTATTTTGATTTATTCTCAAGTTCTATATATGGATCAGCATCATTACCTACACTGCTTATGTAAATATCAGAAGGGATAACCTTTATCGTAATACGATTTGTAGCTTCGGCCTCTTTACTAAAAGTACTAGCAAAATATGAAAGACTTAAAACGTATTCTCCCGGGTAATCATAAGCATATTCGAAAGGACTCGCAACTCTGACTTCCCTCACGCCTCCATCTCCGAAATTCCAAACATATTTCCCAACGGCATATGTTTCCCCTCTGTTGGTCGTCGTCTCTGAATTCACAGAAAATGGAATCCCTGCGACAACTATTTTCGGTGAAATTATTTTTGTTGTAATTTTTAGAATTGCTGTGGCGCTAGTCTGGGTGATTGGGTTAATCTCAGTATCACTATTTTCATTTGCGACATTTTCATCTCCTCCATCTTCATTACCTGAACTAGAGTTTATCCCTCCAGGAGTAGAAGTCGCCGATACCCAATTCCCTCGAGATATCCTTCCGATACTATTCCCGGTTGTTGGATTTGGAGCACAATTATCACCACAATCACTTACTTCTCCCCAACCGACTTTGTCTATCAATTCTTGGCTTCCATTTTTAAGTTGTATTACATTCGACTCAGTCAGAGTCAAACTTCCATAGATAATATCCGTATTTTCTATTTCCGTTTTTGATATGACAAAATAGCCCTTGGCTTCAATGCTTTTCCCACTAAAATAAGTCTTTGAAGCGAGCGAACCGAAATCACTACCGGTAGAAGTTTTTCTTTGGAGATACCAATTAGTTAGATCGACGGATGAACTCCCGGAATTATAAAGCTCGATGAAACGATCTCCCGTTGGGCTTATTTTTACCTCATTGATTACTACCTCGGCGTTTGCAATGTTTACCGAAGAAAAAAACACTGTAATAAAAATAATATAGTGTTTGATTCTTTTCAAATTCATAAAAGATTATTCTAATACTTTACGAAGTACATCTTCTGGTACTTCCTTTTTAGCTTTTCTTTTCTGCCAGGAATCACTTTTTAATGATTGATCAAGCGTAGCCGGAGATTCCTTAATCTTTTCTTTAATTTCTTCTATTTTTGGTTCTACTTTTTTAGGCTCTTCTACTTTTGGAGGCTCTGGAACTATCACAGGAATAACTGGCTTTGGTTCATCTTTTTTAACTTCTGTATGGTTATTATGATTGGTCGTAGCTCTTGATAATACATCTTTGAGCGAAGCTTTTTTCTCTTCCGAGGCTTCTTTAATATTTAAAACATTTGGTGCTTTTTTAGCTCCATCATTACTGTTGTGGTGGTTATCATGAAAATGGCTACTTTCATTCTTATTCAATTCAGAAAGTGAGATGGGCGCAGCTGTCGGCTTGACCTCTTCTTCTATCTTTATATCTCCTTTGGGAGTAGAGGTCTTGCCACTCATAGCAATCTTTTGAAGTAACCCTTTTAGTAATGGTGAAGGTCCTGAATGCTTCTTCCTTTCTCCACCACGAGAATCTTTAGGACCTGCACCCGGAGAATCATCTTTGGTCCCATATGAAGAAATATTTGAGCTATTAAAGCCAGAGCGATTGTAATTTTGATTCCCTACTGTCTTTTCACTAATTGGCTTGAACTCTATCCCAAGGACCGCCAGTGGCTCCGTGGAAACCTTCTCTTCTTGGTTGGCAGAACGCGAAGCCACGAATCCTTGCTCTGGCTTCAATTCCCCTGTCTTAATCTTGTACATACATTCCTTACAATAAACTGGTCGCCCCTCTTTCGGCTCAAACGGAACCATCGTCGATTTCTGACAATTTGAGCAGTCCGCTTTATATTTGGCATCACCATCTCCGACTTGAAGCATTCCACTCCATTTCGAAATTTCATCTTCAACTACATCTCGTGAACGAGTATATAACTTCCTAGACGATTCAATAATCTTTTCTTTAACACCTTTTGATATATCTACTTTGATCGGAGGAAGAGTTGCCGCTGAGAATGGACGACTCGTCACTCCATCAATCATCAGCTTCAAGTAAATATGAAAGTTCGGTAAGTTGACCAAATCTTGAGCCATAAATTCCGGCTCGAATTCTTTTTCTAAAAAGTCCGCATCATCAGCTCCGACGCGGAATATAATCATCGTCCCGACGTTGCCGAAGACCGCGTCACGAACCTTCGAACCATCCTTGTTTTCGAGCTGAGCCGTGTATTGGTGAGCCACCGTCAAATTGAGACGATACTTTCGAGCTTCTGAGAGAATGTTGGCAAATGAATCTGTCGCAAAGTTTTGGAATTCGTCAACGTAAAGATAAAAATCTTTACGTTCATCTTCAGGAATACGGACACGCTCCATGGCTGCAAGCTGAATCTTGGTAATAATCATTCCTCCGAGTAGAGCCGAGTTGTCTTCACCAATACGCCCCTTTGAAACGTTGACGAGGAAAATTTTCCCTTCATTCATTATTTTGAAAATATCGATAGTTGATTTCTGCTGACCGACAACATTTCTGATAATAGAAGTCGAGAGAAATTGTCCGACTTTATTTTGAATCGGAGCGATAGCTTCATTTCTAAATTGATCACGCCACTGTTCGTATTCGTGGACCCAGAAAGCTTTCACCACGGGGTCTTTCAAATTACCGATAATCATCTGACGATAATCCTTGTCGACAAGTAAACGTGGGATACCGAGAAGCGTCGTCCCCGGAGTATCGAGAAGTGCCAAAATTGCATTGTTCAAGATGTATTCCATACGAGAACTCCAAGCATTCGCCCAAATCTTCGTGAATATTCCCATCAGCCCTGAAGCCACCAAGTGTTTGTATTTAGGGTCATCGAGCTGGATGACGTTAAAACCGATATGGAAATCCGAATCAGCTGGGTTGAAATAAATGACATCTTTTACCCGGTGATCAGGGATGAGGTGCAAGACTTCCTCCACAAGCTCTCCGTGTGGATCAACAACACAAACTCCTTCTCCGTTTTGGATGTTTTGAGCAATAAGATTAGACAAGAGTACAGATTTACCAGTACCGGACTTTCCCAATATGTACATGTGTTGACGACGGTCTTTTCTTTTTATGCCGAAAATGTCATCGCTATTACGAAAGTTAGTTTTCGCAAAATAAGTTATATCTCGATTGTGTGGAATTTCTTCACTCATATATATTATCTCTATTATACCCCGTAGTGAAACTTTATCAAAGTTCTACTACAGGGTTGTACCCTAATTATTATAAATAAAAAAGGGCTAATTATCTCAAAAGTTGACATGGCTCATTTTTAGGATTATGTTAAGAAAAAAGGTCTTTTTATGTGGGAAGTTGTTTTAAGTGTGACAAAATTTGATTTCGTAATCTTTGTTGTCACTATTATCGCCTATATCATACTTATAGTCGATATAATTAAGCATGATGGAATAAGTCAAAACTTTTTTACTTGGAGTCTATGGGCTATCCTTGATGGGATATTATTCATAACTACCTATGCCGAAAAAGCTACTGATTTGCCTATTATTGCCGGATGCGTGCTTGGATCTTTTTTTGTCGCTATCGTTTTATTGTTTGTAAAAAAAATAAAATGGACAAAAAACGAAAGCTGGATACTGTCGTTAGTAATAATTACAGTTTTCATCTGGTTATGGTCCGAATCTAATGTTGTTGGAATTATTTCTGCTGTAACAGCTGAAATTTTAGCAGGAATTCCACTAATGAAAGCGTCCTGGAAAACTCCCGGATCGCGACTCACACTTGTCAGCTATTTATTTTTCATAATTAGCTATGTACTTTCACTTTTCAATTCCCCCAACTGGGATATTGAAAATATATTGTTTCCTTTGGCTTTCCTAATTTATAGTGTTGGAGATACTCCTCCGTTATTTAAAAAATGGATTATCAAAGATTGGTTCGTCTAACCGACCGCGTTGTAATAAGCGCGGTCATTAATTTTTATACTAGAATCTAGTTAGTAGACTTCTTTTTGATAACACTGTTCACAATAGATAATTTCCGGCCTTTCGGGTGAGTAAGAAGTTTTTATATTCTTTCCACATTTATCACAAATTCGATTATGTAGTTTTGGGGAACCAGCTAATCTAATTCTTTTTGTATTACGACAATTATGACATGACCTAGGAATAGGCAAAGAAAAATGTCTCAATAAATTTAATTCTTCTGGTAATATCTTGAAGGCAGTATCACAATCAGAACACTTAATAATTTCTTTTAGGATAGAATCATCAACATCATTTATATTATCTGGTAATTCCTCAGGTAGGATGGTTATTTCATAGCTTGATTTTGGTGTATCACGCCACCCAAATCCCTTTTTGATAGATTCTTCTTTTGTTAAAGGAAAATGCTGGATTGCAAATGCTTCGTTGTAGTCATAAAAAGATAAATTATAAGGTAAAAATTCTCCGTATTTCCAAATCCGATTATTGTTATCGACATATGGATTATCATTCATATTTTTTATAATTTGATCTCTTAATTTAAAATATGTTTCCTTGTCATACTGTTTATTTAAAATACAATATTGTTTCTTTCGAAGACCGTTACACCCAAAACAATCAAATACTGCGCCTGTACACATAACCGAATATTCCACATTACGAACATTTCCCCAAACACTAAAGCAGTATTTAATATTATTAGCACCCTCACCAATTGTTGTTGAGTCAATACAACTCTCAACATTATTCCCCCACTCAGACATATCATACGTATCCCGAGTATATGGCAAGGTTGAAAATTGACAATAAGCACAATCTTCATAAAATTGACCGCACCAACAATTCTTTGCATTTTTTGATTGGAAAAGATAGTCTCCCGTAACATTTAAATTCTTAATCCCATAAACAGATTTAAGCGGATGTTTAAGAAAAAATTCCTTTGATTCTTTTTGAGCTCTTAATACTCCACTATAAGTATTAAGATTATATGAAGATAATATTTTTTCATATTCATCTTTTGTGTATTGTACATTAAAGGCACAATAGTTTTTACTTCTTAGATTACAACAAGCAAAACAATCAATGCACCCAACACAATTTAAAGAAAATGAGGTATTAACACATTGATCAACGCTCTTGCAGAAAAAGCATCTTGAATTCTTCCCACCATCTACCATTTCATAACAAAGTTCTTCATAATCGCCCATATAACAATCTAGTGTATCCTTAGAATGAACAATAAGTGAGGAATAGAGAACATTCTCACAAAAATCAGAATTGAAAACTAGAGTACAATTTTTCGCTGAACCAATATGATTTGTATATTCAGAATTTACCACAGTTGCATAATCAACCACTCTTCCTAGTTGAGGAGTTTTGAGAAAAAGTTCTCTCAGTTGAAGAAAAAATGGTCTGCTGGGATCATAATCAAGATTATAATCGGTAGCATTAAAATCATCACTATACCAACATTTGGGACAATAAACTTTATATGGTTTATCTGGAGCAAAAGTAGAAACAAAGTCATTTTTACATAAGTCACAATTTCTTTTGTATAGTTCTCTTTCGTTACGAAAAATTATTCGTCGCTGAAAACGACACTCAGGACAAAAGGTCGGCGGTGGAACTTTGATCTTCTCATAGAATAAAAAATCATCCGGCTCAATTAAAAAGCTCTGGTGACAATTTTGGCATATTCTACTTTCACTAATATTACTCATATATTTTTACAGCTTGCCCCGTGAAAGTAATCTTTTTTACGGGGTTCTGACACCCCAGTACTAAATTTTTATAATTATTTTCCATCTTTATTATTTAATATTTCTTATATTACATTTTAACTTTATTTTAAGTAATCGAAAAATTAGTACGGGGCAGGATTTTTTGTTTCTGATTTGTATTCCATATTTGGCTACAGCCTAGAGCCTAATGACTAGTGTCTACTTATTCATAATCGATGAATGAAAAATTTCTGGTTTGTATGGCTCGCCTTGAATAACTTCCATTTTGGGCAATGACCCCTTTTTCATCATCTTATTTATACTATCAAATAATGCCTTTTGGTCATAACCAAGAAAGACAACGCTCGGACTCACTTCTTTTAGAGTATTATATGTTTCCATTTGAGGGTCACCAAGAAGAACGAGGTCTATATCCCCCACTTTCAAAAGTTCATTTATTCTTTCTACTTCATTGTTCTTTGGAACTCGTCCTTTCAATTCTTTTACAATTTCATCGCGTGCGACAATAGCCACAAGGCGGTTCCCTTGCTTCTTCGCTTCTTTGATCAGATATAAGTGCCCTTCATGTATCCCATCGAA
>Ga0172379_10003349_pt1 | contig 25745 bp, 21 predicted proteins | sample GrowelOW334metaG_FD_119756 | JGI IMG/M metagenome (GOLD analysis project Ga0172379, IMG submission 119756) | Groundwater microbial communities from an aquifer near a municipal landfill in Southern Ontario, Canada - Groundwater well OW334 metaG | ecosystem: Environmental > Aquatic > Deep...
CTGTATGCTCGTAAATCAACCGAGCAAGACGAAAAACAAGCCTTATCAATCGAATCGCAAGTTAAAGAAATGCTTGCGATTGCAGAGCGAGAAAATTTGGAAATAGTAGATATTAGGAGAGAATCGCATTCAGCAAAAGATTCGGGACAACGCCCTGTATTTAAAGAATTGCTTGAAGATATACGACGAGGGCGATTTAATGGAATACTTACATGGGCACCAGATCGATTAAGTAGAAATGCGGGCGACCTTGGGTCGCTCGTTGATTTAATGGATCAGAAGTCTCTTTTAGAAATACGAACGTACGGACAACATTTTCATAATTCACCGAATGAAAAATTTCTTTTGATGATTCTCTGTTCTCAAGCAAAACTTGAAAATGATAACAAAAGTATAAATGTAAAACGAGGATTAAGAACCCGAGTTGAAATGGGATTATGGCCTGGCGTTGCACCGACCGGATATCTCAATGAAAAACGAATTGATAGAAAATGCCAAGTGATTATAGATCCTGATAGAGCACCGATTATCAAAAAAATGTTTGAACGTGTCGCCTATGACAAATGGAGCGGGAGAAAACTTTTTCACTGGCTCAAATTTGAGTTAAATTTAAAATCAGTAAATGGAAACAAAAACCTAACCCTCAGCAATATTTACTGTATACTTCAAAATCATTTCTATTATGGATCATACGAATACCCAAAGAAAAGCGGAAATTGGTATAACGGAAAACATGAGCCGATTATATCAAAAGAACTTTTTGACCAAGTTCAGTCGCAAATGAAAAGCCAAGTTTTGAGAGTAGAAAACAAAGAATTTGCATTCACAAAACTTATGACTTGTGGATTATGCGGATCTGGAATTTGTGCAGATGAGAAATTCAAAAAGTTAAAAGATGGAACAGTAAACCGACACGTCTATTATGGATGCACGAAAATGAGAGACAAACAGTGTCCGTGCGGATACATAAATGAAGTAGATTTAATTGAGCAGTTTGTAAAACTGATGGACCAGATAGACTTAAACGAAATCGGTATAAAAGAAAAAATAAAAGACGAAGTTGAACGAGTAAAAAAATTCCAAAGAATAATTTTAGGAACGACTGAAAAAATTGAGGTTAAGGAAATTGATATTCGAAATTACGCAAAATATGTCCTAAAAGAATCACCAGATTTAGAAAAAAGAGAATTACTGAGTTGCCTAAAAAGTAAAATTGTTTTAAGTAACAAAAATATTTCTTTGTTAAAATAGATTTTGTTAAATAATTATTTGTACAGCTTAAACATTAACACCAGAAATCCAACAACCTCAACAATTAGGATATAACTCACAATTTTTTGCGAATTATTTAACTTTAGATGAATCTCCTTGTTCTCTTTCTCTATTGTTTCTTTTATGCTTCGCTCAAAATTCTCTACCCTCATTTGTAAATTTTGGATACCTTGATATACAGCGCTGACGCTTGAATCAATTTTGTCTATACGAGAAGGAAAATTCACGTTATCTATTTTTTCAACACTTCTCTCTACTTTATTAATATTTTCGCTCGAATCCTCGATAAAATCGCTTAATTTTTTGGATTCGAGCTTTATTGTATCAGTACTAACGGACATGGATTTTGAAATACTTTCCATGTGTCCCGTGACGACACTCATTTCCTTCATTTCTTTTGCTCTTTTCTCTAATTCGTTTGCTATTTCTTCGATTTTATTTAAGCTTGAGTTTGTCATATATTTCGCTGTTTACTTTAATTAATTGATTGTTAACTGATATTAAATAATGTTGTAAAGCGATATCGCTTTCTAACTTGTTATAAATGGTTAAGAAGTCATTACGGGAATAATAGTACTTACACATCGAATCAGCTAATTCTTCTTGGTTTTTTTGGTTTAAATTTACAGCAAATTTTATTAGTTCATTAAATAGATGTTTTTTAACTTCAGGATGATTCTCGACAATCCTATTTAGAGAATCCTCAAGGCGATTTCGCCCATCGGTATCGTCATAATCATCTAATGATAAACGGATAAGACCACTAACTAAATTCAATCCTATATCATCTCGGTAGCTTTCTAGAAATCTCATTATATTTGACCGTAAATCAACCAAACGATCCTTCGTGATAAATACACTCTTTTTGTAAAAAGGCTTAAACCATAATTTATAATTTAGTTCTTGGTCATCTGCAATTGACTGAAATATACCTGTTTCTTCATTCATCCGAAAATATGACTCAAGCTGATTTTTAAAACCCTTTGCATCAATTTTTCCATCAACAAAATCGGAACTTAATTCATACATATTTTTCAGCGATTCCCTCCTTTTGTATGAAAAATTATCATATGACCAATGCAAAAGAATGCGCATACACTTTTCGGAAAGTGGCATATTTGATTTTTCAATGAATGCATACCTATCCAGTGAAAATTCTTTTTCATACTTTTGAATATATTCCAGTAAGGATTCTTCTATTATTCTATCATTATAGTCAGTCTTTTTGACGATGAATGTCCCAATTCCAAAATTCTCAACGAGCCAATCGCTAATAATTCCAAGCTGTTTTAATCGGTATATTGCTCGCTCTACTCGTCCCCGTTCATCAATAAGAACGTAATCTCGTGTATTTATAATAACATCTACATTTTTACTCTCATTTACAACCTTGTATATTCTCAACATTAGATTAACCTCATCATCAATCGTATTATTACTCTTGATCCAAAGATACAGTTGTTTGTACACGTCATGATCACGATGTTCTCTATGTGCCTGTTTTTGAATTTCCTCAACTTCTTCATAGCTAGAATTTGGGTCAAACACCATTTCTAACTCATTTTCGTCGGTTTCTTTTGACAACAATACGTAATTATTAGCAGATTGATTATCGCGCCCAGCCCTACCGGCTTCTTGGTACAATGCTTCCATCGATGCGGGAATGCCGTAATGGATAGTATATCTCACATTCGTTTTATTTATTCCCATCCCAAAAGCTTTTGTGGCAACCAATAAAGGAAATCGATTCTTTTTAAAATCATCTTGTATTTTTTTCTTTGTTTCATCATCTATCTTTCCATTATATTCACGAACTCGCCAATCATCTTTATAATTAAAATCCAAGACTTTGTTGAGCCGTGAAACAAGTCCACTTTGCGTGCTAGCGTACGGAGTAAATATCATTCCGCATTTTGTTTTTTTCTGTAAATTTTCAAAGACATTCTCATTCTTAAATCTGGATAATTCGGCAATTAGTGCTTCCTCTTTATTTCCTTTATCATCAATAACACTAAATTCCAAATTTTTTCTTGTAAAATCCTTATTAGTTTTAACTCCTTCATCATTAATATCAAATTCCGTTTGGATATCTTTGAGGACGTGAAGAGAGGCGGTTGCTGTCAACCCGATATATACATACTCTTTGGCATATTTCTTAATCGTATCAGATAAGTTTAAATATGCAGGACGAAAATCATGTCCCCACTCAGAAAGACAGTGAACTTCATCGATCACGGCATAAGCAACACTATTCTCTTTACTAACTTTATCAAAATAGTCTCTAAATGCTGTAGTCTGAAAACGCTCAGGTGAAATAATTATGAAAAAATATTTTCCTTTAGAAAATTTATCTTGCTCAAAATCTTTCTCTTCTGCTCCTTGGTCACTAGAAACAAACCCAACACGATCAATAAAAAATGAATTTTTTAAATCCATAATTTGATCCCTCATGAGAGACTTTAGTGGGCAAACCACAAAACTAATTGATGGTTGCAAGAGGACTGCCATTTGATAGCAGAGAGATTTTCCACTACTTGTTGGCAACAATCCGATTGTATCTTTTAACCTTAACGCATGACCAATAATTTTAGCCTGACCTTCGTTAAATTTTTCATATCCAAATATATTCTTCAGGAAAAAACCGAGAATTTCCTCCTCTTTTTTTTCTTCTAGTTTATATTCAATAGGTTTTGAAAGAGTATTTACTTTAAAATAGTTTACTGTATCTTTAACTATTTTTTTGTTAACCAAACGGGGATACTTATCAAGATAATCTGTTCGAACAAAGACAATATCTTTTTGGCTTTCGTTTTCATCTGTCCACCGTCTCAACAGGCTGAAATCGATCTTAACAGCACCAACTTCGCAATTACCTCCCAAAGAATCAACCACCTGAACACTATATTTCTGATCTGGTAATTCAATTTGTTGTAAAATAAGTAGAGATTTTAACCATATTAAAATATCCTTTATCGCTAATTCTTCATAATTTGAAATGTCGTGATTTTGAATAAATATTTTCCAATCGGTACCAATTTTCAAACGACCGCTTTCAATTAATTTTAAAATTGTAATCTGAAACCTAACAACAGAGGTTGGCAATAATTTTTGAGAAATTATTTCTTCGTTAATTTTAGAATATGAATGGAAATTGTCTTTATAAAATTTAAAGACTCCATTAAAATTCAAAAGATGCTCTTTTATCTGAGAAATTTGAGTCTTAAGATCTGCCGTTTTGTATCGAATATCCTTTGTTTTAATTCTAATCGTCTTGATACTATATCTATTCAAAAAAACCTCCCTTTCCGTATCTAAAGTTTGATCAGCAATATTTTTATGTTGTTCCCCGTCAATTTCAATAACCAATGCTGCCTGAGGAAGATAAAAATCGACTGCTTGATTTTCAAACTCACTACTCGATTGAATTATGTCATCTATTTGCGCCTCTGGTAAAATTAATTGCTGGATAAAGGTATATTCTGGCAAATATTCTGGAATAATGTCATAAAAAAATGTATGTGCGGGGTTGTCTCCTGTTACGTCATCACCTTTTATTGTATGAGACCACTTCGGCACCTCGTTGCTTATAAGCCCAAAACAATTTTTAAAAGTCTCTTCATCTTGTATTACCCCTATTTTTGACATTAAAAATTCTGACATCAATGTCGGAGTTCCACGTTGAAGCAGATTTTGTAAAACACAAACAGCGGACAAGTACTCATTCTGCGCCTGTTTGTTCTCTAAATTTTGTATTACAAAATTATGGTTTGTATTTGAATAATTTGCTGAAAATTTAATCATTGTTTATAACTATTACTATTGTCATGTGTATTATTCAACCTACTCGCAAAATATAACATCCTTGTTTGGGATTCCCAGCTTTTTAGCGAACCACGCACGGGCGGTTTCTTCGTCTCCGAGTTGATCTACGAGTTTGTTTTGAAGTGCTAATGCGCCGGGCATACTGGAACCGTCGGCGACTTTGGTTACGACATCAACAGTGAGTCCTCTGTTACTTGCCACTTCCTTTATGAATTGCTGATGCATAATCCTTAAATCACGTTCCAACAGAGTTCGTTCATCGGCGGTAAGCGGTTTATCGGGGTTTGTATAATCTTTATATTTTCCTGCGGCAAGCGGTACGAATGTCAGGCCTTCTTTTTTATTTAGCGCGGTATTATCCAAATATGACATTGTTACACCAATGCTTCCAACATCAGACCAGGGAGACGCGATGATTGTATCTGCACCAGTTGCAATCAAATACGCGGCCGAATTTCCTGCGGACCGAATGTATGAAGCTGTTGGAAGTTTTGAGTTTTTTAGGGCATTAGCAATCGTACTTCCTGCGGACCCGTCGCCACCATAAGAATTGATGACGGCTATAATTCCTTTTATGTCTTTGTTATTCTCTGCCGTTTTAATATTATATAAAGTTGTTTCGGGGTCAACGGCGTAAACCGGATCATTTCCGCTTCCGTCATAATTGGCGCCATAGTATGGTAATATATCTCCATCAATGGAGAGACGAGCAATATTACACGCTTCTGTCTCAGCCACTGCTGTGTCACTACCCTCTTCTGTTATTGCGGTCGCATCGCTTCCTGTGTTGTCCTCTGAATACATAAATTCCATTGAAAGAACATTTCCAACACACGTGCCGATAGCAATCAAAATAAACCAGCCAATCGGCTTACGGAGATTCTCCCATAGCCATCCAAAAAACTTCTTAAATGTCGGGAAATGCACTTCTGCTGAAAATCGCATGATGCTTAATTTTAAAAACTAATAAATTTATTTGATTATTTACCTTTCTACTATACCCGAAAACATGGGAAAAATCCATTAATAGAGTGATTATATTGGCTTTTTTTAATCATTCTGCTGTGTTACAATAGAAACAACATTTCCTTATCCATAAGCATAACACGAGAAATAATGCCCGATGCAAATGAAATAATACGAATGTTGATTAGCAGTACCGGCTTCATCGCTCTTTTTGCTTTTTTTGAGGTACTTTCTCGAAAGAATAAATTGAACCCAGAGGAAATGCGCCGAGTTGCTCATGTTACAGGAACTTTCTTCGGACTGTACGTTGCCGTATATTTTTCAAAAATATCCTTTATTGTGATTGCTTCCGCCTTTTCTTTATTAATGGCGGTTTCTCATCGCAAACATATTTTTAATCACATCCACGGCGTTTCCAGAAAAACCTATGGTGAAGAACTTCTTCCGCTTGGTTTAATCGCTTCATACCTAATTGCAGGATCTCACCCTGGTATTTTTATTCCGGCTTTTTTAATTACTGGAATTTCAGATCCTATTAATGGTTTTGTGATTCATAAAACAAAAAATATGACACTTGGTTTTATTTGTTTCTGGACCAGTGCAATCATTATTCTTTTTTTCAGCACGCCCCTTACCATATTCACTGCTTGTGGTGTCGCATTTTTGATTGGAATCGTTGAGCGTGTTTCGTCTTATGGAACGGACAACTTTTTTATTCCCATATCTGTCGCATTGCTATTATCGAACATCCTATGACCAAACGCTACTTTCATCATCTTAACTACGTTCTCGGAAACGAAGACCTTTCCGTAGAGAATGGTATATTAAAAGACAATTTGAACCATGTTTTTTCTGCTGCGGGAAGCGGTACCAGAATAATTCCACTGCTTGCCAGATATCCCCGACACTTAACTTGTGCGGATGTATCAAAAGAACAACTATTTATCACAGAACTTCGAATCGAATCCCTGCGTTCTTTTTCCTATGAAGAATATCTTGCTTTTTGGGGTTATCCTCCAAAGATACTTGACGCGAAGGAACGCAAAGAGATGTACGCAAAACTTAATCTTTCAAAAAATGCAGACTTGTTTTTATTGTCATTGTTTGAAAGCGAAAACTGGAATTCTATTCTCTATAGCGGGAGATGGGAAAAAACCTTTTTAAAAATTAGTAAAATTTTAGATTTATTTCTTAGAGGAAAAAATGAGAGATTTTTTAATTTTACCGAATATCCGGAACATCATGAATATCTTAAAAACGGTTTTCCTCACAGAAGATGGGAATATGCCATTTTCTTTCTCGGAAACTCGACAATTTTTAATGCGTTGCTCTATCGTGGAAATTTTCCAAAAAAGAACATACCTGTAAGTTTTCAAAAATTTTATAAAAACGCATTTGATAATATTTTCAAACAAGGTCCGGCAAGAAACAATTTCTTTTTGCAACTTCTGTTTTTAGGAAAAATAAGTTTCATAGAAGGATTACCTTTTGATTGCGAACGAGATATATTTCTCAAGGCAAAACAAGCATTACAAACAACAAAATTACAGTATGTTTGCGCCGATATTGTTGAAGCTGTCCGAAATGCACCAATGCCAATAGATTTTCTTTCATTTTCAGATATTGCCTCGTACTTCAGCGGTTCAAAGGAAAAAACTTTTATGGAAGACGTAAACAAAAACCTTACCCCAAATGCTCTTGTTGTGTTGAGACATTATCTTCGGATACCAAATGTCAATCTTGAAAATTTTTTAGATGTAACTTCCGATTATCAACATCTTATAGATAATGAAAAAATGCAAGTATACTCCATTCAAGTTTTAATGAAAAAAATATGAAAATAGCCATAGTGACATCGCAAATTACCTATGTACCCGAAAATTCTTTTGAATTTTACGAGAAACTTCTCGAATCCAAATCATCATCTATTTCTGGGCTTTTTGTCGTCAAAAATCTTTCTTTTGGGCTTCTTGGAAAAATTGCGTGGTTATACGGAATGAATTGCAATCACCTTGCGAATACTCTATCTCGCAATATAATGGAATTACGGAACAAAAAGATTGAAAAACTATTCGGAAAATATAATATTCCAATTATAAAAATAAACAGCGTAGATGACAAAAAGTTTATTGAACAAATTAAAGCCGAACAAACCGACATCGTTATAAATTTCAGAGCCCGCTGTATTTTTAAAAAAGAATTGTTACAGGCACCGAGATTAGGATGTATAAATATTCATCATGGAATTCTTCCAAAATACAGAGGATTATTCTGTGACCTCTATGCTCTGTACGAAAACCGCCCGGCGGGTTTTACACTTCACAAAATGACCGAAAATATTGATGACGGAAGTATCTATTTAACAAAAATTGTTTCAAAAGATGAGAAAAATTATTGTGCGTACCTTTCTCTTCTCGCAAATGAAGAGACAACCGCTCTTTCCGATTTTATTAGCTCGGTCGAGAAAAACGGCAAGTTACCAAGTAGTGAACCAAATACAGATGCAAAAATTGTTATTACAAAAACCCCAAAAAGCCGAGAAATAAAAAAAATGTTATCAGAAGGCATAATACTTTAGAATTATGAAAATAGGATATTTCAAAGGAGAACACGTGAAAAATAATGTTAACGCTTTTTTAGAAAAAAGAGCAAAAGAAACTCCGGATAGAGCAATATTTTATTGGATACCTGCAAATAAAAATGAAAACCAAAAAAGCTTGCATAGTAAAATAAGCTTCAGTGATTTTTCCGATAAGTCTGCTCGTTTGGCTACCGGATTTACAAAACTGGGAATTGTGTCGGGGGATCGGGTTATTGTTTTTCTGCCAATGTCAGTCGAAATGTATCTTGTTGTTACTTCTCTTCAGAGGATTGGTGCGATACCTGTATTTCTTGATTCATGGTCAAGACGATCTCAATTGGAAACAGTAATACAAAAAACCAAACCAAAGGCAATGGTAAGTTTTGGAATGGCTTTTGAGTTTTGCAAAACAATTCCGGAAGCTTGTTCTATTTCGCTTAAAATCGAAGTCGGGGAAAATACAAAACAGTACTCTGCAAATCTGGAAGAACTGTACAAAAACAAACCAGCCCCAATATTGCCGGTGGAATCGGAACATACGGCTTTAATTACTTTTACGACAGGAAGTTCCGGCACGCCAAAAGGTGCCGACAGATCACACCGATTCTTGGCAGCCCAACACTATGCTCTCAAAGAATCCGTTCCCTATAAAAAAATGGATATAGATTTGTGTACATTCCCCGTTTTTGCTCTCAACAATATTGCAACAGGAATTACAACGGTCATACCAGCGGTAAATTTGAGTGAATATGAAAAACTGGACCCCGCAATTCTTGTTAAGCAAACGATTGACAGTAAAGCGACTTGCGCAAATTTATCACCGGCAATATTTAACAAAATTTCAGCATTTTGCATAAATGGAAATATCAAACTCCCTAAAGTAAGGAGATTTATTACAGGAGGAGCGCCTATCAGTCGGGATGACCTTTTACGTTTTCAGTCCATTACCGACCGTTCAAATATCGTCATACTCTATGGCTCGACCGAAGTCGAACCGATTACACACATTACCGCCGATGAATGGCTCTCTATGAAAAATATAGAGAGTGATGATTTTTTATTCTCTCACGGAGTAAATGTGGGAAAGATTGTAAAAAGCTTGCGCTATCGTTTCATCAAATTAAATAAAGGACCGGTAGAAATACGGAAAAAAAGCGATTGGAAAACTTTTGACGCGAACAAAGAAGTCGGCGAACTTATTGTTGCAGGAGAGCATGTATGCGACAAATACTACGACGACCCAACAGCTTGGAGTTCTGTAAAAATAAAAGATATCGACGGCACGGTTTGGCACCGGACAGGAGATGTTGGGAAAGTAGACAAAACCGGATATCTTTGGATTATCGGCAGAGTCCACAATGCAATCCTACGAAATAACGTATACTACTTCCCTATCCCCGTTGAAATTCTTTTAAAAAAGCTTCCTTTCGTTTCTCAATCTGCTTATCTTGGAATTCCAAATAAAAAACTTGGCGAAAAAGCAGTAATCGTTATTTCCCCCATTGATTTTGCTAAATTAGAAGAAAATAAAAACTTGTGGAGTGCGGAAATATCTAAGATTATGAGAAAGTTTAAAATACCCGTTGACGATATATTCTTCCTTGAAAAAATCCCTATGGATCCGCGTCACCACAGCAAGATTGAATACGAAGAAATTAGAAAACAAATAATAAAGTCCTAATGAATAACGCAGGCCACACCAAAACACCAAAAGTTCAAAATAATCTCTCTTCAAGGTGGGTAACTTTTATATGGGAAAGATACAACCCGCTTTTAAACTTAAGTTTTTCAGTACTCTTTTTTCTGGCGCACTACTACTCTTCAGAAAAAACAGAATCAATCCCCTATCTTAAAGTGCTGTTATTACTTGTCGGAGTTAGTATCTTTTTATTTAAACTACGTCTTTTTGATGAAATAAAAGATTATGAATATGATTCGGTCGCATACCCCACGAGACCACTCCCCCGTGGTGCGATATTTCACAATGACATTTATCGGGGAATAGCGTTATTAACTTTTTTCGAATACTTAATATTTAGTGCATTCGGAACAGCGACCCTCTTTGCAATCTTTATTGCGGACACCTATTCATTGTTGATGTTCAAGGAATTTTTTGCGAGAAAATGGATCAGACCAAAACTTATTCTTTATGCCATAACTCACACTTTTGTTGTTGGACTGCTTTCTCTTGCCATATTTTCCGCACTAACAGCAAAACCAATATGGGAACTTAATTACTCGGCATACGTGTTTTCCGCAATCAGCTGGCTCCTCTTTAACGTTTATGAATTTGGGCGCAAATCCTTTATTTCAGAGGAAGAAAATATAAAAGCCGATTCTTACTCAAAAAATTATGGAAGACCAATCGCATCATTTCTTGTCACAATCAATATCGTAGCCGTAATTCTCTTGGCAAATACGATTCTTTCATCGATGACATTCTTATATATATTGACCTGTATATTTTTCACTCTTTCCATTCTATTTGCAGTCTTTAATCGAAAACCGTTTGGCAAACTCTTTAGGGTGGGTTCTTTTCTTTTTATCTTCACATTCTATTTGATAGTAATAATTGCTCATCTATGATTATCACCAAAACAAGTTCAGACACAAATGTACAAGAACAAGTTGGTGGGAAAGGATATAATCTTTACCTTCTTACAAAAGAGGGCTTCTCCGTGCCAAATTGGGTCATAATAAGCAGTAAAGTGTATGAAGTTTTTTTAAACTCTCGCGGACTAAAAAACCGAATTCATATTGAATTAATGAAGATTGGACCAGACACAAAAAGAGACGAAATCAGGCTTATATCAAATACGATTCAAAATCTTATTATTAGTGCTTCCCTTCCCGTCGAAGCGGAAAATGAAATAAAAAAAGCATATCAAATCTTGAGTTCTTCTCTTATCGCCGTACGATCCTCTTGCTTGGAGGAAGATTCGAAACAACTTTCTTTTGCCGGTCAATTTGATAGCTATCTTGGAATAAGTTCGGAGAAAGATGCAATCTTGCACACTAAAAAATGCTGGGCATCCGCTTTTTCAGAACGAAGTTTGTCTTATCGAATCACTAATCATATTACTCTTTCCGTAAATTCCATCAGTATGGCGGTCATTTTTCAAGAAATGATTGAGGGAGATAAAAGTGGTGTAACATTCACTAAAAACCCTTTTTCCGAAATATCATCTCTGGTAATAGACTCCGTATACGGTCTCGGCGTCGGTCTCGTAAACGGTTCAATTGATTCTGACCATTACGTGATTAGCAAAGAGAAAAAAAATGTCATAGAAAAACGAGAAGTCCTCAAAACAACTAAATTTAAGTATGTTTCGCGGAGTCATTCCATACAGCAGGAATCGGTTCCGGAAAAAGAACAGTGTGTTTCTTCCCTGAGTGATACCGAAATATTCGAACTAGCAAACCTTGGTTTAAAAATTGAAAAATTTTACGGATGCCCGCAGGATATTGAATGGACTATTAGAGACAAAAAAATATATATTCTTCAGTCTCGTCCAATTACCGCGCCAGAAAAAAAACAACCCGTTGGAAACATTAATATTTGGGATAATTCAAATATTGTGGAAAGTTACGGCGGACTAACCCTGCCTCTGACTTTTACTTTCGCCCGACACGTCTACCATCAAGTATATGTTCAATTCTGTGAAGTGTTGATGGTTCCAAAAAACAACATAAAGAAAATGGATTATTTTTTGGGAAATATGCTTGGAATTTTTTACGGCCGGATATATTACAACCTTATCAATTGGTATCGACTCACCAGTATTCTCCCCGGTTTCAAAAATAACAGTTCTTTTATGGAAACAATGATGGGAACGCACAAATCACTTGAAAAAGAAATTTCCGACAGTATCCGGCCGTTTCAATCAAACAACAAACTGCGTATCTTTCTTCTAAAGACAATTGTAGGATTCAAATTTCTCTATTTTCACTTCACCATACAGAAAAAGGTCAATGCCTTTCAGAAATATTTTGACTCAATATATCAACCCTACAGAAAAATAGATTACCTCACTCTTTCGCCGGAGCAAATTCTGACAAAATACAGGGAGCTTGAATCAAAACTTCTCTATCATTGGAAAGCTCCGATTATCAATGATTTTCTTTGCATGGTTCATTTCGGGTTATTAAAAAAACTTACAGAAAAATGGTTGTCGAAGCTTGATGGTTCAGTTCATAACGACCTATTGTGCGGTCAAGGTAACATTGAGTCCACGGAACCGACAAAAGCGCTTTTGAATATTACGAATGTGGCGCGTGAAAACAAAGAACTTGTGCGACTATTACTTACAACCCCCGCGCAAAAATGTATGAAGGAAATTCAAAAACCGAGTTATTCCACCTTTAATGTTTTGATTGACCAATACATTGACCGATACGGGTTCAGATGTATGAATGAAATGAAATTGGAACAAAAAGACCTGTATCAAGATCCGTCATTCATTTTTGTTTGTATAAAAAATTATCTTCGCGAAGATACCAGGGATTTTAATACTTACGAAAAGCACGAAAACGCGATAAGGAAAAACGCGGAAAAGAAAGTGCCCGAATCCTTGAATTTCATAAAAAGAACCATATATTTTTGGTCGCTTCATCATGCACGCCAAGCCGTTCGGAATCGTGAAAATACCCGCTTTTGTCGTACCAAAATATATGGAGTGGTACGATCAATGTTTTACTCCATCGGAAAACAGTATGCGGAAATATCTATCATTGATAGCGCTGAAGATATTTTTTATCTGGAACTCAATGAACTTAAAGGGACAGCGGAAGGAACTCTGACCATTCAAAATGTAAAAGAACTTATTTTACTGAGAAAAAAAGAGTATGGGAGATATGTCAATAAAGAATTGCCAAATCGATTCATAACAGAGGGACCGGTTTACTGGAATAATGAATATACCGAAAGCAATAATATTCCAAAAAACTCCAACCATAACGAACTTCATGGCGTTGGTTGCTCACCCGGAATTGTAAAAGGAACATCAAAAGTTATTTTTGCGCTAAATAACGATACAAGACTCGATGGAGAAATACTAATAACGGAAAGAACCGACCCCGGGTGGATTCCTCTATACCCGTCAATCTCCGGTCTCCTTATCGAGAGAGGTAGTCTCCTTTCTCACTCTGCGATTGTTGCCAGAGAAATGGGGATACCGACGATAGTTGGAATTCGAAACCTCACAAAAATGATTAAGGATGGAGAGAAAATAATTATGAACGGAAAAACGGGAACCATTCAAATCTTAAAGTAGCCAAACGTTTGTTTTTTGTGAACATTCTAAGGTATAATCAATAATATGAATATTCCACTTTTTATATCGATTATCTTCTTGCTATTAATAAACGGTTATTTTGTCGCCCTTCCTCTCTCAAAAAAAAGACCTGTTTTGATTAAAAATGTCGGAATACCTCTCTATACTTTCACACTTTTTTCAATCGTCAGTTCCTTATCAAATATTTTTTTTCTTGCCGTCGGAATATTGATTGCTATATTTTTCTACATGAAGCATGCGTGGTTTGTTTTTGGAATTTCAAAAGAGGAAATATTGGCGACATTGAAGAAAGCCGCCAATCTCACCCGATCTGACATGAAAGAAACGGGAGGCAATTACCTGATAGATAACGGAAGTATGAAAATACAGATTATCTGCCTGAATAAAAAAACCAACTTTATAATTTTTAAAGAATTATGTTTCTCAAAAAAAGCAAATTTATCCAAAGAGGTCGTACGAAAATTTATTCAAAATTACATTATGAAATAAAATGAAAAAAGTTATGTACTGGGATACTTTTGCAACTTATTCGCTCTGTTGATATAATCAAACCATACGCGTAAAACATATTTTACTCATTAATAAAAAATATCATGTCTAAAGTCTTATCTGCTGTAATAATTAACAAACCCATTGAAGAAGTTTTTGATTACACAGCCTCGCCTGTTAACGGGCCGGCTTTTATTCCAAATCTGAACGAAAATACGAACATCTACCCTGAAACGGTCGGTATTGGTCAAAGCTTTGACTATCGTTTTAATATGGTGGGAGTGGATCTCCGAGGAAAAGCCGAAGTTGCAGAGTTTGAACGACCAAACAAGGTAAAGATTAACTCAACCGGCGATAGCGTTTCTTCGTGGTTATATACTTTTGAAAAAGAAGGAGAAGGAACAAAAGTCACCGTCGAACTCGAATATGAATTCTCGGAAACGGCTTGGAAACGTCTTGCGAGCAAAACAATTGTAGATAAATTAGCGCAAAAAATCTGTGAGCAAATGACGGAGAGTTTAAAAATTATTCTCGAAAGCTAAAATTTAATTTTAATTTTCATCAAAATTGCGGTGCGTCGTTACTTTGTTTGAACTATAAGTTAGGAATGTTTACACTCTCCCGTCCAAGCAAAAACCGCTATTGGTAGCGGTTTTTGTTATTTTAAGAGCTTATGTACTTCTTTTGGTATCGTGTTTAGTTCTTCCCTTCAAAATCTATTAAAATTTGAAGGTACTTTGATTGAACTTCGGGGGAAATTTGCGGATATTCAAATCGAGAGATGGATCCGTTGTTGTTGATTATTGTGTTAATTTCATCAAAGTAAAAGCCATCTAAGGTCGCGATAAACAGAAATGAAGGATTCCACGAACCCTGCATTCTTTGCGCGTCTTTAAGGACATACGAGGCATTCAGGGTTCTCATATACTTAACCTCAATCAACCTGACTTCTTTTGTCTGGTGATTAATTACAGCAAAATCAGGTGCGGTTCTCAAAGTTTCTAAAGTAACATTTTTTTCATCATATCCCTGCTGAACCAATTCTGGAATTATTTTTTCATATCCAAATTCTAACACAGTAAAAGACCGTGTTTCTCTAAGCATCTGAGAAAAGACCGTTTCCGCAATCTTCCCTTTTACTAAGTTTCTTGCAAAATCAATGTGGCTCATATTTTTGATATTTTTTATTCGATAATCTATTTCATTTTTTCTTTGGTCATTTCAATAAATTCATCTCTGTTTCTTCCGGCATCTACGTTTACTAAATAAAATCTTCCTGAGCTTATTAACCAGAAAATTTTATCTACAGTATAAGCGTCCTTTCCTACCGCTTCTGCCATTTCTACAATAGATTTATATACTTCGTAAGGCTCTGTTGATTCGCACAATCCTAATTCGTAAAAAATCTTAATTAAGTGAACATCCGGCTTTGGATAATCTCTGTATCCTAATTCCTTTATAAAATCGCAGGCGAGAGCAAAACCGAATCCTTTTATTTCTTTACTCAAAAGCATGGGTAGCGCGGCTTTTGTGTATTTATTGAGCGAGAATGTTTTTATAAAATTATCAAAGGCTTTTTTGTCCTTAAAAGATGACATAAAATTACTCCCTGAAATCACACCTTCTGAAAATTTACGCCACAAACTTCTTTTACTATGAGCGGTTTTTAAATCAAAACTATTTATGAATTTTTCTAGCAGTTCATCACTATTTTTATATGCCGAAAGAATTTTATTTGGATCATATCCAAAAAGAATTTTGTTCATTTCCGGCTCTTTCCGCGCGAACCCAATAACAGCAGCCATCATATTTCTATTTGACAATGATTCTATCAGCCGATGGTTAGCGTCTGAAATGGTATCAAATTTTGACTCGCACAGTAGATGTCTTTCTAGAATAGAATTATCTAATTCCGGATTCTTTGTGATAATTTCATTAAGAAAATTTTCAGCAGATTCAAATACAATTTTATATTTCTCTATTTTATTCATACGATGATTTGTTTGTTTCTTCTGCCACTTTTTTAAGGGCGAAGTTTTTACTAGAAACTACTGAATTAAAAAGACTTTTGCTATTGATTTAAATTTACCATTTTAATAATATCATCCAAAATTTCATCACGATGAGTGATCCAGTGCTGTGACCAGATTCTATATATTTTCCAGCCGAGATTTTCTAATACTCCCTGACGGAATCGGTCATTCATTCGAGCTGATTTTGAAGAGTGATATGACGCACCGTCACACTCAATACCTAAAAGATACTCATTTTCATTTTTTGGATTTACAATTGCTAAATCGATAGAAAAACCAGACGCCCCAACTTGAGGATGAACAGTATACCCTATTTTTTCTAGTGCTTCTTTAACGCTTAATTCAAAGCTGCTATCAAGATCACGATCACCTGGTTGTAAAATTTTTGATGCTGTCAAAACTTCTCTTCCTTTTTCGGCATATTCCAAATATTTTTGAAGCAATACTGCTCCACGAGAACTTTCAGGGGGGTTTAATTCGTAGAATTTCATTGAGGAAACACAAATAATTTTATCCTTAGCTCTCGTGACAGCAACGTTCAATCTTCGATAGCCACCTTTTGAATTAAGTGGACCGAATCGGTTAAAAATGTGTCCATTTTGATCAGGACCATATCCAACAGAAAGAATAATAACATCACGTTCATCCCCTTGTACCGATTCGAGGTTTTTTATGAAAAATGCGTTTTTCTTCTCGCTAGTTTCATCAAATTTTTCTGTAAATTGAGGATATTCTTTCATTTTTTCCTCTATTGCTTCTCTAATAGCTTCTTCTTGTGCTTTACTAAAAGCAATTACACCTAATGATGATACACTGTCTTCAAAATGTTTAAAACAAAGTTCCGCGACACGAACAGCCTCAATCCGGTTTCTTCTCGTTTTTCCTGCATCATATACAGCCCCTTCGACATATTCAAAAATAACAGAGCCCGCTTTGTAATTCGGATTAGGAAATGTTATTAAGCGATTTTCATAAATATGCTTATTTGAGAAAGCGATTAAATCTTCATAGGTACTACGATAATGGTAAAGTAATTCAGTTTGAGCACCCGGAAGAATGGCTATCGATGATTGTAATATGCTTTCGTATCCAACTTCTTCCATTTCTTCTTCGTCTTCCTCATCATCAGAAGATGAGTCAAAAAATGAGGTTGGAGGGAGTTGATTTTCATCCCCAATAACGACAACTTGCTTTGATCTTGCAATGGCACCAAGGGCATTTTCTATCTTCATCTGTGAGGCCTCATCAAAAATTACGACATCAAATTCGACAGAACCAAAAGGAACATATGAACTCAAAGTCAGAGGACTCATCATCCAGCACGGTTTGAATTCAAGCAAATGTGTTGCGTTTTCCTGGACGAGTTTTCTGATTGGCAAATGCCGTTTTACTTTTTGGCTCTCTCTAACTAATGTACGTTCTGAAGTGCCACCTCTGTCCATGCCAAATTTAATAAATGGATACATCTTCATAAGCACTCGATACTGATTTACACTAAAAACATCTTTTTCTAATTGCCGAAACTGGTTGAGATATCTATTATAATCCGCTATATTAAAATTTTTGAGCACAGAATTTTTCTCATATGTGTTCTCTAAAACTTTGTTCAAAAAAGACCAGACAAACAAATCAGATAAATTAAAATCTCTGTTTCCGATAGAAATAGCCGAATCAATAAACCACTGCATGCCGTATTCATTAAGTTGTGATTTAAGTCTTTGATAATTTATCCATCTTTCGAGCCCTGCATTATCCGAGGTCATAATGCTGATATATTTTGAAAGTTCAAGCATATTCAACTTTTCAAGTTCATCCATTGCCTCTTTGTTTTCCATCAGCAAACCAACCATCTCCTTAATTTCAAGATATTGTGCATACCACAATTTCCAAATATTAATCTCAGAATTGAGTCTTTCAAGATTTCGATAAAAATCAGCTTGCAAAAATGTTTTTTCCCCAATGATCGCCAAAACTGCATTAATTTGCTGTTTTTGTTGTTCTATTTTAGATGAACTTTTTAGAAGTTCATTAATATCATTTATACCTGTGTGGTGAGAAAAATTGTCAGCAACCAATTCTTTATATGCATCTTTTAAATGATTTAAAGTAGAAATATCCTTACCGAGTTCTGACACTACAGGTAATGTTTTTTGATATGTGACATACTGATTAACATCACTAAAATGACCGAGTAAATAGTCAATTTCATCAATAATTATTTCAGTATTTTTTAAGACTTCGTCGAGAGGAAGTGCGTCAGACAATAATTCAGAAACGGTAAATGAGTTGAATAATTGAGCCTTATCGAGAATCTCCTCAAAGACAAATATAATTTGCTTGTAACTTTCAAAGCATTCGGTTGATATAAAAAGATTTTTTATATCGCCAGAAAGACGATCAACGTTTACACTTTCAAGATATGTTGTGACTTTATCAATACTATCGATTAGAGAATATACCGAAATTTGCTTAATTGAATCATCGACTGCGTATTTATCGACAAAATCGCCAATCATCTTGTCGTATTTTTTCTGCAATCTTAATTTATCAGAAACAGCAAAAACAATTTTTCTGTAATCATCAAAAGTCTGCGGTCGATGCGCAGCACACCAATTTGCAATAGTAATCTTGTCACTCTTATAATTAGAGTAAATGGATCTGAAAAATGGTTTGTATTTTGTTGAAAACCTTTGTTCGATTTCCCAAATGTTGGAATGAGAAAGTTCCTCAACGGAAACTGCCCACTCGTTAAGTGTATTTTGGGAATTAAGAAGTTGGTCGTAGATATTTTTTACTTGTTTTAACTCATTAATCATCTCATACAAAAACACCCTCTCATCCCACTTCTTGAGTTTTAGAATTATAGGATCTGTGTTGAAAAGTCCTTTGTATTTTTTAAGTGTTTCACCATTCAAAATTGAAATTTCGGACGCGTGTTTATTTTCAGAAACAAACGAACGAAGTACTTTGATTTTATTTTTTATAATGGAAAAGGATGTTCTACCATCAACCAGCTCTTTTAATGAAAGGTCGTCAGAGAGAAAATGAATAAGAAAATCGTGCTCCTCCCAATCAGTGGGGATCGTAAAATTTTTATTATCTCCAAGTATGTCTCTATATATACTAATATCTGCCTGAATTTTTTCAAGAATTTCTATTTCATTCTTCAAATTTTGAGAGCTAAAATCATCAGTGATAATACATTGTTGCTTAAGTAAGCTTGAAACATCGTGACTTTCAGAAAAAGCAAGAATTTCTTTTACTTCTGCAATACCGGAAGGGTTGCCAAAGATTGTTCCTACTAAAACAGGAAAATTATCTACTATCTTTTTATAATTGTTCAAATTAGAAAAAAGTCGAGCACCATAGTCAGGTGAAAAACTTTCTCGTCTTAAATTCTTCCAATGATTATCTTTATCAAAACCTAAATCCACACAAGAGTTCAAATTCTCTAAAATAACACCGATTTTTTTATAGGTTTGGAAATCAATTTTTTCAAGAGTATCTCCTTTCCACGGGAAGACATGATCTTCAATGTGAGGGGATACACGAGCTAATTCACCATGAATCCAGTATATTTCTTTATTCAAGGGCTCCACCTTAGACAACAAGGCCTCAGAGTAACTTTTAAGGCTCTTGATAACGTTTTCACGATCCTCAAGTTTTTGACTTATATTGCTTTTGGAAACGCCTCTTAATGCGGAAAGTATTCTTTCTCGAGAGTCGATAATTGATTTCGCAAAAAGTTTTTTATCGGTTGTATACTGAAAAAGTGGTAGACAAAGATCAGAAACGTCACCTCCTTCTGTTTTGAGACGATTATAAACAACATCAAGTGCGACTTGTTTTTCGCAAACAAACAAAACCTTTTTACCGCGCGCGATTAAATTGGATATTAGATTAGCAATGGTCTGACTTTTCCCTGTTCCTGGCGGTCCATGAACAATCATATGTTTTCCATCAATAATACGTTTGATTGAGAGAAGCTGGCTTTCATCTGCATCACGAATATTGAAATCTTCTTCTTCTGTAAGTAGTTCGTCAATATCTTCTTCGTTCTCTAAAGTTACGTCGTCGGAGTTGGTTTGAATAATTTGACCATCTCCACACAAACTTGAAATAAATTCTTTCTCTAAAAACTGTTTTTCATTCTGTATTAAATCTTCATAAATTTGCTGACCATTGAAAGTGTATTGTCCAAGACGTATTTTTGTAGAAGTATCGCACACTATTCCTTTCTCAGAAAATATTTTTTTAAACTCATTAAGAAAATTATAAATTTCTTCCCACGATATTAGAGATAAATCATCAGGCAATTCAGGTAGCCGTAACTCAAGCTCTTGCTTCATTAAAAGTAAAAGTACAGGATTAATTTTTATGTCATATAACTCGTCATTTAGCTCAATTACAGTTTTCTTTTCTGGGGTTTTTCTATTTTCCACTTGTACAGGTATTAGTAACAAGGGTGCAAAATAATCGTTTTCCTTAACTGCCTCTGAAGACCCTCTACCCGCAAGTTGTTCTTTCCAGCTAATTTCACCAACAGCGAGAAATAAAGTATGCAAACCATGTGAATCAAAATTCTTTTTTGCTTGCAACCTAAGTTTATCCAGTTGAGCAATTAATTTTTTACCTTTAACATTAGTTTTTGGTAAAGATATAATTGTTTCATTTTTCTCAGTATCCATTCCACTAAACAATTGAGGTTCCTCTTGGGTTTCTTCTTGTTCGAGAATTGATTTATGAGGAAGAGTAATGTTTAGTTCCCCGGGACTGCCAAAAAAAGAAGCGCACTCCTCAAAAGTTATGTCAAATTCAACAGAGACCCCTTTTTTGGGATATTTCAAAAGACGATTCCTTTTTGAGAAATCAATAGCTTTGTTTTGATACCATCGAAAATTTTTTAGTTTCTTTTCAATTGGCTCGGTAGGTTGAAGGGTTGACATGATTAAAATCATACCCCGAAAACGCCGTTTTTACAACGGATAGATTTTTAGCTTTTTTGAGATTTACGATCAAAAAAATCTACGGTTTCTACGTCCTAGACGGGTCATTTTTGGGTACTAAAAATAGACCTAAAAACAATGCCTCTCGGGCTAGCACGATTTGGCTGACCGTCTGGGACGAAATCCGAACGAGTTTGATGTCTTATAATTCGTTAGTTTAACGAAATTTCCTATTTTCTTTTTATTTCTATTTCTGAGTCGGGAAATTCAGCGGTTAGTTTTGCTAAAAGCTTCATAGGATTTTTATTGGTTTTATCAAAGCGTAGTTGCTCATCTTCAAAATCAAGAAAAATTTGTGTGTAGTCTTTTTTTTCTTGATTCTTTATTCTTTCACCAAAATAAACAACCGCCATTCTTTTTCCTTCTTTTTCACTTATTCTTGCTTGAACCCAATAATTTTCATCCTCTTTGTCTTCGTCTACTACTTTCGTTGGTGGCAAATCTAATGAATGAACTGGGTGATCCAAAGTCTGAAATCCTTCCCACGAATCTCTCACGTCTCGGATAAGGGTACTATGTGCCTTTGTTTTTTTATATGTTTTATTACATTTTGAACAAAAATATCCTTCGTTAAGATTTTGTAAAAGTGTATGACAAGTGTGATCTGGACAAAGAGGAGTTTCACATATAAACTCGTCGCCACCGTTAAAAACTGTCCCCCACAAGACACCATGACTTTTATATAATTTGTCTCCAAAACTACTCATAATATTGTTTTTTTTGTGGCTTATCGAATAATTCTCCATTCATATCAATTTCAATCGTCATATTACCACAATTTTGACACAGAACCTGATTAATTAATGAACCTTTGGGGATCTGTATTTTTTTATGAAATAAACAGTTTTTACATAAAACGTACGCCTCATAAGTTGAGTCATTCATATTTTTATTCTTAAATATCACGAGAAAGACCCGCGGTGAATTGCTGATCTGATAATAAAAATAAATGGGATACAAAAAAGAACAAGTCCTGATATTTCAACAAAAGAAGGAACGTAAATCACCAAAAGGAAAAAAAGAATTATTGCTCCATAAGTACCTAAATATGTTAAGAAAATTTGATTACTATCCTTTTTTATTTGTGTTAATTCGTATTGACTATTTACCGACAAAAAACCGTCAAAACCAAGTTTTGTGTTTAATCTCTTTACTCGAAAAGATGCTATTGGAAATATTGGAAATAGGAAAAAAATAAACCACTTTGTCGCGATATATTCATGAGTGTCTTTATTATAATCTTTTTCTCCATAGAGAGTTGTACCAATCCCCATAAAATGAGACATAAACAAAAAATAATTATTTTATAATCCCTCTTGAGTATCTCTTTCTTGTTGAACTTCCATCTTCTCCATTTCTTTCAGGATTCTTTTTTTCTCTTTTTGGAAATTTTTGGATAAAGAGTTGTCCATAACGAACAAAAAAAAGGTTAAAATTAGTGAAAAAGCTCCCGCCCACAAAAAACCAAGTCTGAATTTATTTGTATCCTCAACAGAACAATAAGATATAAATAAGAATATTGTTGTCGCGCTAAAAAACCATGCCAAATTCTCCCATCGTGATGATTTTACTGATAATTCTTCAATTAAGTCTTTTATTCTACTCCAGTCTTTATTTTCAACGCCAAAAATATCACTTCTTTTTGAAAGCTTAACGGTACTATCCTCTGTAAATTTTATTTGGTTTTCAATCATCGATATTTTTTCCTTCTTTATTTAAAATGCCCAAAAGAACGGCGTTGAAAAAGATCGTGTGCCCACATTTGCCACAAGAAAGAGGAATGACTGGAAATACAGCACTTTGCCCACCGAGAATTAAATTACCACCATTAAATTCCCGCATTTCAAAAATGTTTTCATTTATGCTCATTTCGCCAGAATGACATATTGGGCAGAAATGAGGAATAAATTTGTTCAGTTCCCCGACTATCTTATCTGCTTGTTTTTTCGTCAACTTCATATCTCTTATACTACAAAATGTCTTTCAATTTGTCCATTTTTTGGCTTTATTTCTTCGAGTTAACGGGCGGGGCTGTCCCGAATTCTTTTTTATATATCAGAAAAAAGTTTGTTTTCTCGAGCTTTATTTCTTAACAAATTCAATCCTTTAAAAAACGATTCGGTGTGATCAACAAATGCTGTCGTCGAATAAATAAATTTTTCAAGATGTTCGTACCCCGCAACGAATTTTTCCCATTCTTCCTCGCTAGTATTTATTTTTTTATATTCTTCTGACTCCCTAAAGCTTTTTATTGATTTAGACATTATATTAGGTGCTTCCATTGCTCCTAGACAAAAAAAGATTTTTTCGGTTAGTGAGGTCATCTCACTAGACTGATGAGGATAAATTTTTTCGAGGTTTTTTTGTATTACTTCTAAAAACTCTTTTGATGTTTCGATAAATTTACTAATAAAAAGTTGCTTATCTTTAGAATCGGCATATGACTCATAAAATTTTTCTGTAAACAAAATATGATTATTTAAAATATTTTTCGTTGCATCTGTAACTTTCGATTCGCTAATTAAAAGTCGGTATATTTCATTTAATGCATTTGTATCAAAAATACCAATTTGCTCCCCTAAAGAGCAAACAAGGGCAGTGCTCTTTAAAAATATAAAATTAGAAATCTGGACATTAAGGAGCTTTAATTTTTCTTTTTGTTCATTTTTATTAATCATATCAATACAGAATATGGCAATAAAAAATACTAAAGTATTAGCAAAAATCGCTTTTAAAGTTTCTATAAAAAAATTTTTATCCAGTATCACCCCAAAATCATAAAGAACAGCCAAAATAATAATGGAAACCATTGTTATTGCAATGAGGATTTTTTTTGTTGTTTTATCGCCTTGATTCTTTGCTAGAGGTTTATTATTCATCTTTTTCAGAATACTACAAAAACGTCAAATTGTCCATTTTTTGGCTCTATTTCATCATCTTTTTTGTCTTTAAAATTCCGGTCACAGGTAGCATTAACTGGAATGCTGGCAGATTAGTCAAAGCATTATAAACCGCCCAAACTTGAACGGATCGCGCTTGCTCATCGTCAGTAAAGGATAATAATCCAAGTGATTCTTTAAATAATCTCACAAGATCCATTAAGGTTGAGGAGTGGAAACTTGAAAGCAGTATTTCTGTCGGTTGATTTTTAAAATATTCGGTTGCTTCGAAAATATCTTTTGAAATTATTTCTTGATCGATATTGATTATCACTACCCCGCTCTTTTTAAGTTCATATAAATAATTCGGTATGTTTGCGTCAATGTAATTCAAGATATACCACCCTAAATTTTCCATTTCTATTTTTTCAATCTTCCCCGAATCGGACAAATATATTTTTTTCGATATCAGAGCCAAGAATTGTCCTTGGTTTTTCTTCGTATGTGAAAAGTCTACAAGTGCCTCTATGATACCGCCAAAAAGAAGATATGAAGCACTATTTTTTTGCTTCTGCAGAATGGCTTCGTCCATGGTTTTTATGTCGCTTTTTTTGATTTTTCCTTCCCTCTCAATATCTTGAGCGGAAGCAACAAGCGTTGTTTCAAGTATTTCGTCCTGCGGATTATCTTCCAGTGCTTCATCTACCGCTTTATGAAAAAACATCTTTAAGAGTTTTTTTGATACTCGGATAGCATCGGCTTCCGAAATAGCAAATTTGAGGGAAAATCTTGCAAACTTCCGCCTTAGATATTCTGTATTTATCTGACTTTCTTCTGCTATTTCGCATTTGTGGTTGCAATCCAGAGTACACCGATAATGACGATCTGAATGTGTCAAAACATGACCGGAATTTTCAAACACCAAAGAGCCGTCACGAAAGTACGGCACTTTTTTAAATGATTGTTTTATTTCATCTTTTTCCATAAATTCCGCACTTTTCGCCCTTATTTTAACATACTTCAGCTCAAAAAGTTACTTTTCCGTCAAACGCGAGGAATACGCTGAACGCATTATGAGATTTAATCAAGAACTCATTTTGCGCGTCATGAAGTATTTCCGCGAGAAATACGATCTTGAAATATCCCCTGCAACGGCAGAGGACTATTTGGATTCGCTCGCCGATCTCTACGAGACGGGTTTAGAGTTCGCAAAATTACCATGAGAGAGAAAAAAGAATTTTATTTAACGCGTTTCGGGAAAAATTACAAGGTGGACGAAAATAATCCGATTCTCAAAAAATGGGTATCAGAAAATAGAGATCATTATGATGTGCTGACGACAAAAGCATTTCCAAAGGATTTTCACGCGAGCGATTTTGTCAAAAGAGTTTCTCCTTTTAAAA
>Ga0172379_10003350_pt1 | contig 25717 bp, 28 predicted proteins | sample GrowelOW334metaG_FD_119756 | JGI IMG/M metagenome (GOLD analysis project Ga0172379, IMG submission 119756) | Groundwater microbial communities from an aquifer near a municipal landfill in Southern Ontario, Canada - Groundwater well OW334 metaG | ecosystem: Environmental > Aquatic > Deep...
ACGTATGCGCCGTCATCAATGCCCTGTGCGAGGAGGGTATTTACCGTTACTGCATCGGGCTTGTAGAAATCGATAACCATGGCAAGGCTCGTAATACCACAGCCGACTTTTTGCCACTTTGGGGAGGATATATCCACAAATTGCGAGTAAAAAGGCACATAAGGGATGATTGTGGCACTTTGAACACTCTCAACAACCTTTGGGGCATCAGATGGGGGGATATTCGGTAAAGCGGCTGAAAATAGGGAAATAAGAATAAATAGCGGCATTCGTCAATCAAACCACATACAGAGAAAATTGCAAGGGTTTACCGCTTAACTTTTTTCGTGCCGATAAGGCATATTTTTTGCCATGGCTGATAGACGCTGTGAAAACGCTGTTCGCGCGCCGATCCGTTTAAGAAAGCAACGCGATAAGTCACATCTGCCGTGACTCCGGCTCTCGGCGTTTCGCTGCATTTTTCCGTATTGAAAGGCATATCGTAAGACGGTATATATTTCGTTTCCGGCGCCGGAATATGTTCGGACAATACTGGCTCGGAAATAGACACTTGTCGGCCGTCTTTTTGCCCATACAATTCAAGTACCAGATCGGTACCGCTCACTCTGGCTTGTAACAGCAAATAATGTCCCGTATCGTTCACGAACCGGAAATCGGGGTGCGGGCCGTAAATCGTCGCATCGAGCCCCGGTCCGTAATAGCTTACCACATAGCGATGATTAGCTCGTTCCGTGATCGGTAGGCCGGCGTTGAGTGCGAGTCGGAAAAGCGTGGTTGCGATCTGACACAATCCGCCTCCGAATTCTTTGACGCTTTTATTGTCTTTAATGACGTATTCTTTCACATATCCCGCTTCCGCCGTGACGTAACCGATAGCGTTTACTGCGGAAAATTCTTCAGCGGGCGCAATGAGCAATCCGTTCAATTTGGCGGCCCCGGTTGTAATATTTTTTATCCGATCGACACTGCTTCCTTTGAAACTTGTTTTTGAAAATCCGACCAAGTCATTAATTCCGTACTGATCAACCGTGGCTTGATTAATCTCCGGCTCTTCTTTGGTAATTTCGATCGCAATATTGAACGCGCCGGTTTTGGGATCAAAATTTGTTTTCGTATTGGCAGCGGTGAGCAGGGAAGTGAAGTCGCCGGTCAATACGAAAGATTTTTGCATATCAGGAATTATTTTTCCAACTTCTTCTTTTACTTTTTCCATATCAACCACGCTGCCGGATCTACCGGGAATTATTTCTTTGAGTTTTCCGTTACGCATTTCGAAACGACTATTTTGCGAGGGATCATTGATTTCGGAAGCGATGGTTTGAGACAAAAATGAAGTAAGTTTTTCTTCGTCTATCCCGATCCCGCCCGTGCGATTAATGGAGAGCCATGTTGCGAGCGTTCTTCCGCTCACTTTCCATTTGCGAGTTTCCGATCGAAAAATCAAGGTATTGTTTTGATATAACTCAACCGCAAATTTTGTAAACGGCTTCAGTTTTTCTTCAGTCGAAAGAGGAACTTCCCGTTTGGTTTTGAAATTTTCAGAAGCTGAGTCGAACGAAGCTATCTTTTTTTTAAGAACGCTGATGATTTCCTCCATGTCCACACTCTCGCCGATTTTTTCGGGTACTATATATATCTCCCCCCGTGCGTTTACGGCGAAGTGCGCGGGCTCGGTCTTTTTCAGAAAAAGTTCCAATTCTCGCGAGAGAAATGAACGCACTGATACTTCATACAGAGTGGATTGCAGATCGAATTTTTTGTTTGAAAGAAGGCTGAGCTGTTCTCGCACTCGCCGATCAAAGGAGCCGGTCCGTCCAAATTGATACGCTGCTTGTATCGGCTTCTCCCAATCGCCGAGAGAAAAATATTCGAATGATTTATCGGGCGTAAGGCCTTGAGCCGACAGAGGAATATGTATTTCTTTCGTTCCGCCACCGTCTGAAAAATTTATCCGCAAACCCGCGTCTTTCAGTACAGCGGCTTCGGTGTTGTAATGATACATTATATCGCCATAAGTTTTTCCTCCGACCGGTACATTATTGATCAGTATTCCGGGATAAAATTTATTGGCATAGATAAATTCAAAAATAAGGATCGAGTCGATAATGAGGAACAGCACGACAAATAAAACAAGCAGCCATTTTTTAGGAGAGTATATCTTGCGTGCCGATTTTTTTCTCAATAGGCGATTGAGAACCGTATCGTGGTGTTTTTTATGCTTGTTCATCTTGTCAGATAATTATATCAAATTTCATGAATCATGCCCAAGGTATTGACAGGGGGAACTGTTTTGAACAGTACGGTAGGCTATCACTTTTTAAACCATTCTTTGATGATGCTTTCTGTTGGTTTGTTTCTGATGCTCTGTGCAATCTGCGGTTGTGACCTTTCCGGTAACACAACATCAGTAAACCAATACCCATAAGACTCAACGCCTGCGACGGTGAAATATTTTCCGTTGGTTTGTTTGATTGCTTCCATTATCGCTTCGTATGCGATAGCCTGAGATGAAAAATCAACCGCAAGATTTTTTTGATAGCATGTATCATTTTCCCGTGTTTTACAGAACATATCTTCGCTCCAGCCTTTTTCAAGAAATTCTTTGGATGACTGAATGAGAATTCTTAAATGGATCGGTTTATCATATTTGCCAAAATCTCTGCCAAGCGCTGCGAATCTTTCCAAATAGAGCGGACGAAGCGCATCAACGCTGACGGTTTTATCGCTTTTGCCTCTCAAAATATCCGTAGTCGGCGTATAAATAAATCCATCAACTTTTCTTAAGAGAGGATCTACTTTGCTCAAGTCCGCACCCCACAGAGGCTCAATCATCAAAAGAACCTTTCCGGAATACACTACTCTCACTTTTTCGAGCAGGGCAAGCATTGCTTCATTGTAGGTGTTTTCAAAACCGCGTACATTGGGCTGGTAATCAAAGTGATTCAGCATTATTTCATCTATTCCTGTTTCTTGCGCGATCTTTGCCTGATGTAACACGAATGGCTCCCAATTTTTAATGAGCGTGCTGAGCCATGGTGAGCTCGGAATCTCCGAAGTAATTTCTTTACCCGGTGCCATATTCAAATAAAGAAGAACTTTGAGATGCTGTTCGCGGGCTTTATTGGCGACAAACCGCAGATCTTCTTCTGATACCGCCGCTTTGTCGGGACCGTCTATTTCCGCATTTTTAAAATTTGAAAAATGCACATAGTTGGTAAACGTGATTTTCTCTGCTCCGAGTGCCTTTACACGTTTTAAAGTTTTCTCGTAGGCATTTTTGGTTGCGGTAAATCCGAGAGAGAAACAAGCTTTGTTCAAATTTGGTTCCGGAATCCACGTATCTTTAACTCCAATCACTCTTTCTATAGTAGAGGGAAGAGGTGCGCCTTGTACCTCCGGCATTTGATGCTCACCCAAATAACTTACCGGATAAGAGACTTGTTCCGTTGTAATGGCGCAGTACGGATCATCTACGGTAAATTTCCCCACGGTCGGCACAGTATAAAATGCAGGATAGTTTATTTTTGATATATCGGTAGAAACGCTGATTGCATTTTCCAAAACCATTTTTGAACTTGTCACACTGGCTTTGCACCAAGGAGGGGTAGGCCACAGTCCGACCGGAGGGCATATTTTAAGTACGAACATTAGAACGACGGAAGCAATACATAAACCGACAATCCCGCCAACAAAAATTAAAAATGTTTTCATATACTCTCATTTTATCAAAAAAACATAAGAAAAGAAAAAGACACAGACAGAGAATGTCTGGATGTTTTTTGCGTTCCTCTCGTTTGTGGTCTTAAAAGATATTATCACTCTCGCGCGTGTTCTTTAATGTATCCTTCGTATATAATACAAAGAGAGAAAGGGACAAAATTTACACGGTATAAGCCTCTTTGCGAATAACATAATAATTTCAATAAAAAAATGACAAGAAAAGAATACATAGAAGTGGAAGAAAACGTTCGCCTTCACATAACCGATGCTGGCGAAGGCACGCCGATTGTACTGCTACCTGGCTGGCCACTCAGCGATGAAATGTATGAATATCAATACAACGCCCTCATACCAAAATTCCGCGTCATCGGCATTACCCTTCGCGGATTTGGAAAGTCCGACAAACCATATGGGGCGTATGATTACGATACCCACGCAAAGGATATAAAAAAAGTTTTAAATATTCTTGATATCCAAAATGCCGTTCTCGGAGGCTTCTCTATGGGAGGAGCTATCGCCATTCGTTATATGTCTCTTTATGAAGGCGCTCACGTTTCCAAACTTGCTCTGTTTGGAGCGGCCGCACCACTATGGACCAAGCGTTCCGATTTTCCGTATAATTTTCCGAAAGAAGCGGTGGATGATTTGATCGCACTAAACCATAAAGATCGACCGAAACTTTTATCTGATTTTGGAAAAATATTTTCCGCAGAGAAAGATTCATTAAGCGAAGGAATTCAAAACTGGCTTTACAATATTAACCTAAGCGCTTCTTCGTATGCCATGGCGGAATGTTTGGCAGCGTTACGCGATACGGATCTCCGACAAGATATCTCAAAAATAAATGTCCCAACATTAATCCTCCACGGTAAAAAAGATAAAATATGTTCTTTTGATCTTGCGGAACAGATGAAGTCCGGAATTCAAGACTCGCATCTCGTACCTTTTGAAAACAGCGGACACAGTTTGTTTTTAGAAGAAATAGAAAAGTTCAACAATGAGCTAATAAAATTCATTGCTTATACCATCTCCAATTAACCTGGCTCTGTTCATTTTTGATAACCAAGCGGAACAAGGGCAGTCCTTAAGGAGGAAGGGAGCGAAGCGGAGTGACGGGGAAAGGACTGCCCTTGGTGGAGCGAACTCTGTAAGAATGATGAAATTAAAATGAAGCGGTTAATTAGAGATGGTATAATATCGTACATAATCCCCGGCTATACTGGAGCTTATAAAAACACGCCCGACATTCGGGCGTGTAAACTGTGTATTAACGGCTTATGAGCGTGCCGAGAGTGATAAGCAGTGTGCCGATTTTTCCGCTTCCGAGAAGTATGCCGATCAAGGCGCACATCGCAGGACCTGCATAGATGGCATATAAAGTGAGTCGATAGTCGTGCAGGCGATTTCCGAAACCCAATTGAACAATAAGTTCGGTAACAGCAAAAATTCCCAAAAAGAACAATATCAGTACCCACCATGTTGTCCATGCGGGAAAGAAAAAACCGAGTATCGCTCCGCACGCTAACCCGAGAGTGTACATAAAATACAACATGCCCATTCCAACCTCCTCGTGTTGAAAGATGATTAAACCCTTCGCAGTATAGAATATCCGGGTATGGTTTGCAAGTCATTTCGTTGACAAATGTTTATTCGTGATGTAATATTTATTACGGTTAGTTCTTCAAATTCAACACACACGAAGGAGGTTTCTTGTGAGGAGAAATTTTAAGTTTACTCTCGGATTCATAGGTTTTTTATGGCTTGTGTTTTTCATTGATCAGGTTTTACCAATTGATCTTCTGCACTACGGAATTAGTCCACGGAGCATTCACGGATTATTCGGCATATTTTTTGCGCCGTTCCTGCATTTAAATATGGAACATTTGTTTGGAAACAGTTTGGTGCTCATAACGCTTCTCTTCGTGTCTCTCGGCTATGATTTTGCCGCTACGTGGAAAGCGATAGTGATCATTATGGTGGTTTCCGGTCTCGGCACTTGGATATTCGGAGATTACGGCGTGGTGCACTTCGGTGCCAGCGTCTTCACTTACGGATTGCTCGCATTTTTACTGTTTGCCGGTTTCTTCCGGAATAACTTTTCCTCCATGATGGAAACGTGCGTTGTCGTACTTATTTTTGGAGATGTGCTGTGGACGTTTTTGTCCATAGATCCAGGAATCAGTTGGAGCGGACATTTCTTCGGTTTTGTCGGCGGTATCATCGCCGCAAAAATGTTAAAAATTTCGCAACCGGACAAAACAGTAGATCAGTAGAGAAAAGAGTCACACACATTCGTTTTGCCGTATTTATATTGCAATGCATGTAACAAAAAACGCCGCTTCCGCGCGGCGTTTTTCTTTTTGATTTTTAGTTTGTAAGATTGCCCTTATGGTCTCACATATGTCTGTTCCGTTGTCATGGAGGTATTGCCGCTTGTGTCGGTTGCGGAAATAATGAAGGCGTAGGTGGTGGAAGAGTACATTGTTCCGCGAAAACCCGCGCTATGGTCTTTGGAAAGCGTCATCGTGCTGATCGGCGTCATGAGAACGGGATCAAGCGGACCCGGAGCGCCCCACCATATTTTTGCCGAAGTCGGTACGTCCGTTTTCCACGCAATCGTCATAGTCGTATCTGTTGACGTTGCGGTAATTCCAGAGATGTGGGGCACGCCGATACTTTCAACTGTTATTTTCGGCTCGCTGTATTTGTTTTTGAAACGCAGAACTGCCGCAGAAGTAAACTTGCCATAATATCCGGTAACGTATCCTTCGGGATATATTTGCGTATCTTTTGCGAGCAGAGTTTGAAGAGTCGTCACATCGTTGCTTCGCGTGCCTTTTTCAAGAGTTCCGATAAGATGATAGGTTTGCGAAATGCGCTCGTTTTCTTCCGTTACTTTCGCGGCATCAAGTTCCTTTTGCAAGGCAGACACTTCCGCAAGAAACGCCGTGATTTTCGCACGAATTTCTTCTTTGTCGACCGGAAGCGTTTCCGCAAACGACCAAGAGGGAAGAGCAATAACCGCCGAAGCGATTAACCCGATAATAATTTTTTTATCCATAAATTTGTTTGATAGTGTTATATAATACTTTCATAATATCACAAGTCCGCGCGATTCAAAAACCGCGCGGCAGGTATATAAAAACTAAATATAAAAGACCGACACTTTTGTAAAGTGTCGGTCTTGTCGTCAATCTTTTGATATTCAAAAAATTATTTTACAGGGAAATCATTGAAACCTGCGCACATTCCCCATGCTATGGCAATTGTCGTCAAACCGCAAACGACGCCGGATATGCATAAAGGCCATGATAGAACAAAGAAGGAAATTGGTTCTTCTATACCAAAAAGAAAAGTTGCATATGGAATAAACCAATATATCGCAAGTCCCATTAAAATAGCGCAAAGCACGATCAATGCCGATAAAAAGATCAATAAACGTTTTGTATTTTTACTCATGACAATCTCCAGTTCATTATACCTGTTATCTATTATACACGAAACATCCTAATTGTCAATAGTTTCGTTCAAATTTTGTCAAAGGTCTAAAACAATGAAATGTTGCATTTTATCGTTACATTTGCTAAAATTTCTAGGTGCCAAAAAAGCACAAGAGCTACACAATATTCCGCGGTAGCTCAGCGGTAGAGCAATCGGCTGTTAACCGATTGGTCGTAGGTTCGAATCCTACCCGCGGAGCCAAAAACAAAAGCGCCCGATTAAAGGCGCTTTTGTTTTTGGCTCCGCAGAGCAAGACACCTGCGTGTCTTGCGTGTAGGGTTCGAAAACCTTCTTCCTTATTTGTGAGCGATGAGGTCATCGTGAACAAATGGAAAAGGTGTACTGCGGCAGTAAGCCGAGAAACTCCTACCCGCGGAGCAATCAAAAAAACAAACGCCACAAAATGGTGTTTGTTTTTTGCGAAATTAAAATGACCGCATAACGAATTAAGATGCGGCGGTAAACGTTGCCACTTCGGATGCGTATGAATCTATGTCTTCAGTTTGGAGAGCATTATGAGAACGGCCGTAGATCCAGACGGAATATTGTTTGCCGGGGATTAATGCGGGGCCGTCATATACTTTGGAAATGTTTGGGCCGGATGAAGAAAATGGCGTTAACATTACTTGCGAACCGCTTCCATCACTTGGTGCCACGATGACCCAATAGGAAAGCAATTGAGAAGATCCGCCCGCCGGTTGCCATCTGAATGTCGGATTTACTGAGCCGGCCGTTTCAATCGTGATGGGTGTTTGAATCGGGAACGTTCCGAGGAAAGTTATGAAGGAAAAGAGAGAGGGCGATCCTTCTATGCCAGCAGTATTTACCGCCGTTAGGTAATAGAAATAATCACCGACCGCGTAGCTCGAAACCGGATAGGCGCTCGTGCGAGTGAGATACCAATTCGGACCCGGGCAAACGGTTGGTCCGCCTCCGAGAGAATTAAGTGTCCATGTTCCGTACGTTCTTTTTGTAGAGCAGGTAGTTAATCCTGACGGATTGGAAAATTCTCCGACCATTGTGAAAGAAGAATCTTGCGGCTTTTTTTGGTACAAGCGAAAGGCGCTCACGTGTGCGAGACTGGCGAAATCAAATTTAAAGGTAAAACTCTCCGAAATTTTCAACCAATTTGCGACGCCGCTCATAATACCAAATCCGACTTTAAGTTCAGTCGGTGCCGGTAAATTTGAAGGAATCGTTGTGAAAGATGCCGTAATGGTGTGCGGAGCTTGCACGTTCGAGAATGTGTAAGAAGAAATTACGCCTTGATTTACTCCATCGACGGTGACGCTTGCTATTTGAGACCCTGCCACCGGTGCGATGGTAAACGTTTGACTGCCGTTATTCGCAACGGAAATTGTGCTCGGAGAAATTGTTCCGTTCGCGCCTTGAGTGACCGTAATCATGTGTTGTTCGGCAGGAATTGCCGCAACGGTCATGGTATTACCCATAATAAGATTACCTGACGCATTATTCCCGATCGTTCCGCCCGAAGTGCTAACACCGTACGATCCACCGAAAACGCCGTAGACCGTGGAACCATTAACCGCCGAAGGGTTGACATCGCCGGCAACTTTCAAGACCAATGTTTGATTTGCCGTAAGGGGCGTATTAATAGATGCAAAGTTCACACTGGCGCCGGAAACACTCTGAGTCGCGCCGAGTTCCTCACCGCTTGTTTCGTTATAAAGACGCAAAGTGGAAATACTCTGGTAACCGTTTGGCATCGGTAAAAGCGAAACCGCAAAACTATTCAAAGTGCCGCTGCAATTCGGAGTTGCATTGAATTTTATCAGAGGAATCGCACTTTGACCGGGGCTTATATATTGCGCCGCAGGAGTTGATGCGGAAAGGGAGACGGTGAGCGTGCATGATTGAGTTACGGGAATAAGCGAAAACGTTGCCGAGATTGAATGCGGTGCTTGCACGTTCGTGAATGCGTAGGAAGAAATCGCGCCCTGGTTTGCCCCGTCAATCAAAACACTGGCTATTTGATAACCTGTCGCTGGCGTGATCGTAAATGTTTGACTTGCCCCACTCACAACTGACGCCAGTGCGGGGAATATCGTGCCATTCGCGCTTTGCGTTGCCGAGATTGAATATTGAGCAGCGGTATGTATATTCGGATTGATAATAGTAATCATTCCGTCGCTTTGGTCAAAAACCGTCTGACTTCCTATTGCTGTTTTTATTTCAAAACGATATGACCCCGATGCGAGAGTAGACGGTATGTTAAGTAATTCAACACCATCGTTTTGAATATTGTTTATAATATCATATTCTCTGCTTGCGGAATCCCGTAATCTTACCGTCATAATATTTTGCGTCGCTGGGAGATTGCTTGACCACTTGATGTATTGTGTTGAGCCGGTCATCCATGTTTCTCCGCCGTTCGGAGAGATGATGTTGATATAGTATTGTGATGTCGAGCTGATAGGGCACGATGCAAATTCGCAGTTGGGAGAAATTCGCGTTACATAAGAACCATCAGAACACTTTTTCGCATCCGTTGTGCAAACTGTCGGCGTCGGTGTTGTCGTCACAGGCGGTAATTGCTCTATAGTACACGCCCCTATTGTATCGCCATGAGCTTTGTGTGCCGGCACGGCCGATGCTCCCACGGTAATCGTTTGCTTGTTTATCGGATTTTCGGGCGGGAAATGGCAGAGAGTAACCTTCTCTTCTTTTATCGTTGCGTTGTTTACCGTTCCACCGACGACAACTGTCGGCGCACTTTCTGCAATAACCTTGTTCATTTTCTCCATGGTTTTTTCTCCGACGACTCCCGTACCTTCAGAAAGTCCGAGCGGTTTCAACACGTCACCGGCATTTTTCTCTTGGAATTTCTTGACCGCCTTTGCCGTCAACTGACCATAATATCCGGTTACCAACCCTTCGGGGTACACATCCGGCATCGTTTTTAGAAACGATTGAAGTTTCGAAACTTCCGCGTCGGTCATTCCGAGCTTGAGAGTTTTTGTAAGCCGCAGTTCTTCTTTGATCGTCGCCACTTCCGTCTGTGTGGCGGTAAGTTTTGTGGTCAACTCCGCAATCTGCGCTTGAAGAACTTTTATCTGTTCTTGAAGCACTGCTATCGTCGAGGCGGCGCTGTTATCCGATACCGCAAAAACTTGCATCGGCAATACCACCGCCATCGCACACAAAAAAGAAACCAATTTTTTCATAGTTATATTTAATATAATAAAAACCACGGACCAAGCGTCACGCAGTTTTATTATACTATTATTTACCCAATTTGAGAGTATTTTTTGTGTGCATATCTTCAGAGTGTATTCGAATGTTTGATTCTCTTGAGTATTGTTTCTAAATTTCCGCATACCTTTTGTTTTTACCAGTCGCCATAGTATAATCACTCCATGGCAACACTGGAAATTATTACCGGCCCGATGTTTTGCGGGAAATCTACCGAGCTTATTCGGCGGCTTCATACGGCGAAATGGGCGGGGAAAAATATTATTGTGATTAAGCCGGCTTCGGATGTGCGGACGAAATCCGAGATCGCGGCGCGGGGGAAGGATGCGGAAACTTTGCAGTTCGTGAGAAAGGCGGAATTTCCGGCGCACGCTGTTTCTTCTGAAAAAGAAATCTTGCGATTGTTCCGCGGAAATGTTTTTGACGTGCTCGCGGTGGACGAAGCGCAATTTTTTGATGAGTGGTTCGTCGGCTTTATTGAAAAACTTTTGGAAAGGGAAGCAAAGCGAGATCTTTGCATTATTGTGTGCGGACTTGATATGGACGCATGGAGAAAACCATTTGGCGTGATGCCGCACCTTCTCGCTATCGCAAATAATATTTTAAAACTTCAAGCCGTGTGTTTTCGGTGCCGGAGCGAGCACGCGGTCTTCAGCCAAAAACTCTCCGGCGGAAAAAATAAAGTGGACGTAGGCGACGCGGAAAAATACGAAGCGCGATGCCGCCTCTGCCACACTTTGCCCGAGAAAAATAAAGCGGCAAAATAATACCAGGGGACGTAAAAAGAAAAGTAACTTTACAATCTGTCAAAAGTATGATATTTTGTAATTTGGAAGTTTGATATTTTTTTATTCACTTATTTGCGGAGGAACACATGACATCGGAACTTATTTTGTTATTGACCACGGCGGCTACGCTTGGGTTCATGCATACGCTTTTCGGGCCGGATCACTATTTGCCTTTTATCGTTATTGCGAAGGCGAAAAAATGGTCGTCCGGAAAAACCGCGTGGATCACTTTTTTGTGCGGACTCGGGCACGTTGGCAGTTCCATTTTGATCGGAGTTGTTGGAATTGTTTTTGGGATCGCGCTTCTGAAACTGGAGTTCATTGAAGCGTTCCGCGGAAATATTGCAGGATGGCTTTTGTTCGGTTTTGGACTCGCTTACTTTGTCTACGGACTTCGCAAGGCGTGGAAAAATCGTCCGCACTCGCACTCCCACTTTCACGAAGATGGAAGCAAACACGAACATGTTCATACTCATGTGGTACAGCATGCTCACTTGCATGAAGGAAACGAAGCGAACTTAACTCCTTGGGTTTTGTTCATCATTTTTGTTTTCGGTCCGTGCGAAGTGCTGATACCGCTTCTCATGTATCCGGCGGCGCAAGCGAGCTGGCATGCCATGCTTTTGGTCGCGGGAGTATTCAGTATTGCAACGGTAACCACGATGCTCACGATTGTTACGCTCGGCGTGTATGGTTTCTCGGCGGTTCGTTTTCCGTTTCTGGAACAGCACTCGGAAGCGGTAGCGGGATTTTCCATCATGCTTTGCGGCGCGGCGATACAATTCTTGGGACTGTAAGCGGTCCGCATTTTATTCAAAGCCCTCGTTCTTCGGGGGCTTTTGTATTATAATGAAAGAATATTATTTTTCATTATATTGTATGCAACACTGGAGAAAAACAAAAATAGTCGCGACCATCGGGCCTGCATCGGAAAGCGAGCGAGAGCTTCATGGAATGATTAACGCCGGAATGAATGTGGCTCGTCTTAATTTTTCGCACGGTACGCATGAAGAGTATAAAGAGATCATACAAAGGATACGGCATATTTCCGATTCATTCCACTTGCCGGTTGCTATTTTGCAGGACCTCGCGGGACCGAAAATCCGTATCGGAAGTTTTGAAACAGAAACCGTCCATCTGAAAGCGGATGCCGAATTCACGTTGACGACCGAGCAATGCATCGGCGATGAAATGCGCGTGTTCGTGAATTATAAAGACCTGCCGAAAGAAGTTTCCGAAGGGTCGCGCATTATGCTGGATGACGGAAAGATAAATTTGCGCGTTGAGAGCGTGCGCGGCGAGAAGATTCATTGCAAAGTCGTATACGGCGGAATCATTCGAGGTTCGCGCGGGGTTAATGTTCCGGGGACGCATCTTTCCATAGGATGCCTGACTCATAAAGACAAAGAGGATCTTGAATTCGGCGTAAAAGAGAAAGTTGATTTTGTCGCGCTTTCATTCGTGCAAACCGCCGACGATATTCGGGAGCTTCGGAAAATTCTTGATCATCACAAATCGCATGCTGCTATTATCGCGAAAATTGAAACAGAAGAAGCGGTGGCGAATATTGACGAGATCATTGAAGTTTCGGATGGTATCATGATTGCTCGAGGAGACCTTGCTGTCGAGATTCCCGCCGAAAATGTGCCGCTCATGCAAAAGCTGATTATTAAAAAATCCATTGAAGCAGGCAAGCCGGTCATTACCGCGACGCAGATGCTTGACTCCATGATCCATTCTCCCGTGCCCACGCGCGCGGAAGTGAGCGATGTTTCTAATGCGATTTTGGACGGTACCGACGCCATCATGCTTTCCGGAGAAACCGCGACGGGCGACCACCCCGTGCTCACGATAGAAACGATGTCCCGCATTGCACTCAAAACCGAAGGAAGCGAACTTTTTCAAGAAGAAGTCAGGAAATTCAAAAGAACGATCCGCGGTATCGCCGATTCCGTCAGTTCCGCCGTAACGGTTACCGCCGCGAATATTGAAGCGTCCGCCATCGTGGCATTGTCAGAAACCGGTTTTACTCCGCGCATGATCTCGCGCTACAAACCGTCGCAGCCAATTTTTGTTTTGACCCCGCACAAAGAAACACTTAACCGATCGCTTCTCAGCTTCGGATGCAGTCCGGAACTTTCCCCTCATTTTACCAATCTGAATGAAGCGACGGACTATGCGAAAAAATTTCTCGTTCAAAGGAAAAAATTGAAAGAGGGAGATACTTTCATTTTGTGCGCCGGCATTCCGTTCGGAAGAAAAGGAAGCACGAATCTCATGGTCGCGCACACAATCTAGCGGAACCAAGGGCAGTCCTTTCCTCCAGCGGGAGGATCCGCCCGCTGGAGGAAAGGAGATACGACGGGGAAAGGACTGCCCTTGGTGGAGCGGAGTAAAGCAATACAAAAATGTATATAAAAGTAAAAGTAACCGCCAATGCGAGAAAAGAAACGCTGGAACGAATTTCAAGCGATCATTTTGAAGTTGCCGTCAAAGAAAAAGCGGAGCGCAACATGGCGAACAGGCGCGTACTGGAACTCATCGCGAATTTTTTTGAACTGCCGGCAGGGAAGGTGAAGCTCGTTTCCGGGCATCATTCACCGGGGAAAATATTGAATGTGGAAACGGAAGAATAAAAAAACGGCGGGAATTATTCCCGCCGTTCACTGTTTTTTTTAAGTATCCTTCTCCAGTAATACTTCATGCGCATGTTTTTTACAGAGCCCCGTATCAAAAATTGCCGGGGTATTTTCTTCTTTGCGTTCTTCGCACATCCAGCAAATGCCTCCTCCGGTAGGAACAGCCCTATCAATAAGGCGCATCGCTGTTTTTATTTCTTCATTTTTTAAATGAACGCCGTTTTCTTTCTTTTTGAGAATACTCTCAAGTCTGCCGTCTGGCAAAATGACATTGTCTTCGCGCATTTTAAGACTCCTTTTTTGCTTCTTCTCGGGGTGACCCACAAACCTCACACCAGAAGAAATAATAACGTTTTTGCAGAAGTTGTCAACCCCGCAAAAAGCTTTTGCTCTGCGGGGTCAATACGGAAAAGCTTGACATACGTACTAAATTAGTGTATTATAGCACACGTAACCAATTGGTTCTTTTTAAACAAATTTACGGTCTTAATGACCCGGAGGCAGAAATGTCAAAAAAACACCTCGCTCTTGCACTATGTTGGCTCGCTGTTGCAGAAGCGGAAACAAAAATGAAAAAATTGGAAGCAGCATATGCAAAAAGCATGGAGCCAAAAGTATACGAAGCATGGAAGGCTGAATTTGCCGCCTTACTGTCTCACTGCGAAACATTGATCCACGTAGGAGAAATGAGCGCGGAAGTTTTTTACAAAATTCTTGAAGCACCGCATGTGCCAGTTCCGTGGCATCCAATGGCAAGACCCATCGTAAGCGGTTTCGGCCTCAAGGGCGCACCAAAAACAGTTTTCGCTTAATCGAAAACAAAACCAATCGGGCGGAGATATTCTCCGTCCGATTTTTATACCATTTCCAATTAACCCATTCACTTTTGGTAGAAATTGCGGACAAAGGTCTTCCCTTAAGGAGGAATGGAGCGAAGCGGAATGACGGGGAAAGGGGAGACCTTGGGCAGCAATTTCGGTTTGGCGCAGAAAAATCAAAATGGAAGCAGTTAATTGGAGATGGTATTATTGTGGAATTTTTCGTTGCCCGTTTTTAGTAAACAACGACCGTCAAAGTGACGGTCGTTGAATGATTTATATATTACGGTTTGTTAGGATTTATATCTTTGTTTTCAGGTCGGAAAGATTTTCTATAATTTATGTCATTGCTGTATTTGTCTAAATTTCCTTCATTGATGTCTTTTATGAACTCGTTAAAATGGGATAATGCGTCTTCAAACTCTTTCGGATTTTGTTGCATGTTCGCCGTGGCTTCTTCAAGGCGTTTAGCTCGCTCGTTAAAGGCATCATTAAAAATATTTGCTTCCGTATGAGCTAGATCAACCTGACCTTCTTTTGTTTGGGCATACTCATTTTCCAGTTCTTCATGTTTCTCTTTTCCCCCGAAAAAGAAGTAGCCAAGGGTTTGAAAACTGGTGCGAAAACGTTTAATGAGCTCAGTAATATTTTCCGTATTAAAAGCATTTGTTTTTCTATTGAGAATATCTTTATCCCACTGGATGCAGAGTTTGCGATATGTTTCCAATTTCTCCTTATCCTTGGGATCTAAAGTTTCTTTTTCCGCATTGTTAAAAGCGTCCTCATTATACGAATGATATTCCGCGAAGCGATTTTCAAACATAAAGATATTTCTTTATAAATAATACATCTATTTTACCCCCCCCCACAGAAAAAGCAAATTTACATTCTCCGAAAATCTCCGCCTTTTTCTATGATAATTCCTTTTATTTCCATGACCGACAAAAGCGTATTGCCGTCGGAGGCGTGCACGCCGCTTGCACGAATTAACTCGTCGCGCGGCATCGGTTCGGCGAGGAGATTGAATATTTTTTGTTCCTCGGGCGAAAGGTCAAAAGGCAATCTTTCTTGGAACAGTTCGCCGTCTTTTTTCAGACCGAGCAGTTCAAGGATATCGGATGCATCGGTTATCGGATATGCGCCTTGTTTCAAAAGCTGGTTGGAACCGCGCGAGCCGGGCGAGAAGATTCCGTTCGGAATAACGTACACATCGCGGTTGTATTCCGTGGCGAGGCGCGCGGTTATGAGTGTTCCGGATTTTTCCTCCGCCTCTATTATAAGTACGGCACGAGAAAGTCCTGCCATAATGCGATTGCGCGCGGGGAAGCTCCACGTTGTTGCGTGAAAGTTCGGTTCAAATTCGGAAAGAAGTGCACCGCCATTTGTCACGATATCTTCCGCGAGTGAAAGATTGGTGCGGGGGTAAATTACTTTCGGATCAAGCCCAGACCCCGGCACCGCCATTGTGAGCAGCCCTGCACGGAGAGCCGCTTTGTGTGCGAGCGCGTCAATACCGAGAGCGAGACCTGAAACGATAACAATTGGATATCCGGAGAGTCCCTCAATAATTTTTTCGCAGGCATCAGCGCCGTAGTTCGTGTGTTTGCGCGAACCGACCACCGAAAGAAAAATACTTTCTTCCGGCGGAAATTCTCCCGCGATATACAATTTTTTCGGCTGTTGCGGTATTTCCAAAAGGGGAGCCGGAAAATCATTTTTTAAAAGCTCTCGTACGACGTAAGACATGAGAAATATTGTACCATATCGCAATTTTGGTCGCCTATTGACAAAGTATACGTTTTGAGTTAGGATAAAAACGGATACATTTCATTCCTTACTGAACAGAGAAAGAGAGGTCTTTCATGAAAACGAAAAAAATAGTAGTCGCACTTTTGTTGGCAGTGGTTCTTGTTGTTATCGCCGGAGCTTTGGGGATACATTACGCCAGAGAACAGATGGTTATAGACTCTGCTGCGAGAACCGCCGTATTGATGGAACGGCATGGAAAATAAAGCATCTTCGATGCTAAAAGATTTGAACGCTTCAGTTTTGCTGAAGCGTTCTTTTTATATTTCTTTTTGGAATTCTTCGTACAAGTCTACATCGCCGTTCTTTTTTATTTGGATGTCTTCGTAGGGGCTCGCAAGCCGACGGTAAAATTCATCGGCGACATTGTGGAAAACTCCCGTGGTCGTGGCGATAATCCAGTAGCGCACTTTTCCGAATTGAAGTTTTATTATCTTGAGCGCGAGCCTCGTGCAGACGTAATTGAGCAATCCGGCATAAGCGGCATCGTTTCCCGCCTCTTTTGACTTTTTTACGATTTCCTCCGCGAGCGCATCAATAAGCGGATCAAGCGCGGGGCGATCTTTTTGTGATATGTAGGGCATAGCGGTATTATAGCACAGAATAATTTCTAATATCCAATTTCTAATTTCTAATGAACGACGATTAAACTAAGAATTTTGGAAAATTAGACATTTTATTAGAAATTAGATATTAGTAATTAGAAATTTTTGATGCAGATACTCAATCTTTTATTTCATGCTATACTGTCACAATGTTAAAAAGAACGCCGCTTCGGAGAGTTTCTCTTCATAAAAATGTGCCTAAAATGGTCATTCCGACAACTGTTAAAAAACAGGCTTCTTCAAAGTCTTCGCCGAAGAGGAATTTTACGGTTGATATTAACGACTCTTTTCAAAAAGCACTTGATGTCATGGAACATGGCACGAAGAGCGTTTTTGTGACCGGACGCGCGGGGACCGGCAAGTCAACTTTGCTCGAATATTTTCGTGAGCATACCAAAAAGAAAATCGTGGTTCTCGCTCCGACTGGCGTGGCGGCACTTAATGTGCGCGGGCAGACGATCCATTCATTTTTCAAATTCAAACCCGGCATTACGCCGGCAACCGTGAAGCGGCGCGCGGACAAAGAACAGAAAAATATTTACGAGGAACTGCACGCTATCGTTATTGATGAAATTTCCATGGTACGCGCCGATCTGCTTGATTGCGTGGATCGCGCGCTTCGACTCAATCGCGACCGAAAATCGGAACCGTTCGGCGGAGTGCAGATGATCTTCATCGGCGATCTTTTTCAGCTGCCGCCGGTCGTCGGACAAGAAGAGGAAGAAATGATGAACGAGTATTACGGAAGTCCGTATTTTTTCAGCGCCCGCGCTCTTGGCGACGTGGAATTTGAAACGGTGGAGCTTGAGAAAATTTATCGTCAGAAAGATGTTTCCTTCATCAATATTTTGAACGCGGTGCGCGATAATTCCATTGGACTCAAAGAATTGGAAGCGTTGAATGCAAGACATGTGCCGGGATATAAGCATAAACCGGGAACTGATTTTTCCGTGTATCTCGCGCCGACAAATCGCAAGGTTGCCGAAATAAACGACGCGGAACTCAAGCGCTTGGTTGGGACGGAATTTTCCTATCAAGCAAAAACGGACGGAGATTTCCAGTCGAACCAATTTCCGACGGAAGGGAAGCTCCGGCTCAAGCTTGGCGCGCAAGTGATGATGCTCAATAACGATATTCGCGGCAGATGGGTAAACGGAAGCATCGGCAAGATTGTTTCGCGCACATAAGATTTCAATGGCGATATTTTGGGCGTGCAATTAAATGAAGGCGGACTTGTACAGGTAGAGCCGTTCACGTGGGAGATTTTTCAATTTTACGTCAACGATTCAAACCAGATTGTCCCCGAAGCTGTTGGTTCTTTTCGCCAATATCCGCTCAAACTCGCATGGGCGGTAACGATTCACAAAAGCCAAGGAAAAACATTTGAAAAAGTGGTGTTAGATATTGATACCGGAACCTTCGCGCACGGCCAAACCTACGTCGCGCTTTCACGGTGCACCAGCTTGGAAGGTCTGACGCTCGCCAAAAAAATTGAGAAGCGCCACATCATCATGGACCGAAGGATCGTAGAATTCATGAGAAACGGCGGACTGGATGTGAATCGGAAAAATCATTTGTTTTAAAAAATCAGCGCAACCTTTTTGGTTGCGCTGATTGGATCGTTTATACAGAGGCGTTGTTGATAATTTCATTCAGCCCGGAATGAAATGCTCGCATTATTTTTTCTTTAGTCATGCCTTTTCTTTCAAGTTTCCGAGCGATGCTTGGTAAATGTATGCTTTTAGAAAATTTCAGCATTTCGGGTCCTCGACCATCAATCAATGTTTCGCAGATAACTCCACATTGACCGACGTAAATGTTAAAATCCCCATGTTTCATAATTCTGTATCCTTCTGAATATGGTGCAGAATCTTGGTCCAAAGCAATTGCTTTATTGCTTGCTTCAAAAAGTTCTGACATTTCCGGTTTTTTAGATTCCGCGTCTATTTCTTGGAGCGTTTTTAATATTTTTTCAAATCTTGTTGTTTCCACCTCTTCCTTTTGTCTCTCCGCTTCAACGAACTTTTCTTGTTTGCTCAGATACAGCTTTGTTGCTTTTTTTACGTCTTCAATCGATATTTTGTTCATCTTTTATGTGTTCCTTCTGTTGTTTACGATGTGCAAAATTGCTCATTTCACAGTAACATAAATATTAAAATAATGCAAGTTTGTCAGTTGTTGCACATTTGATATACTTATCAGTATGAAAAAGAAAATTGTCTCAAAAAAAGCCGTTACTCCTAAAAAGGAAAAAAATGGTTATGTTACCCGAAGCGAATTGGCAATGTTGCTGAAAGAGCAGACAAAAGAAATCGCCCGCAGTACTGATGCGAGCATGAAAGAGCAAGCAGTAGAAATTGCTCGCAGTACTGATGCGCGCCTGAAAGAGCAGACAAAAGAAATCGCCCGCAACATGGGTGCTTTGTCGGAAGAATTTCAATCGCGAACATCTGCTATTGCCGAGCAGTTTTCCGGGCTGAATGAAAAAATAAACTTAAATACAGAAATGATTGGAACGTTAATGGTAGACATGACCGAAGTGAAAGAAAAAGTTGATATTCTTACCGAAGACATGACCGAGGTGAAAGAAACACTAAACAAACATTCTGGCAAATTAGATTCTCTTTCAAGCGATGTTTCTGTAATGAAAGACAATATTGAAATAATAAAAACCGATGTGAAAAAGAAAGTTGACCACGAAGAATTTTCAATGCTTGAACGAAGGGTTTCATATATTGAATCAAAAATAAAAGTGTTATAAATATTCACACAAAAAAGCCCGCATTGAGCGGGCTTTTGATGTTTATATAAGGCTTACTAGATGTGACAAGCCGCAGACGACTAAACCGAGACCGGCAAGAGCGTAGCCGGCATACATGCAATTGAGAGCCAATTTTTTGGTAGGCAACGATGCTCCCAATTTTCGGCAAAGCGCTCCACCGAGCACAGTTAGGGCGAAAACCAGAAATAAAAAACCGCAGAATATTATTGAAGTACCGATAGATACTAATGTCATACAAACCCCCCTTGTTGAGTTGCAATGTTATTAAGAACTTTTCTAAAAAGAAATATACCACTAATACATCATCTTGTCCAACAACCTATTATTTTTATTTGGTATTTTGCCTAAAAATTGGTATTATAGGTTTATATACATTGGCTAAATAAAAAATACCATGCTTGATATAAAATTCATCCGCGAGAATGCGGATCTCATTACCGCCGCGGGGAAGAAAAAACATCTTGAGTTTGATGTGGCGAAACTTTTGGAAGTTGATGATAAACGCAAAGAAGCGCTTCAAGCTCTTGAAACCATGCGCGCGGATCAGAATGCCATTTCCGATAAAATCCCGAAAGCGACGCCGGAAGAGCGCGCCGCCCTCATTGCGGAATCAAAAGCGATGAAGGATGACATGGAGAAAAAAGAAGAGGCGCTCCGCGAAGTGATGAAAGAATGGCAGACGCTCATGCTTTCCGTTCCGAACATTCCCGACATTTCCGTGCCGGAAGGAAGTTCGGATGCCGATAACGTGGAAGTTTCCACGTGGGGCGAAATTCCGAAATTTGATTTTGCGCCGAAAGGACACATTGAGATCATGGGAAATTTGGACATGGTTGATTTTGAACGCGGCTCAAAGGTTGCCGGATATCGCGGATATTTTTTGAAGAATGATGCCGTGCTTTTGGAACTTGCCGTTTGGAATTTGGTGGTGGAGATTTTATCTAAAAGAGGATTTGCGCCGATGTTCGTCCCTTCGCACGTGAAAAAAGAAACGATGATGGGGACGGGATATTTGCCGCAGGGCGAAGAAGACACCTACCACACGCAGGACGGAACGTATCTCGCGGGAACGGGCGAAGTTGCCGGAATGGGATACTATATGAACGAGGTGGTGCCAGCCGAAAAGTTCCCGATCAAGATGCTCGCCTTTTCTCCGTGTTTCCGTCGCGAAGCCGGCGCTGCGGGAAAAGACACGAAAGGACTGATGCGCGTCCACGAATTCATGAAATGGGAACAGATCATTCTCTGTGAAGCGAGCCACATGACCTCCGTTGAATTTCACGAAGAACTCCGCCAGAATGCCGAAGACATTTTGCAGGCCCTTGAAATTCCATATCATGTCGTCATCAATTGCGGCGGCGATCTCGGACAAGGACAAGTAAAGAAATACGACATTGAAGCATGGGTTCCGTCCGAAGGAAAATATCGCGAAACACATTCCTGTTCGTATTTCCATGACTACCAGACGCGTCGTTTGGGTATTCGATACAAAGATGCCGACGGAAAACTCCGCTTCGCTCACTCCTTGAATAACACAGCCCTCGCTTTCCCGCGCGCGCTCATTCCGCTTATTGAAAATCATCAACAAGCCGATGGAAGCATTAAAATCCCGAAAGCATTGCAGAAGTGGATGGGGAAGGAAACGATTAAAAAATAATTTCTAATATCTAATACCTAATTTCTAAAGACATTGATATTTTGATATCTGTGCATTAGATATTTTGTTAGTAATTAGAAATTAGTAATTAGAAATTTTTTGATGTATCACTCCATTCCCACGGCAAAAAAACAAAGAGAAAAGAAAAGAAAATTGATCACACGGTCAGTACTGCTTTTTTCTTGTGTCGCGTTGATCGGGTTTTTGATTGTGCAATTCTTTACCCAACCGTCTTTTCAGATCAAAAAAATTGAAGTGCATGGAAATAAAATTCTTGTGGCGGAGGATATTTTGAAGATTGCACAAAAAGATCTTTTGGGAGAATACTATTATGTATTTCCCCGTACCAACACATTTATTTACCCGAAAGATGCCATACGAAGCGAGATAGCTTCCGCCTTTCCGCGTGCGAGTTCCGTGGAGCTTTCTTTGGAAGATAACGCGCTTATCATTTCTTTGACCGAAAGAGATCCCGCGGCGATCTGGTGCGGATTTGAAAAAAATGCCACCACGACCGACAACACATGTTTCTATTTGGACAAAACGGGATACGTATTTGATAGTTCGCCGAGCTTTTCCGGCGATGCCTATTTTACGTTTTATGGAAAAGGGCTTTTGAAAGAGGGAAGTCCTATGGGTCATAACTTCATATCCGCAGAACTTTTTCAAGAAGTTTCGGACATGCGAAAATTACTTCAAAAATACAACAAAAAAACAACAGAACTTTTTTTGGGAGACGAGGAACGTGCGGAACTTACGGCTGATTCCGGATGTAAAATAGTTTTCAGTACGGATCAGGATATTGCATCCCTCCGATCAAATTTGGAAGCGGTGTTCAAATCGTCCGATTGGGGAAAGGATATTTCCGGAAAGGACAAATGCGCGGAACTGGAATATATTGATTTTCGGTTCGGAAATAAAATTTATTACAAACAAAAAGGATTTGAACCGGCGCCGTTCTCGAACATTGTGAATACTGAGATCATTCCAGCAATAAGCACGAGTACGCCGATTGAAACGGCGATACCTGAAGCAGTTCCGGCAACACAATAGTTATTTTTCCCCTCTCCGTCTCCTTCAAAATGTGGTATAATCGCATATATGAAGAATAAGACTGTTTCTCTTATTGAACATTATTTCACTTGGCATTATGGCCGGGCCTATGCGGATATCTATCACGTCTGGATGAATTTCATCTGGTTCTTCTTTAATTTCTTTTCCATTAATCTTTTAATCAGTACACTTTTTTCTCCATGGAAACGTATGGGAGAAGAATACCCCGCCGGTTTTGATATCGGGCGTGCCATATCAACGTGGGTAGTAAATATTCTTATGCGCTTCGTCGGCGCCGGAACGCGACTTATCGTCATTTCCGTCGGATTGCTCTTGGCCTCCATCACTTTTCTCCTCGGTCTTATTATTTTCGCAATCTGGACGGTGATGCCGATTTTCTTTGTCGCTCTTATTATTTTAGGGATTAGTTTGATCATCTATGGATAAGCAAAATCATGAGAAAATAGAAGATCTTCCTGTATATCCTCTTCTTGTTCTTGAGGAACATTTTCCCCATGAATTGCGCCACAAATTTTTCGGCGTACTTATTGGAGCAATGTCGCTTTTTTTCTTGATTTTCTTTTTGCTGTTTGTTTCCAACCGTTCCATTCCGGCAGAGCAAAATACGTATGCACCTTTGTTTTTGAAAATTATGCCGAGAGTCGAAGGAATATTTCTTTTGCTCTTTGTGTTTTGGCTCTTTGTCTATCTTTTGGAAAGCTTTTATCGCGCGATATATTTTCACAACCGCGCATACAAAATTAAAAAACGCAGCGGAAAAAACGTCGACAAAGCGTCGTACGAAATGTCTTCTGAAGTGGCAAGCATTTTTTATTACACAGAGAAAGAAGACATTATAAAATCTTTTTTCAACTCTTCACTCGGTTCCGATATTCTTCTCCGGTGCGGCTTGCTTTCCGAAGATATTCAAAGTTTTCTTAATGGTCGTACCAATGTTTTGGAACTAAATCTTGAGGATATGCGTGAAAACTCCATTGCAGACATGGAGGATTTTGCGATCTTTCTTTTTGAGAATTATCCTGATTTTTCCGAATTTCTCTTTAAATCGGGCGTGGGCGAAAAAGATTTTCTTGGTGCGGTGAAATGGGCGGTACGATCCGATGAAGATCGGCGGTTCAAAGAGCGCTGGTGGAGTCGTGACAATCTGAAAAAAATGGGATCTTTGGGACGCGATTTTTCGTTCGGGAACACGTACATGCTCAACAAATATGCGCGTGAGATCACCATTGGAGGGGCTGCTCCGTCTGAGCGGGAGCTTCACTGGGAAGCGGAAGTGGAGCAAGTGGAGAATACGCTGTCAAAAGCAAAGGAGTCCAACATCATGTTGATTGGAGACGATGGCGTCGGAATTCTTGACATTGTGTATGAATTTGCGTATCAGATAGATTCGCGATCCGCACCCGCATCACTTTTGGATCAACGCGTACTTTTGGTTGATTCAAATCTCCTTACCGCATCTATGAAAGAAAAGGGGCTTCTAGAACAACAGTTCATTCGTCTTTTGAACGAGGCGATAAAAGCGGGCAATATTATTTTAGTATTCGATCACTTTACTTCCTTTGTTAATGGAGCACGGAGTCTCGGAACCGATATCATCGACATCATGAATCCGTATCTGTCATCTCCAAAAATTCATATCATTATTTTGGCACCGACCGAGGAATATCATCGCGTCTTGGCACCCAACGGAGAAATATCTTCCCGCTTTGAAGTAGTGAAAGTCGTGCAGCCGGAAAACACCAAGATTATTTCTCTTCTTGAAGATGGTGCGCTTATGCTTGAAAGGAAACACGGCGTATTCTTTACGTATCCGGCGATAGTCGAAATATTGAGGAGCGCTGAAAATTATATTACGGAAGGAGTTATGCCGGACAAAGCGACCGATCTTCTCATGGAAATTCCGTCATTCATGAATCAAAAAGGGGTGGTGCTTATTGATAAAGCCGCCGTTCTTGATTTTGTGCATTTTAAAACAAAAATTCCGGTCGGCGAGATCGGTGCGGAAGAAAAATCAAAACTTGAAAATCTCGAAACGGAACTTCACAAGAGGATCGTGGGGCAAAACGATGCGGTAGTCGCCGTTGCAAATGCCATGCGGCGAGCGCGCGCCGGAGTTCGTGATCCGAAAAAACCAATCGGCTCATTCCTGTTTCTTGGACCGACCGGCGTTGGAAAGACAGAAACGGCGAAAGCTTTGGCTGCGGTTTATTTTGACAGCGAAGAAAAAATGGCGCGATTGGACATGTCCGAATATCAAGGAACGGATGCTCTTCAGAGGCTTATCGGTTCGTTTGAATCGGGGAAGCCGGGAACGCTTTCCATGCTCGTTAAAAATTTTCCCTATGGTGTTTTGCTTTTGGATGAATTTGAAAAAACGAATCCCGAGGTTCAAAATCTTTTTCTCCAAGTGTTGGACGAAGGATTTTTCTCCGATATGGGCGGTCATAAAGTGAATGTAAAAAATATCATCTTTATCGCTACATCGAATGCTGGTTCGGATCTCATGTATGAATCGATTGCGCACGGAGAGAGCATTCAGGCGCTGAAGCAAGTGATCGTGGATTCCATTATTAAAAAAGGAACACTCAAACCGGAACTTCTGAATCGTTTTGATGGTGTTATCCTGTTCAATCCGCTCGAAAGGAAGGACATTACTGAGGTGGCGCGTATCATGGCGCAAGCTTTAAAAAAGCGCCTCAGAGAAGAACAATCTATTGATCTCGTGGTGAATGAACCTTTGATCGAAGCGTTGGTAAAAGAAGGACTTGACCCGCTCTTCGGCGGACGTCCGATGGCAAGAGCCGTAAAGGAAAAAATAGAAAAACGAATCGCGGAAAAGATTATAAATGGAACAATTGGAACAGGAGCGACCGTAGAACTGACAGAGGAAGAGTTGAAATAGAATTACTAATTACTAATTTCTAATATCTAATTTCTAATAAAATTTCTAATGATAAAATGTCTAATTTTGTGGATTGGACATTTGGATTTTTATTAGAAATTAGATATTGGGAATTAGAAATTTTTAAACACGCTTTATTACTTCAACAAACATATTATACCAATACTTGCCAATAACGAAAACGAATATCTTTCGTTATCCCGTCTACGCAT
>Ga0172379_10003351_pt1 | contig 25706 bp, 15 predicted proteins | sample GrowelOW334metaG_FD_119756 | JGI IMG/M metagenome (GOLD analysis project Ga0172379, IMG submission 119756) | Groundwater microbial communities from an aquifer near a municipal landfill in Southern Ontario, Canada - Groundwater well OW334 metaG | ecosystem: Environmental > Aquatic > Deep...
AATGCTTTCGATACCGGTATGCATGCACAATGTGGATGAAGAAAAAATCTTCCGGCCATCATCGTGGAGCGCGTTCGGTTCGGATGCCGAAGGATCGGATTACAGGGCATGTAAGGCTTATGGTGCTATTTATTAGGTAAAATCTAAAACAGTTAGATAGCTTGTAATAAGATTATTTTATATGATAATTGAAGTTAAAACTTTATATTGATTTTATTGCTATGATATTAATCTCTAAAAAATATTTATTAGTTCTTTTTATTTTACTGTGTTCAGTTTTTGAATTTTCTATTCAAGGAGAGAATCAGTTACTTAATGTGAAAGATTTAAACATTATACCCTTACCATCAGAAATTACTTTAGGTAATGGAGAGTTTAAGTTAAACGCTAATACAAAATTTTATTTAACAACTTATACCGATTCATTAGAGAAGGTAGTTAATTTTTTTAACGAAAAAATTAAAAAATCAACAGGTTACGACATTGTTGTTTCAGAAAAAAAACTTTCTCGGAATTATATATATATTACTCTTTCTGAAAATGAAGATTTTGGGAATGAAGGATATTCTATTGATGTCGATAGTAAAAAAATTGTTATTCGGGCATTAACTTGTCGAGGTATTTTTTATGGATTACAGACGATATTACAACTTCTGCCTCCTGAGATTGAGAGTTCTTCTTTAGTTAGTTCTGTGTCGTGGACAATACCTGCTATTTCAATAAAAGATAAACCACGTTTTCAATATCGTGGATATATGTTAGATGTCTGTCGTCATTATTTTTCACCAGAGTTTATAAAAAAACAAATAGATATACTCTCTATGTTTAAAATTAATCATCTTCATTGGCACCTTACAGATGATCAGGGATGGCGAGTTGAAATTCTAAAATATCCGAAGTTAACTGAAAATAGCTCATGGCGAGTTGAACTAAATAGGGAAAAATACGGTGGGTACTATACACAAAAGCAAATTAAAGATATTGTTGAGTATGCAGCTCAACGATTTATAACAATAATCCCTGAAATTGAGATGCCAGGACATTCACTTGCCGCTTTATCATCGTATCCTCATTTATCTTGTACCGGAGGACCATTTAATATTCCAAATTATTGGAGTATTGAGAAAGATATATATTGCGCAGGGAATGAAGAAACTTACGAATTTATTGAAAATATCCTTACAGAAATATCAACATTATTCCCTGGTAAATATATTCATATTGGTGGTGATGAGGCCCCAAAAGATCGATGGAATAATTGTATCTTGTGTCAGAGAAAAATATCAGAAGAAAAATTAAAAGACGCAGTTCAACTTCAAAGTTATTTCATCCAAAGAGTAGAAAGTGTTGTAAAAAAACTAGGAAAAAAAATTATTGGATGGGATGAAATTTTGGAAGGAGGGATTGCACCTTCAGCTACAATTATGTCATGGCGCGGAATAAAAGGAGGTATTGAAGCAGCCAATAGTAATCATAATGTAATCATGACTCCATATTCTAACTTGTACCTGGATTATTATCAGGGAGATAAAATAGTGGAGCCAATAGTATTTAATAGAATAAATTTATTGTCAAATGTTTATAATTATGAGCCTATCCCAAATGAAATTGATCCAAATAAAATTCATCATATCTTGGGAGCACAAGCTAATATGTGGACAGAGTTTGCAACGACACCTAATATGGTAGATTACCTCACGTATCCGCGTATAATTGCTCTGGCGGAATTAACCTGGACGCCAAAAGAAAAAAAAGAATTCTTGAGTTTCTCTAGACGTCTTAAGAATGCTTATGCAAGATTAGATAAACATTCTGTTAATTATCATATTCCTTTGCCAGAAGGACCATTAGCAAAATCTCTGGTCTTCACTGATTCAATTTTAGTCCCATTTAAAAATACACTTGATTATCCTATGTTCTTTACTTTAGATGGTACGGACCCAAATATAAACAGTGAAAAATATAATGCACCTATAAGAATTCTAGAATCAAAGACCATAAAAATAGCTTCTGTAACACCTTTAGGAAAAATGAGTAGTGTAGTTCCAATCATAGTTAGTAAACAGAATTTATCTCCTTCATATACAGGCGAAGGTAACCCTGGATTCACAATGAAATCTGCTGATGGTGTTTTTCTGACAAAAAAATCCTTAAATAATGCACAATTTTCTGGTCGGCAAATTATTTATGATTTTCCAAACTCCAAATCTTTCGGAAATAAAAAACAATTTGTACATGTTTACGAAGGTTATTTCGAGGTTCAAGCAGATGGAATATATACTTTTGGTTGTGATAAAGAAATGTTATGGATAAATGATAGTTTGTTAATTGATAATTATGAAATTCCACATAAAAACTTAGTGAAAACTTCTCAAGTTGCATTATCCAAGGGTAAGCATCGTTTTAAAATGATTACTAACAACAATGCAGTTTGTGGTATTCTTCCTGAAAAAAGTATAAATACTTTTTGGATACAAAGTCCTAATAATGGAACAATGCAACAGATTAAGCCAGAACTTTTATCCCATTAAAAAAATGAAAAAAGCCACTTTATTAATTGTATTTGTATCAATCTGCATATCAGCATGTCAAACACAAAATATCAAAATCATGATTGATCAAAAAAAACAGAATAGTTTCAATCAAATATTGAAATTTAACAATATCGAATTGATACCAGATTCAAGCATAAATATCCAATTATTTGTAGAACAATACAATTTAAATCCAAAATCTTGGATAATAGCCTTCAAGTTCCTGAAAGAGAATGATCTGGTAAATATGCCGGTTGGAAGATATAATTTATTAGCTGATGGTACCTATGCGTCAGTGACAAATTATATCACTAAAGATCCGGATACGGCGTTATTTGAAGCACACAAAAAATATATTGACATACAATATGTCCCTGTTGGACGGGAATATATTGGCCTTACATCTTTAGATAACATCCAAGAAATTGTTCAGGAGTATGATGCTGAAAAAGATATAGAATTCTTTATCAAGTTTGATGCTACACAAAGATTGGCAAACAATGAGAAATTCTTTGTGTTTTTTCCTGAGGATGGACATAAACCTTGTTTGAAAGTGGACACAAATTCTCAAGTAAAGAAAGTTGTTGTGAAAATTCCTTATATAAATTAACACTAAATACAGATGAAATACAGAGTAATATTATTATGCTTACTAGTTTATCCTTTTTTTTATATTGGATCTCAAACTCCGGTTCCTCCGGGAGTCGTAATCAATCATATTCCGAAATCAACAGAGAAATACATTGGATCTCCATCAATATGTATACTCCCAAATGGAGATTATATCGTCTCGCATGATGAATTTGGGCCGAAATCATCGGAATATAAGTCAGCGATCACTAAAATTTTTAAATCTACTGATAAAGGAGAAACATGGAATCTTATTTCTGAGATTGAGGGTCAGTTCTGGTCTACATTATTTATTTGGGGTGACGATTTGTTCATTATGGGTACAAATAAAGTTCATGGGAATGTCGTCATACGGAAGTCAATTGATAGAGGAGAAAGTTGGACGATACCTTATGATTCAAAAAACGGAATAATACTCGAGGGTGAGTATCACACAGCTCCTGTACCTGTGGTAGTATACAAAGGTAAAATATGGAGAGCAGTAGAATATGCTACTGGGATTTCCACAAAATGGCCAGAGAGATACAGTGCTGTAATGCTTTCTGCTTCAGTTAAATCAGATCTGTTGAATTCGAAAAGTTGGATTAGATCAAATATTCAACCTTTTGATGCAACATATCTTGATAATAATTTTAAAGGATGGTTAGAAGGTAATGTTGTTGTAGGGAAGGAAGGAGATATATTAAATGTGCTCCGGGTACATACACCGACTTTACCAGAAGAATATGCTGCAATAATCGATGTAAGTAAAAATGGAAAAAAAATAACATTTAATCAAAATAATTTTGTGAAGATGCCAGGTGCATCTAAGAAATTTACAATTAGGTTTGATAAAAAATCAAATAAATATTGGTCTATCGTGAACGGAATTAACGAACTGTATGATAATGTGCAACCTGATAGAATAAGAAATAATCTGATGTTAATTAGTGCTGATAATTTGGACAACTGGAAGATTCAGTCAACAATTCTTTCCCACATCGACTATATAAAACATGGGTTTCAATATATTGATTGGCTCGTCGATGGGGAAGATATTATTTTTGTTTCTCGCACAGCATATGACGATCTTGAAGGTGGTGCAATTAATTATCATAATGCAAATTATATTACATTTCATAGAATTAAAAATTTTAGGACGAATATTAACTAACATTATTCAATTATAGCAAATGAAACAAAAGATCGTACTGTTACTGGCATGTGTGTTCCTGTTACTAAACGGATATTCACAAACAAGTCCACCCGGTGTTGTAGTAAAACACATACAAAGCAAAGATAGTGTGTACATTGGATCCCCATCATTATGTATATTGCCTAATGGTAATTATATAGCTTCTCATGATTTGTTTGGACCAAAAGCAAATACAGGTAAGTCAGGTACAACATACATATATACTTCAAAAGATAAAGGCATAACATGGACGCAAACATCAATTATTGTAGGACAGTACTGGTCAGGTTTATTTTATCACAACGAAAACCTTTACATACTTGGAACTGATAAAGGACATGGTAATATTGTAATAAGAAAGTCTTCTGATAATGGAATTAGTTGGACAACACCGGTTAACTCAGAAACAGGCTTGATTTTTAATGGTCAATATCATACCGCACCAACACCGGTTGTGGTTCATAATGGACGACTATGGAGAGCATTTGAAAATGCAAACGGAATTGTATCTAATTTACCTAACAGGTATGGTGCCTTGATGATTACAGCATCTGAAGATGCGGACTTGTTAAATGCAAACAATTGGAAGAAAACGAACTGTTTGGTCTATGATGCTACGTATATGGACGGTAATTTTCGTGGCTGGCTCGAGGGAAATGCATTGATAACAAAGGAAAATAAATTAGTTGATATGTTAAGAGTACACATTTGGCCGGGAATACAGGAACGTGCTGCTATTATGAAAGTAGCATGTAGTGAAGATAAAATGACATTCCAATCTAACGCAGGATTTATTAACTTTCCGGGCGGCGCTAAGAAATTTACAGTCAGATTTGATTATAATTCACAAAGATATTGGTCTTTAGTTAATTATATTCCTAGCGGATATGAAAATGAGTATCCTGCTAATGTGAGAAACTATCTGGTACTGGCTAGTTCAGAAAATCTTCTGGATTGGCAAATGCATAAAATTATCTTATCACACATTGATAGTAAAAAACATGGTTTTCAATATGTTGACTGGCAAATAGAAGGGGAAGACATGATTTTTCTTTCCAGAACAGCATATGACGATAATTCAGGGGGAGCTGATAGTTTTCACAATGCAAATTTTCTAACATTTCATCGTATCTCAAATTTCAGATCACTTACAGGTAGTATTGTTGCTGATTGATAGTAAATTATATAAAAATATGTTGAAAAATATAATAGTTGTTTTAATATTATTGTTGTTACCAACTTTACTTTTTGCAAAGTTACAATTGCCGGACATTATATCCAATGATATGGTATTACAACAAAACAGCACAGTAAAAATTTGGGGTAGAGCTCTACCATCATCAATGATATCTGTTTCAACTGAATGGACAGAATCAAAGTTAGTCGCGAAAACTGAAGCTGATGGAAGCTGGTCGGTTGAATTAAAAACAACTAATGCAGGAGGTCCTTACCAAATTACAATATCTGATCAAGACGATACTATTGTATTGAGGAATATTCTGTTAGGTGAGGTGTGGCTTTGTGCCGGTCAGTCAAATATGTCAATGCCTGTGAGAGGCTTTGATTCACAGCCTATCACAAATTCTTTATCAACCATCATTGAGTCGGAATCATATAATAAAATCAGAATGTTTACTGCAAACAGAAGTATTTCATCTTCAAAGGAATTTAATGTAAAGGGTAACTGGCAGTCGGCATCGATAAATAATACAGGATCATTTAGTGCTGTTGGCTATTTTTATGCTCTAGAGTTATATAAAGTGTTGAATGTTCCTGTAGGTATGATAAATATCAGCTGGGGAGGATCTAATGTGCAAGCCTGGATGAGTCATGAAAGTCTTAAAATGTATCCGGAAATTGACTTATCAAAAATTGATATGAAGAATCCTTCACCTCAAAGAATTTCTACTGCTTTATATAACGGAATGTTTTATCCTGTTTCAGGATTTGGAATAAAAGGTATTATATGGTATCAGGGGGAAAACAATATCAATGAACCAGCTTTATATACTAAATTATTTCCTGAAATGGTGAAGGTATGGAGACAAACGATTAATAGAGAAGAAATTCCATTTTATTATGTACAGATAGCACCCTATAAATATGATGGATCAAATAATTTAGTGAGTGCATATCTGCGTGAATCTCAGTTTAAATGTCAATTTCTGATTCCAAACTCATTTATGGTAGGAACCGCTGATATTGGAGAAGAAGAATTAATTCATACATCAGATAAACATACAATTGGAAAAAGACTTTCATACGTTGCCCTAGCAAAAACATATGGATATACAAATCTACCTTATTCTGGTCCGGTCGTGCGTAAAAAAGAGATAAGTGGGGACAGGGTAATAATAACATTTGATTTTGCTGATAAAGGTTTAATATTGAAAAATAATTCTGAGAATGTATTTGAAGTTGCAGGAAATGATAATATATACTATCCTGCAAAAGCAAGAATTGATATGGAAAACACAAAACAAATTGAAATATGGTCAGAAGAAGTGACAGCTCCCGTAAATGTCCGATATTGTTTTAGAAACTACTTTGCAGGGATATTATTTAATTCATATGGATTACCGGCAAGTCCATTTAGAACAGATACATTTTAATAAAATACATACAAAAATACAGACATAATCTTAAATATAAAATTACCATGAAGAAAAGAAAGCAGAAAAAAAACAGGCACTTCGTTCATTTTGTAATAAGGATATTATATTTATTTCTTTGCGTACTCCTTGTTTTTCCTTCAGATGTTTTTGGTGAGGTTCTTATACAAAATAATCAACAGAAAAGTGCAAAAAGAAAAATCTCAGGTATTGTTTTGTCAGGCAAAGATGATGAAGTTATTATTGGAGCTGTTGTGCAGGAAAAAAATGTTGCTAATAATGCCTCAGTTACAAACCTGAACGGAAAATTTAATTTAGAAGTCAATAATCAGGGGACATTGATTATTTCTTGTTTAGGTTTTTTGTCGAAAGAAGTTGCCATCGATGAGAAAAGCTCCTATACCATTAAATTAAATGAGGATGTTAAAGCTCTGGATGAGGTAGTTGTGATTGGTTACGGAACACAGAAGAAGAATGATTTGACAGGATCTGTTGGAATGTCAAAAATGAAAGACCTTCAAAAGGCTCCTGTTGTTTCATTTGATAGGGCTTTGGCAGGTCGTATTGCTGGCGTACAGGTGTCGAGTGCTGATGATCAACCAGGAGGTGGAATTGATATAGTTATTCGTGGAGGAAATTCATTAACCCAGGATAATTCTCCTTTATATGTGATTGATGGTTTTCCTATTGATGGATTTAATGGTTCAACCTTAAATCCTCGAGACATAAAGTCTATTACAATTTTAAAAGATGCTTCAGCAACAGCGATTTATGGGTCTCGTGGTGCCAACGGAGTTGTACTTGTTGAAACGGTAGACGGTAAAGTTGGGAAAACAACTGTTTCATACGATGGAAGTATTGGATTTCTGAGAGCTAATAAACGTATGGAACTAATGAATGCATATGAATTTGTAAATTATCAATATGAAATAAACCCAGTATACGCAACAAGTCAATTTCTGTATGATGGAAAAACTTTAGATGATTATAAAAATGTTGATATTATTGATTGGCAGGGTATGCTTTTTAGAGATGCGGCAATACATAATCATGGTCTCTCAATAAGCGGAGGGAGTAATGCAACACGGTTTTCTTTGTCAGGATCATATGCTACACAAGATGGTATTGTTATCAATAGTGGATATAATAGATATCAGGGTAGAATATATTTGAATCATACACTAAATAAGAATATAAAATTCAATGTTTCAATGGATCTTATTAATGATTTGGCGTATGGAGATATTACTTCAAATCCGACTACTTCAACTCAACAGTATGCAAGTTACCTGTTATACAGAACATGGGGATATAGACCATTACTGGGAAAAGATGCAGTGGATATAACAAATCAATTCTTAGACCCGGATGCCAATGACACAAGGGTTAATCCGATCATTGACACTAAAAATAGTCAAAGAGCCAAAAAAGGAGAATATGTACGTGCTAATGCAAATCTTCTGATAAAATTACATGATGATTTAGAACTTATTATTAAAGGTGGAATTTATAATAGAACATATAGAGAGACAGCTTTTTATAATTCTGAGACATCAAGAGGTTCATTAGAACTATCAGGAAACACAAAAGGGATTAATGGTAGTGTAAATTTCAGAGAGCAAAAAAGTTGGTTGAATGAAAATACACTTAATTACAGAAAAAAAATCGATCATCATAATATTACTGGATTGTTAGGTTGGACATTACAAGGTCAAACGGATGAAATATGGCAACTAGCCGGGGAGCAAATACCAATAGAACAATTGGGCTTGAGTGGTATGGATAATGGAATTCCGGGAGCTATTACCACTTATCAGTCAGAAAATAGATTGATGTCTTTTTTAGGACGTCTCACCTATAGTTTTAAAGATCGATATTTATTCACAGGTTCATTCCGTTCGGATGGATCAAGCAAATTCTCAGATAAAAACAGATGGGGATATTTTCCGTCGGCGGCACTAGGATGGCGCATTATTGAGGAAGATTTTATGCAAAATATTTCAGCAATTCATAATGCAAAATTAAGAGTAAGTTATGGATTAATTGGTAATGACAGAATTGGTGATTTTTCTCGGTTTTCGCAGATGACAATGCCGTATCAGTATTATTATCCATTTAATGGAATACCTGCGCTTGGGATCAGAAATACAGCTATTGGAAATGAAGACTTAAAATGGGAAACAACTTCTCAATTTAATGTAGGCCTTGATTTGTCATTGTTGATGGGGAGAATCGATATGACCATTGATTGGTATAATAAAACAACTCATGATTTATTACTTTATGCGGGTGTCCCTTATTCAACAGGATACTCAAAAATTTATAAGAATATTGGAAGTATTCAAAATACCGGGTTGGAGTTTTCTATATCAACTTTAAACATTAAAAGTTCAAAATTTAAATGGGAAAGTGATTTCAATATTAGTTTTAACAATAATAAAATACTTTCATTGAATGAAAGTCAAAACAGATTACTTTCACTAGTTAGTTTTGCGGATTTCTCGAATACTAATTTATATCTGGCTCAGGTAGGAGGTCCTGCGGCTCAATTTATTGGACTTGTATGGGAGGGTGTATATAATTATGAAGATTTTAATTATAATGGTAGTGAATATGTCCTTCGTGCAGATCGTCCCACCAATGGCAATGCCAGATCGGGGATTAAGCCAGGTGATATAAAATACAGAGATTTAAATGGTGATGGTATAATCAGTAACAAAGATATTACTGTTATTGGTCGCACTCTACCGATACATACAGGAGGATTTAATAATAATTTTACTTATGGTAACTTTGGCTTGAATGTATTTTTTCAATGGTCATATGGCAATGATATTATGAATGCCAACAGAATATACCTGGAGGGTAATTTAAATAACAGATCCGCTTTAAATCAATTCAGAACTTATGCTGATAGATGGACACCTGATAATACTGATAGTGACTTATTCCGCGCTGGAGGACAGGGTCCAACAGGGTATTATAGTAGTAGAACAATTGAAGACGGTTCTTTTCTGAGGCTTAAAACAGTTAGTTTTTCTTATACGTTTCCTCAAAAAATCGTTGGGTTATTAGGAATGCAAGAGTTTAGTGCATATTGTTCAGGTCAAAATCTTTATACATGGTCTAACTACTCAGGAATGGACCCGGAGGTTTCTGTAAAGAATTCAGCACTTACTCCTGGTTTTGACTATTCAGCCTACCCGAGAGCCATGACCTTAGTTTTTGGGATTAAAGCAAGTTTTTAAATTTTAAATGATTAAATTATGAAAGCCATAAGATTTATAATAGTTTTTATTTTATCAGTTTTTTTTAGCTCATGTGACTTTTTAGAGTTAGAACCTAATGACTTTGTTTCAGCTGAGCAGTATTATAAGACAGAGAGTGATTTGGAAGCAGCTCTTTCAGGAGTGTACTCAACATTGGCAAGTGGGTCATTATATAAAAGCTACATGATAGGGAGATTAGGATTAGATGCAGATCAGGGATATGACAATAGAGGTACTGATGTAGGAACAGTATCTGATTATAATGTTTCCCCCACTGATGTCAAGATATTAAAGTTTTGGCAGGATTTATATCTAGGTATCAATAATGCTAACATCTTACTTGAGCAAATAAATAAAAAAGAAATTGTAATGCCTGATAGCGTAAAACAGAGAATAGTAGGGGAAACTCTTTTTTTACGGGGTTATTTTTATTTTTTATTAGTATCAAATTTTGGAGACGTTCCTTTAGTTCTGAACTCAAATGATAGTTCTCAACCATTCAGAACGCCTGCATTACAAGTGTATGATAAAATTATTCAAGATATGGATAGTGCTGCCCTGAAGGTAAATGATATTTCAGCCTTAGGTTTTGGAGGTCGGGTCACTAAGTCAGTTGTATACGGAATATTGACAAGAGTTCATCTTTTTGTTGCAGGGATACCATATAATCAACATGATCATTACGAAAAAGCCAGATTGTGTGCTAAGACCGTCATTGACTTAAATTTCCATAAATTAAATTCTAATTTTCAACAAGTTTTTATAAACTATGCTCAGGATATATATGATACAAAAGAGAGTCTTTGGGAGGTTGAGTTTTATGGGAATGGTATTGGTTTGTATGCGAACCTGGGTGGTTATGTTGGTGGAAATAATGGTATCAGAAATACATTCGACTTAACCTTGGGCTATACATATGATTTTATAAATGTAACTGCTTTTGCTTATAATGTTTATAAAACCGGAGATTTACGAAGGGATTTTACTATTGCTCCATTTTACTATAAACAACCAACTGTGCCAGCACAAAAAGTAAATTGGTCATCTACACAAATTTTTAATAGAAATTGTGGAAAATTCAGACGAGAATATGAAACACTTGAACCTAAACATCGTAGTTACACTCCTCAGAACTTTCCATTATTAAGATATTCAGATGTGTTGCTTATGTATGCGGAGGCTGTGAATGCTGTTAATAACGGACCAACTACGGAAGCATATGACGCTATAAATCAGGTGAGAAGAAGAGGTTTTGGAAAAGATATTAGCACACCTGAGCCAACTATCGATTTAAGTGGATTAGATTATGATGGATTTTTAGCCGAGGTGCAAAATGAACGATCAAGGGAATTAGCTTTTGAATGTCTCAGAAAAGGAGATTTGGTTCGCTGGGGTATATTTTTCCCCAAAATGAAAAAATGTTTGGAGGATGCTAATGCAGCCCCCACATTCACTGACTTGAAACTAGCTAAATCTACATTTACAAATGTGTCTGCAAGAGATGTGGTTTGGCCAATACCCAGTTATGAAATTGGAGTTAATCCAAATCTTACTCAGAATAATGGTTGGTAATAAAAATGTGAAACAAATTAATTTGAAGACTATGTTTAATAAGAATGGATTTTTATTGTTAATAACGCTATTCTTTGTTGCGTGCGAAAAGTATAGTGATGTCGAATATCCTGATTTTAGTGTTTCGACCGATTCAGTTATCTATAAAGTAGGTGACACAATTAAATTTAAATTTACCGGGAGTCCAGATATAATTACTTTCTATTCTGGCGAACTTGGATTTAATTATGATTATAGAGATGGTCGTATTGCAAAACCAAATTATCGACTGTTTTTTGAATCACAGTGTCGTGATGGTAGTCAAAAGGATCAAATTAAGATTTTAGTTTCTGCTGATTTTGATGGGAATTACACATTAGATAGTATTCAAAATGCAACCTGGATAGACCTAACTAGTAAATTTAGTTTAGCTCCTCCGGGAGGTGATGCAACTTTCTATGCAAGTGGTTGGGGTGATTTTTATGAATTCATTGATCAAAATGCTGATACGACTGACCTATATTTCGCGGTAAAACAAGTGGTTATGAATCAAGAGATTTATGGGCAGGGGAATTTAAATCGTATAAGAGCTTTTCAGATAAAATCAACTTATGAAACGTTGAATACTCCTTTGTATGGATATGCTGATATGCAATGGCAACTATTTTCAACCCCCAATAAACAGCCGGGTAGAGCAGCGTTAGAAGCTACACAAATGACTTTAAGAAATAGTTGGTGGACTACTCCTGAGAATTATTATGTTTATAATACAGAAGATTGGGTTGTAAGTAAGTTAATGAGATTTCCTAAATCACTTGATCTGGGTCCGGATAAATCTATTGGTATAAAAGGGATTACTGACGTAGAAATGAGTAGCTATTCATATATTTACTTAGTGCCAGGCACTTATAAGTTGGTTTTTAAAGCGATCAATGTAAATATTAAAGATCAAAAGGAAAATATTCAAGTCCTAAATATTACAGTTACTGAATGATTAATGTAGAAAGTAAATAAATGTTATTTCAATTTTTTCTTTATGAGAAGTTCTAAAGTGTTATTTGCCATATTTCTATGTACTTGTTTTATCTTAAATCCGACGTGCACACCAGTTAAAGCGCAAGATATGATAAATATTGGAGCTGAAATCTGGATTGAACCAGGACAAACCAAACAGGAAATTGACAACTGGTTTAAGTTATCGGCAAATAACCATATGTATTCTGTACGATTATTTATCATGTGGAATTACATTGAAATATCACCAGGAATTTTTGATTTCACTCAATATGACTGGGCTTTTGAAGCTGCAAATAAATACGGAATCGATATTGAGGCAACTCTTTGTGCTATTCATGGTCCTGTTCATGTTAGTGAGAAATTTCAGGGTCGCCCTCAGTTCAATGAATTATTTAGTTCTGAATATGTGATGGATAAATCTGCAGTCTATATTGAAAAGACAGTGAATCGGTATAAGAATAATAAAGCATTGGGAAGCTGGTGGATTTTGAATGAACCTCGGCGTTTTGATCCGAATTCAGTGTTGGCAAAGTCTAAATTGCAGGAGTGGGTAAAAGCTAAATACAATACAATTGATGTAGTAAATAAATTATGGATAAAGAATTATAGTGATTTTTTACAAATAGAATATGATCCATTATGGGAGAAAGGTAGTTATTTCTATTGGCCGATTCCCTCAGTTGATTGGTATCAGTTTCAGCGTGATTTTCTTACATATAATCTAAAATGGATATCAGAGCGGATAAGAGAATCAGATAAAAAAACAATCATTACACTAAATCCTGCAAATGTATTTGAATCAGCTCATCAATATGATTTGCCTGCATATGATAGTTTTAATAATGTACTTGGTGCTTCTATGCATGCGTCATGGCAATTGAGATTTATGCAAAGAAATCAATATGGCTACGCAGTTGCTGGGATTTCTGAAATATTGAGAGGTGCTGCTCCTGAGGGGAGGTTTTGGATTAGTGAATTACAAGGAGGTAATAATATCTGGAGTGGCAAAACTCCTATGTGTCCTGATTCTTTGGATTTGGCTCAATGGATTTGGACCGGGATTGGTTCAGGAGCAAGGAAAGTAGTCTATTGGAGCCTGAACTATCGTCGCCAAGGGATCGAAGCCGGAGAATGGGGCTTGTTTGGTTTTGGTAACGAAGAAACAGATAGATCCAGAGTTACAAAAAAAATGAATATTGTTTTAGAAAAGTATAAGGTGTTTTTTAAAACAGCTAAGCCATATAAATCTAAAATCTCACTTATATTGAGTCCAGAAACAATGCGTGTCCTGCTTCATATTGATTCTTTCGATGCTGGTATGCGACTTTTTGATAAAAACGCGCATTTGAAGAGTATTCTGATGTGGTATGTTGCACTAAGTGAGATGGGTTATCAGGTAGACATAAGGTATCTTAATGATTATGAATGGGAGTCTGATGAGCAGAACAGAGTAGCTATTTTTGCTAATACTGTTGCACTTCCTACAGAAGTTATACCAGAAATTGAGCAATTTGTTTCCAATAATAACAAAGTTATTCTAGAAGGGTTAAGTGGTTTTTTTGATGAGTATGAAACAAATACATTCCTTGGGAAATTTAAATTAGAGAATTTACTTGGAGGAAGAATGGCTGATTTGTGTTTGAAAGATTCAATAAATATTTTCAGATTAAACAATTTATCAGTTGACTTGCCCGCCTATGGATGGGAACCCAGGCTTTGTCTTACTACAGCTCAACCAGTTGGGTTCAATAATAATTATATTATTGCCTCAAGAAATAAGTTTGGTTTGGGAGAATCTCTATGGTTGCCTGCCTGTTTTAGTTTAGGAGCACTCCCTGATAATACATTACCGCTATCAAATTTAGCTGACAGTGAGTTAAACAAATACCTAACAAATCAACCTTTTTATTTCAAGAAAAATACGGCTGGAGCATTATTGAGAATTTTGCAAAGTGGGGATAAATATATTACCGTGCTTACCAATAACAGAAAACAGGAGATTAGTGTTGAATTAATCAATAATTTAAAACTTCAACCTAAAATTATTTATGGCAATATATCTAATGCCAAATCAAAAAGAATTAAATTACAAGATAGAGAAACCATAGTTATATTATGGGAGTAAAATGAAAAATATATTATTTATTCTTTAAATTTTATTTATTATGAGAAAATTGACTTTAGTATTTATGAGTATAATCTTATTATTAGATTTAACTGCTCAAACACCCACAGTAATTATTCAGACGGAGAAAGTACAAGGAACTTCAATGAAGTTTCAAATGAGACTAGCATCTGCCGGTATGGTTTACATTGATTGGGGAGACGGAAAGAAAGTAAAACATATGGTTAAAGTAGAAAGTACTGATATTCAGGGTTTGCTGATGAGTAATATTGTGAAGATATTCTCGGATGAATTAGTTTTTTTGAATTGTGGAAATAATGATGTGACTGATATAGATGTTTCTAAAGCAGCAGAATTACAACAGTTGTATTGTGATAAAAATGATTTGTTAGTATTGGATGTAAGTTGTAATGCAAAACTTGTGCGGTTAGGCTGTGGTTCAAATAAGCTTACATCACTAAATCTTAGCAAAAATCCCAAATTAACCGGACTCTATATGCAAAATAATATGTTTGATGCCTGTGCATTGAATCAAATTTATAATGATATCCCCAAGCATCGTACGATGTCAGCGAATGTGAATCTGCGGGTGGCTAATAATCCCGGTGCAAAAGCAAGTAATACATCATTTGCTTTTGATAAAAACTGGAATATTGATACAGAAGGGAATAATACTGGTTGTAAGCCAATTATATTAAAAACCTCAAAGAAAACTGGAGATGAAATTAATCTGGAATTGAGATTATTGTCAAATGGTGAAGTGAAAATTGACTGGGGAGGTAATATGCAAATTTTCAATGTCAGCACTGTTTCAACAAAAGTGAATGGAACTCTCAAATCGGGGTCTATTATTAAGATTTATGGTGATAATGTGAATTTCCTAAAATGTGAAAGAAATAACCTGGTGGATATAGATGTTTCGGGTGCTAGTTCATTACAACAAATATATTGTGGGTATAATTTATTAAAAGAGATAGACGTATCTAATAATACTTCTTTGACACGATTAGGGTGTAATGACAATAAAATTACGTCTTTAAATATAAGAAATAATTCAAAATTGTCAGGTTTGTATTTTCAAAATAATCAATTGAGTGCTTGTGAATTAAATGTTATATATGATCAGTTGCCGTCCAGGCCGAATACGCAAGACAACGTGAATTTTCGGGTTGTCGGAAATCCTGGCGCAGCATTAAGTAATACAAATATAGCAACTTTTAAAAACTGGAATATTGACACAAAAGGTGATAATACCGGCTGTAAATAATAATAAAAAATCATTAATCTTTAAAATGTAAAAACATGAAAACAAAATTTTTCATTTTGCTTAGTTTGATACTTTCAATAGGTATTCAAGCTCAAAATCTGGCTGTTTCCTTTGTAACATCAAAAACCATTGGAAGTTCAATAACATTAAAATTAAAAGTAGTCACTGCTGAAACTGTTGGTTTAGACTTAGGGGATGGCGTAATTGAAAATGTAAGTGTTACGTCAACAGCTACAACTTCTTTTACACGATCACTTACTGGAAATACAGTAAAAGTTTATAGTAATAATTTAAATTATTTTGAATGTGCAAGTGCTGAAATTACTTCCGTTGATCTTACTAACGCTATCAAGCTAACAAATTTATATTTAACTATCAATTTATTAACATCAATAGATATAAGTCATCTTACTTTACTTCAAACATGTGGTTTAGCTAACAATAAACTATCAACATTGGATGTCACATTAAACACAAAACTCAATAATTTATACGTACAAAACAGTCAACTTGAGGCATGTGAGTTGAACAGAATTTTTACAGACTTGCCTATAAAAACTACTGGAACATTTAATTGTAAATTCAGTGGAAATAGCGGAGCTTTAAAAAGCAATACTGCTATACTGACTGCAAAAAACTGGATTCCAGATGTGACAGGAGATGCAAGCGGATGTCAACCGATAGTCTTAACTACAAGCAAATCAGTGGCTGATACTATTAATTTACAGCTTAGGCTGGCAGTTGCAGGAAATGCATATGTTGATTTTGGGGGGGGGAAACAACCATTTGTTGTTGGTACAACCAGTACTCCTGTTTCAGGAGAATTGAGTTCAGGGAATACGATTAGTATTTATAATGATAATTTAAATTATATTAATTGCGAGAATAATGCGCTGGTAAATGTCGATGTGTCAGATGCATTGGCATTACAACAATTATATTGTGGATATAATAGTTTGACAGCTTTAGATGTTACAAATAATACAAATTTAACTCGTTTAGGGTGTAATAATAATCAAATAACGACACTTAGTTTGTTAAATAACACTAAGCTATCAGGAATGTATTTTCAAAATAATCTTTTTACAGCTTGTGAGTTGAATGAAATCTATGGGGAGATTCCAACAAGAGCCACTATGTCTGAGAATGTTGATTTTCGTGTCACTGAAAACCCCGGAGCTTTAACCAGTAATACTGCTATTGCAACAGGAAAGAATTGGAATATAGACACAACCGGAGACAACACAGGGTGTATTTCAACCACTTTGTCAACCTTTGATATGAGTGGTATTACCGGTAATATATCAGGAAATACGATTAGAATTTTTTCAGATAGAGAAATAGGCAAAATGACATTACTAAATGTAACTGGTAAAACTTTACATGTAACGTATAACACAAAAATATTTACAGTACCAAATTTAAATACAGGATTGTATTTATTATTAGTTGAGTCAAAAGGTGAAAAGTTAGTGTTAAAGTTAAATAAAATTTAGTATATCGAAGGCCGGTTATATTAGGATTGATTTTAATCGTTTCTTGAGGTTACACCATACAAACCATAGTTTATGATTTCAAAACTATGGTTTGTATAAAATAATTCTGATTTTCAAATATTTGTGAATTCTGTTTCTAATTAATTTGTACCCTTATGAAAAAAAGATGGATATTGTATTGTTTTTTTTTAATGACACTTTATAACACTGCACAGACTTTTCCTACAATTACATTTTTGACTAATAAGACAGTGGGTAATACTATAACAATGCTTTTAAGGGTTTCAGCATCAGGAAATGTGCAGATTGATTGGGGGAATGGTGATGTCACGGATTATAGCGTTGCCACGTCAAGTACCACGATAACAGGCGTATTAGCGAAAAATATCGTAAAAATATATGGAGATAATCTGACTTATTTTGAATGTAATGAAGCGGGGATATTAGATATTGATGTTTCAAATGCATCTGAATTATTACAATTATATTGCACAAAGAATGAACTAATGGAGTTGGACGTAAGTTGTAATGCAAAACTTGTTAGGTTAGGATGTTCATACAATAAGTTAAAAACAATAGATTTAAGATATAATACAAAATTAACAGGCATATATTTACAATATAATCTGTTGGATGCCTGTGCGTTAAATGATATTTATGAGCAGTTGCCAAGTAGGATCTCAAATACAGGAACCTATAATTTCAGGAATACAGGAAATCCCGGGGTTGTTAAAAGTAATACCGCTATTCTGACAGTAAAAAACTGGTTACCGGATGTAACAGGAGATGACACTGGTGGTGTTCCCGTAATACTAACAACAACAAAAAATATTGGTGAATCATTTTCAATTGAGCTGAGGGCGACTTCTACATCTAAGGTGAGTATTGATTGGGGTGGAGGAAAGAATATATACGAGATAAGTGTCGAAAGTACTCCTGTTAATGAAATTTTAGTTGCAGGGAATACCGTAAAAATTTATAGTGACGATATTAACTTTATTAAATGTGAAAACAATAAACTTAGCAGTGTTGATGTTTCCAAAGCGTATGCTCTCCAACAAATTTATGTTGGAAATAATGAATTGACTGAGCTGGACGTATCCTCAAATATTAATCTGACTCGTATCGGATGTGACCATAATAAAATAACACATATTGATTTAAGTCAAAATCAGCGGTTGTCTGGATTATATTTTCAAAATAATTTATTTGATGCCTGTGCTTTAAATGCGATATTCAATGATATTCCTGCACTTACAACCCTTAATGATGCTGTAAACTTCAGAGTTTTATCTAATCCCGGAACTTTGCAAAGTAATACCTCTCTCGCAGTAAACAAAAAATGGCATATTGATAGTTCAGGAGATAATTCCGGTTGTTTTACAAGTGTTATCAGTGAAAGAGAAAAAAACATAATTATTTCTCCAACTGTTGTTGTAGATTTTCTTTATATTAAATCTGATGAGGCAATTAGTCAAGTAACTGTTTATGATACTACTGGAAGAATTCAAAATGTTATTTATAATATAGATTTTGTAGATATGTCTGGATTATCCAGAGGGATGTATCTGTTAAAAATTGAAACTGCTTATCAACAACAAATTTCCAAGGTCTTAAAAAAATAAATTATTATTCAGTAGTTATTTGAGTTCAAATTATAATTTATTAAATCAAACTAATTTATTTATTGTTTTCTAATGAGATTTTGAAAAATGAAAAGTATATATTTATCTTTATTATTGTTTTGTATTTTTCCTCTTGGTTCTCAAGAATATCAACACTTAATTATTTATGGTCAAAGCTTGTCAACAGGTCATCAATCATGGCCTCCGCTTTCAACAGTAAATGTAGAAGGTAATTTTATGATTGGAAGTCAAATTTGGATAAATTTCGGAAATACTGGGAATGATAAACTTAATCCGTTAATTTCAAACGTATTGGCTTTGAATGTGAATTTGCCTAAATCTCGTGCTAGTATGACTTGTGCTGAAAATGCTTTGGTTTCTGCAACTAATTATATTCAATTAAAAACAGAAGCAAAATTTAAATTTATTGCTTCTTCATGCGGTGCAGGAGGTAAAACTATAGAGGAGTTATCAAAGGAACATTATATTACATCTACCTATGGTAATTTTATAAAAGCATTAGATTGTGCTAAAGCAATAACTTCAAGCTTGGAATGTCCTTCAATTTTCTGGATGCAAGGAGAATATAATTATACCAAACCAGTTGGAAGCACAGGCTTGACGCAAGGCAGTGCCCCTACATCTGATAAAGCTACCTATAAATCTTTGTTATTGCAATTAAAAAATAATATGCAAAACGATATTTTATCAAAATATAAACAAATAAGCAAACCTCTATTCATAACATATCAAACTGGTGCTCAATATAGCAGAGGAAAGGAATTGACAATAGGGATGGCTCAACTTGAAGCCTCAAATGAATTTGATGATATTGTTTGTGCGGGACCAATTTATCCCGTGACAGATCGTGGAGGACATTTAGAACCTAACGGATATCGTTGGTATGGTGAGATGTTAGGAAAGGCTTACTATAGAACAAAAATATCAGGACAAAGATTTCAACCGTTGCAACCAGTAGAATTCTCAAAAACAGCTAATCCCAAAATACTGAGGATTAGGTTCTACGTGCCAAAATTGCCATTGGTATTAGATGAAATGACAGTTAAGAAGGTAAAAGATTATGGATTCGAGGTTTACGATAATAATGTAAAAAAAACAATTCAGAGTATTGTCATTGATGGGAATTCTCTTTTTATTACATTTACTTCAAATATAGAAGGTACACTTGAAGTTGTATATGCAGGTACAAACGTTTCTGGTCATGGAAACTTACGTGATAGTGATGATGAAACAGCCTGTTTCAAATATGTTGATTTAGATAGAAAGAATGTTGATGGAACATATTTATTTGAGCGGGATACAGCAGAAACAACACTAAGACCTTCATTTGAGCCAAGAGATGAAAATGGACAGATTATTTATGACAAACCATACCCGCTTTATAATTTCTCATTAGCTTTTTATTATAAAATAGATAAAGATTCATCGAGTTATAGGGTTCCAAATGTCAAAGATATTTATACCAGTAAAATTGAATTCCAAGATAATTCAGGGATCATTATGTTCCATTCAGGAACGAAAATAGTAGTAGATAATTTGAGTTCTGAAATAATCAAAGTTGATATTTTTAGTATTTCCGGCCAGTTAATCACTTCTTTTTATGATCAAAATAATAACAATAGAAGAGAATTTGATGTTGGATTACTTTCAAAAGGAATATATCTTATTACACTAACATCAGAAAGTGGGAATAAATTACATAAAGAAAGTACATTGTCTAAGATTATTACTATATCATAAAACCATTAAATGAAAAACAGAAAATTATATTATTGGATATTAAAGTATGTGTTTGCGTCATTTCTAATCTTTGATATATTCGTAATTTATGCACAGAACAATTCTCATCAAAATATAATAGATACTAATCTAAAATCTATATATTCTGAACTTCCGGATACAAAATTACCTGATATAAAGCAGTGGTCACATGTGAAAGGAACCTATATTTCATGGGGCTCAACGAATACCAGGTATGAGAAATCAACTGTGCCTCAGATAAAAGTTGCGTTAAAAAATAAATTAACCGCATGGAAGGGGGAGCGGGTAAGTGCACAAGCTGTTATATGGACAAGTAATAATATCTCTTCTTTGAGCTATGAACTTACAGATTTGAAGATGAAAAATGGGAATCATATACTTCATGCATCAGCTATAACTTCTGGTTTTGTAAGATATGTGATGACTGATGAACTCAACAAAGATAAAAAAGGAGCTTGTGGTACCCGACCCGACCCGACTTTATTTGATTCTTCTCTTGTTGCTGATCCAATTGATCATCATCTTAAGACCATCAGTGTCAATAAAATGAACTCTCAGTCAATATGGATAAGTTGTAACATCCCCGTCGAAACAATGCATGGTTTGTATCAGGGAGAATTAATCATTAAAAACAATAATAAAATAATTGGGCGTTTAAATCTTGAGATACAAGTCATTAATAAAAGTTTGCCACTTTCTGAAAATTATAGTTTTCATCTGGATCTTTGGCAAAATCCATTTTCAGTAGCAAGGGTTCATAATGTTAATTTGTGGAGTGATGAACATTTCGAAGCATTAAGGCCTGTAATGAAAATGCTGGCTGATGCCGGACAAAAAGTAATTACTACAAGTATTATTCACAAACCATGGAATGCTCAAACCGAAGATTATTTTGAAACCATGATTACCTGGATGAAAAGGGCTGATGGAACTTGGTTGTATGATTACACAATTTTTGACAAATGGGTGGAATTTATGATGAGTTTAGGTATTGATAAGCAAATCAATTGTTACACTATGGTGCCCTGGGCGTTGAATTTTCAATATTATGATCAAGCTACCAATTCTATTCAGTTCATAAAAACTGCTCCGGGTGATAAAGCGTATGAAGAACTTTGGTTACCTATGCTAAAGTCTTTCTCCAAACATTTAAAAGATAAAGGCTGGTTTGATATCAGTACTATTGCGATGGATGAAAGGCCAATGGATGTAATGCAAAAAACAATCAAGATTATACGGAAAGCGGATCCTGATTTTAAAATTTCATTAGCAGGAAATTATCATTCGGAAATTGAAACAGATATTTATGATTATTCTATCAGTTTGTCTCAGAAATTCCCACCCGAAGTGCTGGCCCGGCGTAAGAATGAAAATAAGTTAAGTACTTACTATACCTCATGCACGCATAGTAATCCAAACACCTTTACCTTTTCTGATCCGGCAGAATCAGTATGGTTGGGATTTTATTTAGCTAAGGATGATGTGGATGGATTTTTAAGATGGGCTTATAACAGTTGGGTGAAAAATCCGTTGGTTGACTCCCGTTTCAGAAGCTGGGCGGCTGGAGACACATATCTGGTTTACCCTGAAGCCAGAAGTTCAATTCGTTTTGAAAAGTTGATTGAAGGGATTCAAGTGTACGAGAAAATAAAAGTACTGACCAATATCTATATTGAAAATAAAGATGAGAAGGGATTGAAAAAACTTAATGATATATTATCTCTTTTCAGATTAGAAGATTTCCCGAAAGTTAGAGCAGATAAAACTGTAGAAAAGGCCTTGAATTTGATGAAAGAACTTGATTAAAATATAATTAATAAAACAATAAACTTAATTTTAAACAAGTCAGATGTATTCAAAACTTATTAGATTTTTAGTGCCATGTTTTTTGTTCTTAGTTGTATGTACTGCTAAACCAAATTTTGCAAATAAAAGTCTCTTCAATGATGGATGGAGATTTCTCAGGATTGATTCGTGTGTTTATGATGAAGATCCCATTATATTAAATAAAGAAGAATTAAAAAAATGGGAAGAGGTAAGTTTCCCTCATACTCCTCGTATTGAACCATTATTAGTGAATAATCAATGGCAAGGGACTTGTTATTATGCAAAATTATTTTCTTTATCAAAAAGTTCAGCTAATAAAAAATTATTTATAGAATTTGATGCCGCAATGAATGTTGCAGATGTATGGGTAAATGGTAGGCATCTAATAAAACATTTAGGAGGTTATTTGCCATTTATTGTAGATGTAACATCTGTTATTAAACTTGATAAGGATAATATGATTATAGTTAGATTGGATAATCGGGATAATCCTATAACCGGACCTAAACCTTTGTCAAAACTTGATTTTAATACTTATGGGGGAGTTTACAGAAATGTGTGGTTGATAAAAAAAGATTCTTTGTATATAACACATCCAGTTTATGCAAACAAGATAGGCAGTGGTGGCATTCTTATTACTACTGATGTGAAAAGCGATAAATTGGCTTTAATCAAAGTCAAAACTCACATACAAAATGATTATGAAAAAACAAAAATAGTCGAGATTAAACATTTATTATTTGATAAAAATAAGAAAATAATCAAGTCTTTTGGGGATAATTTCTTTATTCCTGGGAATCAAGATTATGAAGTTGAATTGTTCGCAAATTTGAGTAGTCCGAGATTCTGGAGTCCGGATACTCCAAATCTTTATTTTATTTGTACCAAAGTATATGTTGATAATTTTCTCGTTGATAAAGTAGAAACTCGATTTGGTATTAGAGAAGTTGTTATAAAACCCGAGGGTTTATTGCTAAATGGCAAAAAGACTTTTTTAAGAGGAGTGAATCGACATCAGGAATATCCTTATGTAGGGTATGCTTTGTCGGATAATGCACAACGTAGAGATGCATATAAAATTAAAGAAGCTGGATTTGATTATGTCAGAGCTTCCCATTATCCTTGTTCACCGGCATTCTTGGATGCTTGTGATGAATATGGTATTTTTGTATTAGAGCCGATATTGGGATGGCAGTATTTTGGAGATAAATTGTTTGAAGAACATGCAAAAGTTTCTGCACGAGAAATGATAAGAAACGACAGAAATCATCCTTGTATACTTGCTTGGGAACTTTCCATTAATGAGATACGAATGCCAAAGCAGTTCATTAATGATATGAAGCAAATTGGGAGAGAGGAATTTCCACACAAACAATCTTATGTCGCAGGATGGATGAAAGATGAATACGATATTTACATTGAGGCTCGTCAACATAGAAAGAAAATATATCCGGAAAAGCCATTAATTATTTCAGAATATGGAGATTGGGAATACTATGCCATGAATGCCGGATTTGAACAAGATAAATGGACTGACTTATTAAAGGATGAGCGTTCTTCTCGTCAAGCAAGAGGTTCTGGAGAAACAAGATTATTACAGCAGGCAACAAATATTCAGGAAGCTCATAATGACAACTTATCGACTCATGCTTTTGCAGATGGATACTGGGTAATGTTTGATTACAACCGTGGATTGGCAAATGACCTTGAATTATCGGGTATTATGGATATTTTTAGAATACCAAAGTTTTCATATTATTTTTTCAAAAGTCAGCGAAGCTATCAAACTTGTAGTCAATTTTCACCGGCAATTGTACATATTGCATCTTATTGGCAACCTTTTGTCAGTCAATACGTCAGAATTTTTAGTAATTGTGATGTAGTAGAGTTATTCCTAGATGGAGTCTCGTTAGGAGTTCAAAAACCAGATAATAATATAATTAGCCGGAATCTTTGTCATCCTCCTTTTACATTTCAGGTAAAGTGTGAAAAGCCTGGAAAGCTTAAAGCTGTAGGTTATATAAATAATAAGGTAGTAGCTTCGCATAACGTTGCAACAGCAGGTTTACCTGAAAAAATCAAATTAAATATTGATTTCAGTAATATTAGCCCTGAAAAGAATTGTAACGACCTGCTTTTTGTAAATGCAACTATTTGCGATGCAAATGGCAATCAGGTTTACAATTATGTTGGTAATATACATTTTACTTTAATCGGGGATGCTGAGATTATTTACAATAACATTTCAAAAGCAGAAGCTGGTATTGCTCCGCTTCTGATTAAAGTTGGTAAAAATAAAGGAAAAGTTAAAATAACTGCTAACGCGGATAATTTGAAGAAAGATCAAATATCATTTAGTGTAAAATAAGGAATATCTTACATTCCTATGCAAATTCAAACTTCAGATTAATAATTTTTCTCGCCTATACTTTAGATGCTATTTTTTTCGGGAGCTGTTTCATGAATTAAAGTAAAAGTGCCGCCGATTACGTTTAAGAAGATGTCAATATGTAGGACTTTACTGTTGGTATGCCAATTTCTGTTCCTTATAAAAATTGTGAATATAAGGTCAGAGGATTAAACGACGTTTTTTATAAAGACTTATATTCAATATGTAAATTCTATTAACTAACAATAATTATTTCAACGAATTTCCCATGAAAAACAAAAAACTTTATCCCTGGTTAGTGGTTTGCATGCTTTGGTTTGTGGCCTTACTGAATTACCTTGACCGACAGATGCTTTCAACAATGAAGCCATCGATGATGATTGATATTGCCGAGTTGGTCACGGCAAC
>Ga0172379_10003352_pt1 | contig 25704 bp, 25 predicted proteins | sample GrowelOW334metaG_FD_119756 | JGI IMG/M metagenome (GOLD analysis project Ga0172379, IMG submission 119756) | Groundwater microbial communities from an aquifer near a municipal landfill in Southern Ontario, Canada - Groundwater well OW334 metaG | ecosystem: Environmental > Aquatic > Deep...
ATAAATTAAATATTTTGCGTAATGTTGGTTTGGGGTATTTGACTTTGGGGCAACCAGCGACGACACTATCTGGTGGTGAAGCCCAACGAATAAAATTGGCGACTGAGTTGGCTCGCGTCTCTACTGGTAATACTTTGTATATATTGGACGAACCAACTACTGGTTTGCATTTTGCGGATATCAAAAGATTATTATTGGTGCTTCAGCAATTGGTAGAGAAAGGTAACACGGTGTTAATAATTGAACATCATTTGGATGTGGTAAAATCTTGTGATTTGGTAATTGAGATGGGTCCAGAAGGTGGTAAGCTTGGTGGTGAATTGATATTTTCTGGTTTACCAGAAGATTTAGCAAAAAGTAAAAAAAGCTGGACGGCGAAGTATATGTAAATAAAAATCCCGACTAATTAGTCGGGATTTTTATTTTTATTTGGTGGTTGTAATTTCTTCTTTAAGTTTGCGTTTGTATTCTGGTTTGCGTAAGAAGTTGAGACGAGAGCGATGTACTTCCATCTGTCTTACTATTTCAATTTTATCTATTACCGGGGAAAAGATAGGAAATATTTTTTCTACCCCTACGCCTTCGGATATTTTTCGTACTGTGATAGTCGCACCAGATTCTTTGCCATGACGGGCGGCGATAATAACTCCTTCATAAATCTGAATACGTTCTTTTTCTTCACCCTTGGTGTTTAATTCTTTTATTTTTTGGTAAACTTTTACCTGCATGCCAGGTTTATAGAGAAGTTCTTGTTTGTTTTCTGCAGTCATAATATTATTTTAATCATTTATACAACGGGCTTATTTTAGCCGATTTTTTGAGATTTGTCAATATCTGGGTATATGTATTTATTTTCGTTGGTATTTTTCAATAATTTTGGCTACATTATCAATAGTTTTGGTCAATTGTCCGGTTTTATTTATTACTTGAAAGTCATATTCAGAAGCGGCTTTTATTTCTACTTGAGCGGCCGTGAGTCGTTTTTCCAACTCAATTTCGTTGATATTACCGCGACGAGCAATGCGTTTTTTTAGTTCATTTAGATCATCTGGTAGTAAAAATATGGAAAGATTTTTGTAACCGGCATTGGATAAAGTGCGTCGGCCGTTGATGTCTATGTTGGTAAAGATTAGATCAAAATTATTTAATTTATCGGTCAATTCCTTTTTTTCAATTCCATAATAATGACCAGAATAAAAATTATGTTCAATAATTTCATTAGATTTTATTTTTTCTTTAAATATCTCAGTGGTGGTAAAATGGTATGATTGTCCATCTACATCTTCTTGGCGCATACTGCGATCAGTAGTGGTGACCAATTTAGCGGAGTGAGGAAATATTTTTAACAGAGCAGAGATTACCGCATCTTTGCCACCACCAGAAGGAGATGAAATAATTATTAATAATCCTGTGGTCGGCATATTATGTTAATAGCGTTAAGAATTTTTTTAATTGTTCTGGCAATGCGGAAGTAAAAGTTTGACGTTTATTTTTTAAATCAATAAAAGAAAGATGGATACAGTGTAAAAATAATCGTCCACAAATTTTATCCCATTTATCTTTTCTTTTTTTCTGAATATATAAAGGATCGCCAACTACAGGATGATTGTAGGCCAACATATGGGCGCGGATTTGATGCATGCGACCAGTATGGATTTTAACGCGTAAAAGTGTAAAATTGACAAAACGTTGTTCTACCCAGAATTCTGTTAAAGCAGTTTTGCCACTATCGGTGATTTGGCCTCTGTTTAAAAGGGGGATGGCTGCCATACGCTCAGAAGTGCGAGAACGTTCTAATGGAAAATTAATTTCATCCCAATCTTTAGCTACTTTACTATGAACCAAGACCATATATTCTTTTTCTATGGTGCGATTTTTAAATTGATCTTTGAGATGTACAAACATTTTTTGTGTACGCGCGACCACCATCAAACCAGAGGCATCTTTGTCTAAACGATGGACAATGCCTGGTCGTTTTGGGTCTTCACCAATTTTTTTTAATTCAGGATATTTTTTTAATAAAATTGTGGACAGAGCGTCTGTTTCGTTTTTTTCGGTAGGATGAGAAAGTAATCCCGATGGTTTTTCTACCACTAAATAATCTTTGGTGGCAGAAACAATATTTATTTTGTAATTTATTTTTTTTGTTATTTTCTTTTCTTCTACTGTTAATTTTTCTATTGGTTTTTTTTCTATAACAACAATATCGCCGTTTTTTAAAAAGGCGCCACTTTTATTAATTGGTTTTGTGTTTATGGAAATGTTGTTATCCTCAATCATCTTTTGTGCCTGGGAACGAGAAGTTTTGAAATTTTCCGCCAAAAAATTGTCCAAGCGCATGGATTCTGGTTGGGAGAATTTTATTTTTTTGGCAGTAGATTTCATAATTATCAGATAGATAATTTAATAGACGGCGGACGAGCGGGACGACCCATCCCAGAAGTGGGCATTGGTGGACGATTTCTTTGCGACATTGAACTGTTGATACCTCCGCTGGCGTGAGGTATTTCACCGGAAGTTATTTTTGTTTTGTCGCCGATTTGGCTGACAGATGACACATGTTGAGTTTGGGAAATACTGGAAATACCATGTTGTGCGAGGTTGGGGGTCGGTCGGTGAATTACTTCGTGTTTGGTAAGGTGTTCGCCAATCTTTTTGAGAGCGTGTTGTTGGGTGGCATCTAAATGTTCGCCTTTCATGTTTGCTTCATGTTTTACTTTGGCGATCATTTTATGGGCTTGTTCTTTGGTGAGACCACCTTGGCGAATATGATGAATTTGTTTTACAACTTGGCTTTGCAAAGCATTTACCGCTGTAGTACTTTTTTTGAGTACGCCCAGTCCGTGAATATTTTGGGTAATTCCAGAATGTAATTTGTTGGAAAAACTCCCAGTTCCTTTGGCACTAAAACTTAAACCCGGAGTCGCACCATGAGTTTGAAAATGGCTAAGAGGGGAGACCATAAAAGAAGATTAAAAATGAATTGTGCGCCCAGATGGACTTGAACCATCGACCCCGGCCTTATAAGGGCCGTGCTCTAACCAGCTGAGCTATGGGCGCATGTGATATTGCCATTATACCTATGTTTATTGGAAATTTCAAGAGCCAGACCATCGGAGGTGTGCTTTTATATATTTTAGTTTTAGGGTTGCCAAAAGGAACAAAAGTTGGTAAGATTACGGCTATATGAATTTAAATGATAAGCTATTTTTTAAAATAAATTCTTTGGTGGGGAGAAACCGCTGGGCGGATGCTTTTGCTCGCGCTGGGGCGGAATGGGTAATTTTGGCTATGGTGGGTTGGTATATTACCATTAGCTTCATTTTGAATTTTGGCAATCGTCAAGCGGTATGGTTGCCCATCGTATTAGTTTTGATTGTAGGTTTTGTGGGTTGGATAATTAGTTTTATAATTGGAAAAATTTTAAAGAAAGTGCGCCCACGTTTGCGTTTTCCAGAGATTAAAATTTTATTTTTACCATTGTATAATTGGAAATCATTTCCATCTGATCATGCTTTCGGTTCTTTTTTATTATTTTTCTTCGCTTTAATTTTTAATTTTCCTACCGCTTGGTCGCTTTTAATCTTGGCATTATGGGTGAGTTGGGGTAGAGTATATTCAGGGCTTCATGATCCGATAGATATTTTGGGTGGTCTGAGTTTAGCGGGATTATTATCTTTGATTAGTTATTATATATTACATTTTTATCATTTTTTATAAGTTTTTGCGAAACTTGAAATTTCGTCAAGTTTCGTAAGAAATAAAATAAATTTTATTTCTTATCTCAACTTTAGAAATTATGAAAGCGATAATTTTAGCTGGTGGATTTGGAACTAGATTACGACCTTTAACCAACGACATTCCCAAACCACTTTTGCCGATAAAAGGAAAACCAATTATTGAACATGCTATCAAAAATTTTAAAAAGCATGGTATTGAAGATATAATTTTATCTATTGGTTTTATGGCTGATAAAATAAAAAATTATTTTGGCAATGGTGGAAAATGGGGGGTAAAAATTTCATATATAGTAGAGGATGAACCATTGGGGACGGGTGGAGCGATAAAAAAGGCAGCGCAAGGTTTAAAAGAAACATTTTTGGTAATTAATGGAGATAATTTGGCTGATTTTGATTGGCAATCCGCTATTAAAACTCACCAAGAAAAAAATGCCAAAATAACTTTGCAACTTTATCCAGTGGAAGATGTGACGAAATATGGAATTGCTCGTTTGGTGGATGGCAAAATTGTTGAGTTTATTGAAAAACCCACTATAGAACGAGCGCCATCCAATTTAAATAATGCTGGTGGATATATAATGGAACCTAGTGCTTTGGATATTTTACCAGAAGGATTTTGTATGATTGAAAGAGATTGTTTTGAAAAATTGGCGGCGTTGGGTGAGGTGTTTGCGCATCATCATGGTGGACAGTGGTATCCGACAGATACGATTGAGAAATATACACACGCGGATGAGAATTTTGAGCCAACATCTGAATAATAAATATTTTATTTTACTTCACTTTAACGCTTCGTTTTAGACAAATTGAAAAAATTTTACTTAACGTAAAATGCAAAACTCGCTTCGCTCAAACATTGCATTTTACTATAAAATTTTGCAATTTGTTGCTAAAACTTCGCTAAGTCGTTCAGTTAAAATAAAATATTTAACAATTATGATATATAATTTTAAAAAAATAATTTCAATCGTAATACTGTTAATCATAGTAATTGGTGGTATTTTTTATTATCGTCAAAATCATCGTCGGACCTATACTGCTTTACCACCTCGTCAAGAAATAAATGTCACTATTATTCCTGGCTGGAATTTACGACAGATTGCGGCTGATTGGATAAAAAAGGGGATTATTGATAGCGAAGATGAGCTATATAATATACTTGGTAAACCTGCTTATAACTACAAGGCCCATCGCGAAGTGGCGCCGATTATTTTTGATGTAAACACTTCCACACACAATTATTTTTTTAAAGATAAATCAGAGTATTTATCATTTGAAGGATATTTGTTGCCTGATACTTATCGGGTGTATGCTGATGCTAAACCAGAGGATGTAATTAGAAAAATTTTGATGAATTTGGATGATAAAATTACTCCTGAAATGCGTATTGAAATAGATAAACAAGGAAAAAGTTTTTTTGAAATATTAACAATGGCGTCGGTGGTAGAAAAGGAAGCACCATCCGCAGAAAGTATGGGAATGGTGGCGGATATTTTTTGGCGTCGCTATAAACAAAATTGGGCATTGCAATCTTGTGCTACTGTAAATTATATCACTGGTAAAAGTGACCCAGCAGTGACTGATAAAGACAGAGCGATTGATTCGCTATATAATACATATAAATATCCAGGACTTCCTTTGGGGCCGATTAGCAATCCAAGTTTGACAGCTATAAAAGCGACTATTTATCCTATAGAAAATGATTATTGGTATTTTATGAGTGGGGATGATGGGGAGATGCATTATGCGAAAACATTGGAGGAGCATAATTCTAATGTGTTTAGGTATTTGCGTTAAAAATATTTATTTCCATTCACTCACTATAAAAATACTCGTAAATTTGTGGACTCGTATAGCTCTGTCTCTGAACTCGTCGCTTGGCGCTCCTCAGACAGCAGAGACAGCGACGCTACACTCATCTACAAATTTTACTCGTATTTTTATGGTTCGTTCATTGGAAATAAATATTTTTAACTTTTAAATCTTATGAAAACATCTGATTTTGATTACAATTTGCCGACGGAATTGATTGCACAAACGCCGGCTGATCAGCGGGATGCTTCGCAGTTGATGGTGTTAGATAAAAATACTCACGATGTGAAGCATTTGCATTTTTTTGATATTATAAATTTTTTACAAAAAGGGGATGTATTGGTTTTGAATAATTCAAAAGTTTTTAAAGCGAGATTGCATGGAAAGATTGAATTGGATGAGCAGGTCGTGAATGCGGGTGTGTCTCAAAAAACGACGGATAAAATTTTGAATGCTGGATTGGTAGAAATATTTTTGGTAAGACCGATGGAAAATTTTGGGGTTTGGAAAGTATTGGCCAAACCGGGTAAAAAATTAAGATTGGGAATGAAAGTGGTGTTTGCGTCGGATTTTTTTGCGGAAATAATAACCAAAGAAGAAGACGGAACAGTGTTGGTGCAATTTCAAGATAATGATGTGGTGGTGCGTGAGAAGGCCAATAAATACGGCGAGGTACCAACTCCTCCATATATTAAAGAAGCTAATTTTCATGATTTGGAACAACGCTATCAGACAGTTTATGCTCAACACGAAGGATCAGTAGCCGCACCTACAGCTGGATTTCATTTTACTCCGGAATTGATTGAAAAATTAAAAGCCAAAGGTGTGGAATTTTCTGAGGTAACTTTGCATGTGGGACTTGGAACATTTTTACCAGTAAAAGGTGAAATAGTAGAGGATCACAAAATGCATAGTGAGTGGGTAGAATTGACAGACAAAAATGCACATATTATAAATTTGGCCAAAATGGAAGGGCGAAGAGTTATATCTGTTGGTACCACCACTACTCGCACATTGGAAGGAATTGCTCAGGGGCTTGAAGGAAATGTAGTATCTCCTTGGCAGGGGGATGTAAATATTTTTATTACTCCTGGATTTAAGTTTAAAATAGTAGATGCATTGATTACCAATTTTCATTTACCAAAGTCAACTTTGTTGATGTTGGTGAGTGCGTTTGTAAATGACCGTGAATTTATTTTGGAATGTTATCAGGAGGCAGTAAAGGAGAAGTATCACTTTTTCAGTTTCGGAGACGCAATGTTTATTAAATAAAGCTTACTAACAAAAAACCAGCCGGGTATTATTATCTTTTCGCTTTTTTTACCCGCGAGGGTAAAAGGATGAGCTTCGGCTCATAACCCGCTCAAATGATAATAATACCCAGCTGGTTTTTTTAATTCAAATTTATTTAAATCTTTATTTTTAAAGGATTGAAATTTGTTTCAGTATCAAAATAATCTTCTTCCTCTTTTTTCTTTAACCAGTGGACAATGCGAGTAGTAATTGGTAACAAAATTACCTCAGTACCCAATTTGAATACATAATTGGATACCCAAATTATCCAGATCAAATTCCATGGTAAAATACCAGCAAAAGCAATGAGTAAGAAAATAGTAGTATCAAATAATTGTCCAACTACAGTGGATCCAATAGCGCGAGACCAAAAATGTTTGCCGGCAGTCATTACTTTCAATTTCGCCAAAACATAGCTGTTGATAAATTCACCAAATAAAAAGGCAACTAAACTGGCCAAGACAATGCGTGGCACTACACCCAAAATATTCATAAAACTTTCTTGAAAAGGCCAATCAAGAGCAGGGGGTAATGTACCGACGATCCAGAAAATCAAAACCATTAATAGATTCATAACAAACCCAATCCAAATAACGCGACGCGAGCGAGCATAGCCATAGACCTCGGTAAGGATGTCGCCGAAAATATATGAGAGCGGGAAAATAATAGTACCTCCATCAAAACTAAACCAACCCAGTGATAAGATTTTGGTGCTGGCGATGTTTGATATTATTAGAATGGCCACAAAGGTGGCAGTAATAAAATCGGTGTAGCGGTAATTTTTTTGAAACATATATCAACGAAAATATTATATTATTTTTTATCGTGTTTATATTATGCCAATTTGTATTAAAAGTCAAAAAAAAGCCCCGATTTAAGTCGGAGCTTTTTGATTTATATTTTTTAACCTTCAATAGTCACACCCATTTGTTTGGCAGTACCTTCTACCAATCTCATAGCTGCTTCTACGCTATTGGCGTTTAAGTCAGGCATCTTTTTCAAAGCAATTTCTTTAACTTGAGCTTTGGTAAGTTTACCAACCTTTTCTTGTAAAGGTTTGGCAGAACCCTTTTCAATTTTGGCAGCTTTTTTAATTAATTCAGACATCGGCGCAATCTTCATGATAAAGCTAAAGCTGTGATCTACATATACAGTAATTACTACTGGTACGACTTCACCTTTTTTGTCTTGAGTTTTGTCATTGAATTCTTTACAGAATCCTTGAATGTTTACACCATGTTGACCCAATGCTGGACCAACTGGAGGTGCTGGGTTGGCTGCTCCACCCATGATTTGTAATTTGATTTGGGTTAAAACTTTTTTTGCCATATTAAATATTTTTTTATTAATTTTAATCGGTGAGAAGCGTTCACATTGAACCACCGTTTAAATTTTTTAAATCTTTTTAACTTGTAAAGCGTCAAGCTCAACTGGTGTTTCGCGGCCAAACATAGTAACCAAAACTTTGATCTTGCCACGTTCGCTATCCACGACAGATACTTTGCCTTCAAAGTTTTTGAATGGGCCATCTACTATACGTACCACATCGTTCGTTTCTACATCAATTTTGTGTTGAGACGCTACTGCCGATGTTCGTTTTAATAATTGATCCACTTCTTTTTGGTCAATTGGTGTAGGAGTAGTACCGGATCCGATAAAACCAGTTACATTGGGAGTGTTGCGAACAACATACCAACTATCATCGGTCACCACCATTTCAATCAACACATAACCAGGGAAGATTTTTTCGTCAACGGTTGTGCGTTTACCATTTTTGATTTTTATTTTTTGTTCTTTTGGTACCAAGACATTAAAAATTTTGTCTTGCATCATAAAGGACTCCACACGTTGTTCTAAATTGCGTTTTACATTTTCTTCGTAACCACTATAAGTATGTAACACATACCAACGTCGTCCGAGATTTAGGGTTTGTTTTGCCATATTTTTTTAACATCCCAAAAGGGGATGGTCTCCTTAAAAAATTAACGATTGATAATAAGATTGATGCCGTAGCTGAAGATGTAATCCATAACCATGAAAAACACTGCTATTCCCACACTTAAACTAATGACAATCAAGCTATAATTGATAGTTTGTTGCTTGGTTGGCCAGGTCACTTTACGCATTTCGGCGTAGGAACCGATAAAATAGTTTTTGACTTTGTCAATGATAGACATATTTAGCTAATGTTAGCCAAAATTAATAATTTGGTTTTTTAAAACAGCCCTGCGGCTGCTTAATAGAGATAATATATCACCATATATAGGAAAAGTCAAGAGGATATTGTGCACAGTAGTTTTGGCTAAAATGGGGCAAAATAGCGATTGTTGAGCGGTTTAGTGTAAATATGGGCATTGACAAAAGCGGTGTTTAGTGCTATTATATACAGTTATTTTAGAAAATAACAAAATCAATAATCGTGTCTGTCGGTTGCCTTTTTAGAGAGGGACAAATTGGCGGATGGTGAAATTGTGTGTTTGGACTCTCTATATGGAGAGTTTTTTGTTCTTTACAATTTATATCTACGTTAAATAATGACTCCGCTGTTTGTGTTTTTTGTTCGCAGAAAATATGGACAGCGGAGTCATAAGTGTCAGTCATCAGATCAGAGGAGACCACAATGAACAGGCTGCAAAAGTGTGCGCGCGCGATCATCGCGCTGGTTCGTCGGTTTGTGGCATGGTTCATCGTGGGGACGGTCCTCATGATGACGATGGCTACAGTTCATTCCTTGGCCGTGAAGACGGTCGAGGAGGAATGGAATCAGAAGACGCACATCGAGCGTCGTAGCCCCGAGGAAATCGAGGGGCTTGTCCGCAACATGGTGAAGTATCGTCAAGTGACCGTTCCGGCGTTTGTTCCGAAGTCCCTTTGGGATAAGGAATACTGTGCCGCGACGGTCGCGAACGCGACCAACTTCATTTTGGGCGGAAGTGAGACGCTCAAGACCAGTGCCGCATGGAAGTTCTCCACGGCCAATCGACAACGATTGCGTCTGGTCTACGATCGTAGTGCTGATTTCGTCGTCCAGGAAGACAAAATTCTGGAAAAGACGGATCGGCGGGTCTGGCTGAGTCGCCTTGACATCAAGCCGGACCGGCTCTATGTCGTCGGTTACCGCTACCACGAAACGATGGCGGTGCCGAGAATTGTCGAGGGGCTCAAGTCGGGAGGGACAATCAACTCCCATGTGATGCTCCTGCTCGGGAGGTATGATGAGGCGTGGTGGGGGTATCACCTTTTCCACGATCCAACCCGTCCTTCTGAGAGTCCGTTCAGAGTCGATAACCTCGCGGATAGTATCCCCGAGAAGTTTGACATCGTGTACGTCTGGGAAGTTCTCGGCGTGCGCAAGAGTGGATCAACCTCGAACCTGCTGATGGTCCAGAATAGCTCGTCATACGAAAGTGTGGCGCACCTGACTGGATTGTTCAGCAATAACCCCCTAGGAAGAGCTGTCGACACCATTCTCGTTCAAATGTTCACTTCGGGGGATCATTTTCCTACGGTCGTGGACATGGAGAAGGATGTGGTGGAGATTGTGAAACCAGGAGATAGTGCGAGTCGTGGTAAAGTGCTCGGATTTTTCCGTGGGGTTCCTGTGTACAAGCACGCCGGCGAGAGTCAGCGTGCCAAGTACGGGCTCGAGTTCCAATGCGTGGAACTTGCCAACAGGTATCTTTCGGAGGTGTTCGGTCACCGAAACCTCGCTAGAACTGGCGATGCAGACACCTATTTCTATCAGGCCCGAGCAAAAGGTATGGTGCCGTTCTACAACGACGGTGCCGAACCTCCTCGAGCGGGTGATCTAGTCGTTTTCGATCCAGAAGGTGAAGACAATGATCCTGGCCATGTGGCCGTGGTCACTTCTGTGTCGGAGACGCAGGTTTGCGTTGTCCAACAAAACACCCGTCGGTGGTACGAATGCCTACCACTGGAAAAACGGGACAACAACTGGCATGTAGACAACATCGAACTGCCCTGCGTTGGGTGGGCTCGTCTTGAGAAGTAGTGGAGGTTCGCTGTGGTGAAGTCGAAGTTCTGGCACATGGTGTCGCTGTTCGCAATCTTCCTGTTCTGTTCCGCAGGGAGCGGGGGGAGCGGCTGCTCGTGCAGCCAAGGTGAAGAGGAAGGGTTTCTGATGTTCATGGACGTCCTGTCGTGGATCGTCTACGGCGGTGCGGCGGTGGTTTTCGCCTTGTTGGCGGCGTTCGTGGCCAGCAACAAGCGTGAACGTGTCACCTTCATCGTCGGCGCTCTGGTGTTGGTTGGGTGTATGGTCGCCGCGGTGGTGTTGGATGGTGGGGATAACTCCTTTTACATCTTCATCCTGGCGGGGCTGACTTTCAGTGCGGTGGGGTTTAGCACATCGCCGCCCAGGCCCGTCGGAAGAACGTAGACAGAGTGGAGCCACTCCGGATTCATAGTGTCGCAGAAATTCGCGACACGGTGACGACGAGAGGTTCTCAAGGGTATAGGACACCCAGTTTGAGATAAACGATGCCTCCCCGGTATCGCTCAAATAAAAGTCCTTCACTTAGTAGCTAAAAATATTTTGGATACTGAGTGAAGAAAATCACTATGTGGTTTTCCTCAAAACAAAAAACCGCCGATTCTCTAAACGGTGGTTTTTTTGTTTTATAATGAGTTTGACAAGTATTATAATTTAATTTACAATAATTATATTAAAATAAAATATCTTTGATCTTTTTGTCGAGATTTTAAAATATATGACAACACCAGATTATCGTGATTTTACACTGAAGCCACGACTTGAATTAAGGATTTTAGAAGATCGTTTTAATGATCTAATAGAAAATATAGATTTCTTACGCTTAGCCATCATCGAGGTCGAAAAAACAAAGAAACCAGGGGAACAAAATTTCTATAGACACGGACCTAGTTTTAGGACTTTACAAGTAGATAGTTTTACAAAAACATTAGAGATGATCAAATTAGCTCTTGATGCCGTAGGAACCATTGGCAATCAAGATGTATTGGAGACCCCGATACAATCATCAAATTTTGGTGGAGGTATAATAGGAGAAAAGCTTGAAGAAACCCTTGATAGAATTTCTTTGGAAATAAAGCTTTTAATTAAAAAAACGCACGAAGCTAACACAAGAATTCAGTTTAATCAAAGTGATATAGATCTTTCTTCGTTACCCATAGGTTCGATTACTCTTGAGAATGATCTTCAGGTATTATCAAATAAAATTTTAAGTGACACAAGAGAATTTTTGAAAAGTGCAGGATTAGTAGCAAAACTGAAGATGGGACATAACGGTGGGAAGAAAGTAGAATTTGTCGGTATACAAAAATAAACGATTAATGTTTTAAAAAATCTCGACTATTAAGTCGAGATTTTTGTAGTCAATTTTTACACATCCAAATTTTTTACATACTTCGCTTGTGTCTGGATGAATTTTTTGCGGGGTTCTACTTCATCACCCATTAACATTTCAAAAGTTTCATTAGCCGTTTCGGCGTCTTCAATATTTACAACTTTCATAATACGATTTTTTGGATCCATAGTAGTAGTCCAAAGTTGTTCCGGGTTCATTTCTCCCAAACCTTTGTAGCGTTGGATATTTATTTTTACTCCACCGATAGTAAAGGTTTCAACTTCGCTTTCGCCTTCAGCACCTTCTCCACCACCTTCTGTTTCAATAGGAGTTTCTTCTCTTTTCTTTTTATTTTTGGCTTCAACTTTGTCGGTTTTTTGATTAGTAACCTCGGTAATTAATTTATCTCTTTCGGCTTCGTCAAAAGCATATTTGATTTCTTTGCCTACTTTCACACCATATAGTGGTGGTTGGGCAATGAAAATGTGTCCTTCGGAAATGAGTTGAGGGAAATGGCGATAAAAGAAAGTCAAAAGTAAAGTGCGAATATGAGCACCGTCCACATCAGCATCAGTCATAATAATAATGCGATTGTAGCGTAGTTTGGAAATATCAAATTGTTCACCTACATTTGTACCAATAGCAATTATTAAAGATTTTAATTCATTATTGCCAAGGATTTTATCAATACGGGCGCGTTCTACATTTAACACTTTACCACGCAAAGGGAGGATGGCTTGAAATTCGCGATCGCGACCTTGTTTGGCTGACCCACCCGCACTGTCTCCCTCTACTATATATAATTCAGATAATTCGGCATCACTAGATGAACAATCGGCAAGTTTGCCTGGCAAGGTAAAACCTTCCAAAGCACCTTTGCGCAAAATTGCATCGCGAGCAATCTTGGCCGCGTTACGAGCGCGAGAAGCAAGTAAACATTTATTGATAATTCCTTCCGCATCTTTTGGATTTTCTTCCAAGAAGATTGCAAATTGTTCATTCATGACTGTTTCCACTGCGGTTTTGGCCTCAGTGTTACCCAATTTTGATTTGGTTTGACCTTCAAATTGTGGTTCTCGTAATTTGATAGAAATAACTACATTGAGACCTTCACGCACATCTTCACCTGTCAGATTGGCGTCTTTTTCTTTTAAAAAGTTTTTATTACGCGCATAACTATTTAGACAACGGGTAAGAGCGGTACGAAAACCCTGTACATGAGTACCGCCGTCTGGATTGTGGATGTTGTTGGTAAATGCAAACAGTGATTCAGTATATTCTTCACTATATTGTAAAGCCAACTCTACTTTTACTCCTTCGGCTTCTTTTTCAACATAAAAAATATTTTCGTTTTTTATTTCTTTATGTTGATTTAAATAACGAACAAAAGAGGCAATACCACCTTCAAAGAAAAATTTGTAGGTTGGGTCGGGGAAAGGCAAGGCATTTTTATCTGCTTCTTTTTCTTGTGCGCCACGACGATCTTTTAAAATTATTTTTATTCCTTTGGATAAATAAGCATATTGACGTAAATGATCTACGATTATTTTCCAATCATAATCTAAAGTTTCAAAAATGCTATCATCTGGGCGAAAGGTAATGATAGTGCCAGTGTCTTTACACTTACCAATAGCTTTAACTTTGTTTACGGGTTTACCGATGTTATAATCTTGTACCCAAATTTGGCCATCACGATGTACTTCAGCATGAAGATGTGTAGATAAAGCATTGACCACCGAGACACCAACACCGTGTAAACCACCAGAAATTTTATATCCACTATCACCAAATTTTCCACCAGCGTGGAGAATCGTCAAAACTACTTCAAGTGCAGAAACTTTTTGAGTAGGATGAATGTCTACTGGAATACCACGGCCATTATCTTTGACTTCTACTTTGTGGTCTGGTAATAAAGTGACCTGAATTTCATCACAAAATCCAGCCATTGCCTCATCAATAGCATTGTCCACGACTTCCCATACCAAATGATGTAAACCAGCTGGGCCAGTACTTCCAATATACATACCGGGGCGACGGCGTACAGCTTCTAGACCTTCCAAAACCGTGATGTTTTTGGCGCTATAGCCAGTGCTTTCCGCTTTGCTTGGTTTAGCTATTTTTGGGCTTTTTTCTGGTTTGATGGTTTTTGGTTTTTCTTCTTCTATCCTCCCACGTTGTTTACTTTTTGGCATAAATTATTTCAAGTATTTGAACTAAAATTACATAGATTATTTTATCACATATTGATAATTACGACAAGGTTTGGCGAAAGTGAAAAAATAGGGTATAATATATATGTAGTTTTTGAAATATGCTTAATATTTATAATCAGCAGAACAATAATCACAATGGAGATTTGATGGCCGAGGTGCCAGAAGTTAAAAAAATAAAACCAAACGCAGAACGATATGAGGATGTAACTGGTGAATTTACCGCCAGTGAATTTAAGCGTAGTTTTTGGTTTACCAAACACAAAGTGTTGTTTTACCGTATCATGGTTGGCGTATTGATTTCGTTGTCAGTTGTTCTTTGGATTTTTAGCATGTGGCGTTGGGGCGACTATCTTTTTTTTGGAATTCGTGCGGATAAGAATTTATCAAATAATTTGTCTGTTTTTCCCAATTATACTGGAATCCATCCGCATTTTTCACCTGTTGATATAGCGGCCGATGTAGTGAATGTTTTTAATAGCGGAGCCAGCGCGTATGATTTTTCAGCAGAGGTTATCAATACTAACCCCAATTTTGTTGTTCGTTTTGATTATCATTTTGTAGCTGATGGTGTGCCTACACTCACACAGAGTGCATTTTTGTTGGCTGGAGAAAGACGACCATTAGTATTTTTTGGATATAAAAATGGTTATCCAAATAGTGTAAATTTGGTATTGGAAAATGTTAATTGGTCAAGAATATCTGGTCATGAAATAAAAGATCCGATACTTTGGCAAAAAGAACGATTGGGGTTTTCTGTTAGTAATTTTTCTTTTACCCCAACACAAAGTGAAGATGATATACAAGCCAACGCGGTGAAATTTAATTTGCGCAATGATTCTTCATATGGTTATCGTGACGGAGAGTTTATTGTTGGCTTGTTAAACAATGATACTTTGGTGGGAATAATGCCACTTTATTTGACAGATTTTAAATCTTTGGAAACTCGCGCGGTTGATCTGCGTAATTTTACGAATAATTTGTTTGCTTCCAATGCGGTAGTGTATCCGATAATTGACATTTACGATAAAACTGTGTATCTTGCCCCGGAAAGATAAATATGATTAGTTTGAATAAATTTTCTTCTCGCAGTTTTGATTGGCTGTTGTTTTTTTCTAGCTTACTTTTGTGTATTTTGGGTTTGGTAGCAGTATACAGTGTGGGATTATCTCGTGGGCCAGAAGATAGTTATTTTCGCAAACAATTGGTAGCAATTGGTATTGGTTTAGTGGGTTTGTTTGTAGCCAGTTTGATGCAACCAAGTTTTTTTAGAAATTTAGCTAAGCCATTATATCTTTTTTCTCTATTATTAATGGTAGCTGTATTAATTTTTGGTTCTACTATTCGTGGTACCCGTGGTTGGTTTGCGTTTAACGGTTTTTCTTTTCAACCAGTGGAATTGGCCAAAATGGCATTGATTTTAATTTTGGCTTATTCTATTTCCAATTTTGGTAGGCGATTTGAAAGACCTTTATACTTTTTTGGTACTGGTGCGATTGCTGTGGTAGCGATTGGTTTGACTATGCTGCAACCTGACTTGGGTTCGGCTGTTTTGTTGGGGACAATTTGGTTTGTTTTAATGCTTTTAACTGGCGCACGTCGTGCTTATATTTTGTCTTTTGTTTTTTTAATGTTGACAGTAGCAGTATTTGGTTGGTTCTTTTTTTTACAAGATTATCAAAAAGAACGTGTACTTACTTTTGTGAATCCAGCGCGTGATCCTTTAGGAGCTGGATACAATACTACTCAGGCGGTAATTGCAATTGGTTCAGGTAAATTTTTTGGTAAGGGTTTGGGTTTTGGATCACAGAGCCAACTAAGATTTTTGCCAGAAGCACAAACCGACTTTGTTTTTTCTGTAATTGGTGAAGAACTCGGTTTTGCTGGCGTAACAGTGATGATTTTATTATTTTCTGTGATGTTATGGCGATTGTTAATGATTGCCAACAATACTGACGACGATTTTGCTTCAGTCATTGCTATTGGTATAGCAATTTTATTTACCACCCAATTATTTGTAAATGTGGGAGCGAATTTGGGGTTGTTGCCAGTAACGGGGGTGACCTTGCCATTTGTTAGTTATGGCGGTTCTTCTTTGATGATCAATTTAATATTGATCGGTGTAGCTGAAAGCATGGTGACTAGAAGATATTAGTTATGAATACAAAAATTACTCAAGAGCACAGAAAACGATTGTCCGGAAATTTTCGCCGGATGTTTTTTATACAGGCGTTTCAGAGTGTAAAGATGGTCAATATCGTGGTGTCGCTTTTGTATTTGGCGCGTGGTTTGAGTTTGTCTCAGATTTTTTATTTATCCATGGTGTGGGCTTTTATTAGTATTGCGTTTGAAGTGCCGTCTAGTTATTTAGCCGACAGATGGGGTAGAAAAAAGACAATTATTTTAGGAACCGTATTGTATTTTGTTAGTTGTATTGTGCCAATTTTTGCTCATTCATTTTTTGTGTTTGGTATTGGTAATGCTTTGTATGCTTTGGGTTATGCTTGTTTTACTGGTACCGATGATGCGGTGATTTATGACACCAATAGAGAGCTAGGAGAACATGGTGCTAGTTTACGCCGGTTGGGCAAATATTATTCTGCCCAAAGAATTTTTAAAATTGTTTCGCCACTGCTCGGGGCTTTTTTGGCGCGAGGTTTGACCGATGGACAATTTGTTTTGTTGATGTCTTTGGATGCGTTGTTTGCTGTGGTATCTGTATTTTTGGCATTAGGATTGGTAGAACCAAAACAGCACTATGCGGTTGAAAAAGTTGAAGCAGGAGTTTTCAAAGATGCGTATCATTTAATTAAAAATAATTATAGTTTGATTCGGGCGATTTTCAATCGTTCGTTGGCGTTTATTGGTGTGTTTTTGATCTGGAGATTTAATCAAATATTTTTTACCAATTTAGGGATTTCGATTTTAATTTTGGGTGCTGGTTGGAGTTTTGAACATTTAGTAATGTTTTTAATAAATTATTATTCTTCAAGATTGTGGCCAAAAAGGAGTGCAGAGATGAAGATAAATATTTTGAACTATTTGACTATTATTTTTGTAGTGATGTTTTTGGCGGTTTGGTATTTGAATTTTAGCCCATATTTATTGTTGTTTATTTATTTCTTATTTAATTTTACCGAGACCGCTCGGTGGCCTATTTTTTCTGATTTATTTAATAGTTATAGTAAATCTTTTAATCGTGCGACTACATTATCTTTGTCTAATATTATAAAAAGTATTTTGGAGATTCCAATGATTTTGTTGACTGGGTATTTGATTGTGAAAAATGTGGCTTACCCTTTTTATATTATGTTGTTTTTGTTAGTGATTGCTAGTTTTGGTTTTCATTTGCCCAAACGGGTACGGGTTGAAAAAAGTGTATAATAGTGGTAGTTTGAAATTATGTCTAAATTTATTTTAAAAACTAAAATGAAGCCAGCCGGTGATCAACCAAAGGCGATTGATCAGTTGGTGGCTGGAATTGAAAAAGGGTTTAACAAACAAACCTTGCTTGGTGTTACCGGTTCGGGCAAAACTTTTACCATTGCCAATGTGATTGAAGAAACTCAGCGACCGACTTTGGTGATTGCCCATAATAAAACTTTGGCTGCTCAGCTCTGTAACGAATTTCGTGAATTATTTCCCGATAATGCCGTGGAATATTTTGTATCTTTTTATGATTATTATCAACCAGAGGCGTACATGCCCCACACCGATACTTATATTGAAAAGGAAGCGATGATTAATCAGGAGATAGATAGGTTGCGTCATGCTTGTACACAAGCGTTGCTCACTCGTAAAGATGTGATTATCGTCGCCTCGGTGTCAGCAATATATAATTTGGGTTCGCCCAAAGAATACGAACAGACCGTTTTGCATTTGAAAGTGGGAGAGGATTTGGATCGTCGGGGGATGATGGAAAAATTAATTGAAATGCAGTTTGAACGTACCAACAGTGATTTACGTCGTGGTACTTTTCGCATGACTGGTCCAGTGTTTGAAATTATTCCAGTAAATGAAGAAAAGATATATCGTTTTGAAATCACCAATCGCATAGAAAAGATTGAACGATTGGATCCAGTGACGCGCAAAGTTGAATGCGAGCAAGAAGATATTTGGATGTTTCCAGCCAAGCATTATGTGGCTAGTCCGGCGGTGAAGGAGAGGGCTTTTGAAAATATCCAAACTGAATTAGCAGAACGTTTGAAAGAATTTGAATCACAGGGAAAATTATTAGAAGCAGAACGGCTCAAACGTCGGGTGAATTATGATTTGGAATTAATTAAAAATTTAGGATATTGTAACGGCATTGAAAATTATTCTCGCCATTTTGACGGTCGTGAGGCAGGACAACCAGCGTTTACTTTGTTGGATTATTTTTTACATTGTGATGAAAATTTTTTGACGATGATTGATGAATCGCATGTGACGGTACCCCAAATTCGAGGAATGTATTTTGGTGATAAGGCGCGCAAAGATGTGTTGATTGAGCATGGTTTCCGTTTGCCTAGTGCTAGTGATAATAGACCGTTGACTTACGAAGAGTTTGCACAGCGCACCAAACAAACTATTTATGTATCGGCTACTCCAAGTGATTTTGAAATGCAAAGTAGCGAACAAGTAGTAGAACAAGTGGTGCGACCGACTGGTTTAGTGGATCCTGAGATTATTATTTGTCCGGTGACTGGCAAAGGAAAGGTGTTGTCACAAATTGAAGATTTGCTTATTAGGATTGATGAACGAATTAAAATTAACGAGCGCGTATTAGTAACTACTTTAACCAAAAAAATGGCAGAGGATTTATCTGAATATTTGGAAAAGAAAAAATTGAAGGTAAAATATTTACATAGTGATATTGTCACTTTGGAACGTATTGAGATTATTACTGCTTTGCGTCGAGGTGAAATCGATGTGATCGTGGGTGTAAATTTGTTACGTGAAGGTTTGGATATGCCGGAGGTTTCACTGGTTGCAATTTTGGATGCAGACAAAGAAGGATTTTTGCGTAGTAATACTAGTTTGATTCAGACCATTGGACGTGCGGCTAGAAATGTAAACGGTCAGGTGATTTTGTATGCAGATAATATCACCGGCTCCATGAAGCAGGCGATGGGCGAGACCGAACGCCGTCGTAAAATTCAGTTGGCGTACAACAAAGAACACGGCATTACTCCCAAGACGATTGAAAAAACTATTCGTAATATTTTGGAAGAATTTGGTATCACCAGAGATCCAAATAAAAAGACCAAGAAAAAAGGCAGAGATAGATTGGCTGAAATCATCAAGTTGGATACATTGGGCGATGCTCGACCGCTAGATGTAATTATAAAAGAAAAAGAAAGACAGATGAAAGAGGCGGCCAAAGGATTGGAATTTGAACTGGCGGCGATTCTGCGTGATGAGATACATGAATTACTGTTGCGTAAAAAAGCTGAAGAAAAAAAGAAATAAAAAACTACCGTTGCCTATATTTATAAAATGTTTATAAACATAGGCATGGACGGTAGTTTTTTGTTTCCCTCCAGGCCTCACCCCCGACATGGTCGGGGGATGTGCGAGGTTGAACCCTGCGGCTCATCGGCGGCAGAGGCGCTCGAGCTCGTTGACCATCAGCCCAGGCAGCAAGTGATAGTGCCAGGGCGACAAGTGGTGAACGAACTTCCAGTCCGTCATCAGCAATCTCACCTGGGCATCCATCTTCTTCTGCGCCTGCGGTGGCAAACGCTTGCAGACACTACCGATAGTGGCAGTACCCACCATCTGTAGTCCGACAGCGATCAAACTGACGAATCCGTAGCGACTCATGGGTCCCTCCGTTGGACGCTCGTGCGTCAGGTTTAATAAAATGGTATACAAATTATTCATTAAAGTCAATTTTGTTATTTTAATATTGACAAACTCATACAAAACTGGTAGTATATCTCTACAAATTAATCATACCCCCTAGGAAAGCAGTTTCGGGGGCTTTTGTCGTTTTAACTAAAATTATGCAAGCTAAAATAACTATAAAAGGCGCGCGTGAACACAATCTAAAGAATATTTCTTTGGAATTACCACGTAACAAAATGATTGTATTTACCGGTTTGTCTGGATCAGGCAAATCGTCTTTGGCGTTTGATACCATTTTTGCCGAGGGTCAACGTCGTTATATTGAATCATTGTCTGCTTATGCTCGGCAATTTTTAGGTGGTATGCAAAAACCGGACGTGGACGAGATAGAGGGTCTATCACCAGCTATTTCTATTGACCAAAAAGCGCATAGTGCCAATCCACGCTCAACAGTCGCCACTATTACTGAGATTTATGATTATCTGCGCGTACTTTTTGCGCGTGTGGGTCATCCTCATTGTCCACAATGTGGTACCAAAATAGAGAAAATGACCGTGGATGAAATGAACGACCAGATAGTTAAAAGATTAAAAGAAGATAAAACAAAAAAAGGTGAATTGTTGTTGCTGTCACCAGTCGTGCGTGGTCGTAAGGGTGAGTATTACCAAATGCTTTATGATATTTATAATTCTGGATTTTTGGAAGTACGCGTGGATGGGAAAATGTATAGCTTGAAGGAAAGAATTATTTTATCTAAAAATAATAAACACACTGTCGAAGTAGTGGTGGATAAAATTCCTACCGACAATATAAACGATCAACGTTTGGGTGAAGCGATTGCCAAAGCCGTAGATTTGAGCAATGGTTTGTGCACGGTAATTTTTGCAGATAAACATGAACAAATTTTTTCAACAGAATATTCGTGTCCCAACGACGGTTTTAGTTTTCCCGAAATTGAGCCACGTTTGTTTAGTTTTAATAGTCCCTATGGTTATTGTGAGGCCTGTACTGGTTTGGGCACAAAAGAAGTTTTTAGTGAGGAAATTTGTCCAAAATGTAATGGGAAGAGATTAAATGATACCGCTTTGAGTGTGCGCGTGGATGGGAAAAATATTTGGGAAATTGTGCAGATGAATATTCGCGATGCGCGAGAATGGTTTGCAGAATTGGATATGAATTTGGCGCCAAAAGAGAGAGAAATTGCGGGAATGGTAAGTAGAGAGATAAATAATCGTTTGCAATTTATGTTTGATGTGGGCTTGCATTATCTCACTATGAATCGTACGGCTGGCACATTGAGTGGCGGTGAGGCGCAACGTATTCGTTTGGCTTCTCAAGTTGGTACTCGTTTGGTGGGGGCGCTCTATGTATTGGATGAACCAACGATTGGTTTGCATCAAAAAGATAATGATCAGTTGGTTAAGACATTATGCAATCTTTGTGATGCTGGTAATACTATTATTACTGTTGAACATGATGAAGATACTATTTTGGAAAGTGATTGGATTGTGGATATTGGTCCTGCGGCTGGTAAGCATGGTGGGGAGGTAGTTTTTTCTGGACCAACCAAAGTATTGTTGGGTAAACAAGAAAATGCTAAAGAGTTTTTCCATTGTAAAGTAATTGGTGATCCATCCAAATCTTTGACAGGAAAATATTTGCGCGGTGAAATAAAAATAAAGGGGCCAGAAGATAGACGTGCGGTTGGTAGTGATACGCCAAAATTAAAAATAAAAGGTGCGTATGAAAATAATTTAAAAAATTTGGATGTGGAAATTCCTTTGCGTCGGTTTGTTTGTTTGACCGGCGTGTCTGGTTCGGGTAAATCCACTTTGATGCATCGTGTATTGCGACAAGCAATAGTAAATAAAATGTTTCGTCTAGACAAGCCAGTGAGTTGTAAAAGTATTACTGGCACTGAATATTTGGATAATTTGATCACCATTGATCAAGGATCTATCGGTCGCACTTCGCGCAGTAACCCCGCTACTTATACCAAGGCCTTTGATCATATTCGTGATTTGTTTGCGGCTACACCGGAGGCGCGTATTCGCGGTTTTAAGTTGGGAAGATTTAGTTTTAATGTACCTGGCGGCAGATGTGAACATTGTGAAGGAAAAGGAATGTTGGAAATTGAAATGCACTTTTTGCCAAGTGTGCAAGTGGTGTGTGATGTCTGTAAAGGACAAAGATTTAATCAAGAAACCTTACAAGTGTATTTTAAAGAAAAAAATATCGCCGATGTATTGGCGATGACCATAGAAGAAGCGGAAGAATTTTTTAAAGATATTCCGATGATTTATGATAAATTAAAAATTCTCAATGAGGTGGGTTTGGATTATCTGACTTTGGGACAAAGTGCTACCACTTTGTCTGGTGGTGAAGCCCAGCGTATTAAATTGTCGCGCGAATTGGCCAAACACGGCACCACCAAAACATTGTATTTGTTGGATGAACCGACCACTGGTCTGCATTATGATGATGTAAAAAAACTTTTGGCCGTATTACAAAGATTGGTGTCGCAAGGCAATACCGTGTTGGTGATTGAACATAACTTGGATGTAATCAAATGTGCTGATTGGGTTATTGATTTAGGCCCAGAAGGGGGCGATAAGGGTGGTGAGTTGGTAGCGGATGGTACACCAGAAGAAATTGCTCGGAAGGGCGCGAGTTTTACTGGGCATTATTTGAAAAGGATGATGAAATAGTGAACATTGACGAAATTATAAATTTATGATATAAATAAATGTTAAAAAATAGTTCTTTTTAAATACATCCCAGTTTTCTTTTTGTCTTATTTTAAATCAAAAAAGGTAGAAAGAAGGATGGGAATCGTTCCTGGTCAGTTCGTCAGCAGATGTATCTTCTTGGTGATAGACACTTGTCGTGTCTTTCGTCTGGGAGTAATTAACTGCTGGTGAGGAAAATAGAATGGACCCTATCTTCTCCAAGAATATGAGGGAATTTCTGAAACAGGAGGAGCGAGCTCCGGACGTTGTCGCGAGGCGGATTGCTTACCTCGTCGAGCGTGGGAGGACGATCGACGGTCTCATCTGCGGAGAGCTTGTGGCAGTGCCTGCGAGCGAGGAAGTCCAGAGGAACGTTGCACACCTGCGGCAGTGGAACAACTTCTTCGATGGATTCGAAGTGCGCACCCGCCACTTCAACGCGACGAATTTCCCGCTGGGCGATGACCCGGGTGATGAGGTCGAGGCATTCAGTTTCGAACGCGATATTCGGGGATACGACGCGATGCGCGAACTCCAGAGGATGGGTCGTGAAGGTGCGTCGTTGTGGGCGGTGGGTCGCTATTTCAGTGAATACCGCAGGGGCCTCGACCTGTACGTCGCCGTTGGTGTCCAATGCACTGCCTTTCCCAACTCCTTGCTGATGTTCGAACGCTACAGTCGTGGAAATGATTACTGTGGACGGAGCGTCGCCTTCTGCTCGGAGAGTGCAGAGCTGAGCCGGCACTATCGTTTCCTCGTCCGGAGGAAGCGGGTCTAGAACACCTGGAAATTGGGAACTGGATTGCCTTTTCTCGTATCCGGTGCGGGATCCGTTAGTGGCCCTCGGCGTGTTGGCTGTCTCGTTCATCGAGATAAGCGACACGCCGGGGGCTTGCTGTTTTTATAGGAAATATTTTGTTATAATTTTAGTATGAAAGTCAAAATCGCTTGGCATGGAAAACATTTTGGTGAAGAACCTCCGTTGGTGGGAGATAAAACCCAAGGAGCGGGAGGTGTCTTTTTTAGTGGGTGCAATTTGCACTGTGTTTTTTGTCAAAACATGCAAATTTCTCAACAAGGCATGGGTAAAGAATATTCGGTCGAGGAATTGACGAAAATAATGTTGGACTTGCAAACGCAGGGGGCGGTGAATATAGATTTGGTTACCCCGACGATTTGGTATAAACAAATTAAGAATGCAATTGCCAAAGCAAAAGAAACGGGCTTGGTTATTCCCGTTGTTTGGAATTCCAATGGTTTTGAAACAAAAGAAATTTTGCGTCAGATGGATGGTTTGGTAGATATATATGTTCCAGATTTCAAATACGGCGATGATGAATTGGCCTTTAAATATTCGGGGATAAAAAATTATTCTAAAATTGCTCAAGAGGCGATTGAAGAAATGTTGTGGCAAGTAGGAAATTTTAAGATGAATGAAAATGGTTTGGGTGAACGGGGAGTAATCGTGCGTCACTTGGTGTTGCCAAACAATATTGAAAATAGTTTGAAGGTTTTGGATATTTTGGCAGAGATAGATAATCGTCTGCATATTAGTTTGATGCGTCAATATTATCCTTTGCACGAAGCAAAAAAATACCCCGAGCTGATGCGCGGGGTAAGTGATAATGAGTGGGATGCGGTTTATGACCACATGTTAAATTTGGGTTTTAAAAATGGTTGGGCGCAGGATAAAGACAGCGCACCAATGATGATTCCAGATTTTACCAAAGAACAACCATTTATTTAATTCTACCAAAAGAAATCTTCAAAAATTATATCTTTTTTATTTACTCCGTTTTTTAACAATATTTGGACAATCAAGGTTTTCATAGTTTCTGGTCCACAAATATAGAAGAGGGAATTACTAAAGTTGCTAATATACTTTTTAATTAGATTTTCATCTATTCTGCCATGTTCATAAGGGGCAGGAGTAATTTGGTCTTCGCTAAGCACATGGACGACTTTGAACCAGTCGTTTTTTATGTTGTTCAATTCATTTTTGAATATAATATCTTCCGTTGTTTTGGATCCGTATAACAAAGTTATTTTACGAGAATTATTTTGAATAACATGATCTCTAATAATACTCATGAAAGGGGTGATACCAACTCCACCTGCAATGAACACCAAATCTTTTTTATTTTCTTTTTCAGTAAATCTGCCAAATGGTCCATCTACTAGTATCTCGTCGCCTTTATTTATTTTGGATGCAGTATCTGTAAATCGGCCAGCCATCTTTATAGTAAATTGTAAGTTGTGGTTCTGAGGGGCACTAGACATTGAAAAAGGATGACGTGCGTGAAGTTTGTTTTTATTAATTCTTAAGAAACAAAATTGTCCAGCTTTGAATTTTAATTTTTTTTCTGGTGTCACTACAATGGTAAAAGTGTCTTTGGTTTCCTGTATAATATTTTCAACAATAAATTTGCCACCCCATCTTTTTTTTAATTTATATTGGGTGCGATAGATGGCGGATACGATGATCGCTATCAAAGATAAAATATATAATATTCTAACTAAAATATTTTCACTATCAGAACCCCAGTTCAAGGCATGAAATAAGCTGGCAAAAAATAATAAATAATTTAAAACATGAATAATTTGCCAGTAATTGTATGATATTTTTTTGTAAAAATGTGAAGCGGCGCCAACTATAAGAAAAATATAAAAGGCGATTATTCCCAAAGCCAGTGGCATCACAGCAAAATTGGGGATGATAAATCGAAGTATAGATTTGCTTGATAAA
>Ga0172379_10003353_pt1 | contig 25702 bp, 21 predicted proteins | sample GrowelOW334metaG_FD_119756 | JGI IMG/M metagenome (GOLD analysis project Ga0172379, IMG submission 119756) | Groundwater microbial communities from an aquifer near a municipal landfill in Southern Ontario, Canada - Groundwater well OW334 metaG | ecosystem: Environmental > Aquatic > Deep...
GCAATACGAGATTGCAAAAGCGCCCCGCCCGATACGATCAACTGGATGTTGCCTCCCAAACCGGCACGCCATTTGGAGTATATCAGCTTGTCGGCAATGGCCATTTTTATCCTTTTGACAAGACTGAACTTTTTATTGAAATCAAAGTCCTTTCCAAGTTCAACAGCCCAGAAAAACAACTTGAATTTGATACCTGTCAGCAACTTTCCTTTGGCCATGATGCCGTCATATACGCTTTCCATCAGACGTGGAACAGCAGTAAATATATGTGGTTTGACCTCTTTGATTGACTGGACAATCTGGGGAAGGCTCTCAACGTAATAAATCCCGATGCCACGGTACATGAAAACATTGTTAACCGTTCGCTCAAAAATATGGCAAAGCGGTAAAAAAGAGATGGAACGATGTCCCGGACCAAGAGCAAAATGGTGAGAGCAAGTTTCGAAATTTGAGACCAGGTTCCTGTGTGAAAGCATTACCCCTTTGGGAATACCGGTGGTTCCGCTGGTATAGATCATGGTAACCATTTCATCCTCCCTGATGCTATTTTTGATCTCCGCCAATTTGTCCCTCAGGGTTTCCTCGTTCTTTTTTCCAAGTTCCATCAATACCGAAATATTGTCGGCTCCCGGCACATCGTTAAATGTAAATACCTTCTCCATGCTTTCCACTTCGACCACCACAGGAGAGAGCTTGTTGTACAATTTCTCATCAGAAACAAACAGGAAGCGAATTTCAGCGTGCTTGAAGATGTAACTGTACTCCTCTTCGCTAATCGTTGGATAAACGGGTACATGCACAGCCCCTGTCATGGAGAGGGCCATGTCCACAAAGCTCCATTCAGGCCGGTTTCCGCTGACAGTAGAGACCCTGTCACCTTTTTGTATTCCCAGGGACAACAGACCGTAAGCCAATAATTCTGCATTTCTTACGAATTCGGCTGTGCTATATTTGACCCAGGTATTTCCCTGTTTTCCGGCTACAGCATCTTCTCGGGGAACATTTTTAAGACAGTGTTCAAGCAGATCAAAAGTTCGGGTTACTTCCATGGTTTGGTTTTTGACCTAAAGGTAAATATTAATGACATTTCGAAATTGTGATTTTGATCAAACGCTTAACATATACAGGAAATTCGGACTCTTTTAAAGCTATTTAGAATAAACCTTTCGAATGTGAAGGTGGATTTTTCAATATAAATTTACATAGCTCACTTTTTACAGTAACATTGAAAGAAGTGCTATCAATATTTAACCACAAAGGGCGCGAAGGGAACCACAAAGGGCATAAAAGTCTTACCATGAATAACCTGTATTTGTGTCCTCCGTGTGTACTTTGTGGTTAAACAGAAGAATGGGTATCCTTTCATTTAATCCTATATTTTAACAACCATCTTATTCCTCCATAGGTAATGAGCGACCAAGTAGCAGAGGGTATAGATAATCACGAAACCTGAAAGGGCTTGCCAGAGCGGAGCATTGGATGGAAGTACGCCCCCGTGCATGCCAATCAGAATACTCTGCACAATATAAAGCAACAGTGGATTGACCCCCAAGACAGTGAGATGAGGGATTTCAATTTTTTTGATATCATTCACCACATAAAATAGCAGGAAAGTAATAAACCCAATCCCGGATGAAAGAATGGGATAAGCGATGCTCATGCTGCGTTGTGAAAACTGCCAGTATTCCTGGGGCTGAAGCAAAGAGAGCAGGTAGTTCACCATGATCATTCCGAAGATGGCGAAGCCGCGAAACTGGTCGATCGACAGTTTACGCTTGTTGGGGATTTCTGTAGTAGTCATTAGTAGTTGAGTAGTGGAAAGCGGAGCGTTAAAAGTGAAAAGTGAACGGAGAATATTTTGTCTCCATAATACTTTTCACCTTCAACTTTCAACTTTTTAATATGAGCTCCTTTGCTGTTGCCAGCAGATTGTCTATGCCCTTGGGGTTCTTTCCCCCGGCGCTGGCATAGAACGGCTGACCTCCGCCGCCGCCATCGACCAGTTTGGCCAGGTCGCGAACGATGTTTCCGGCGTGCAATCCCTTCTCCTTCACCAGATTGTCAGCGATCATCACATGAACGGAAGCCTTTCCGTCTATCTCTGCGGCAAAAACCAGAAAGAGGTTCTCCACTTCACCCTTCAGCTGGAAAGCGAGATCCTTGATAATTCCCGCATCATCCAGTGGCAGGTTACTTGCCAGGAAGTTGATCCCATTGATGTTGGAGATTTGTTTGAGCAGCTCTTTTTTCAGACCGGAAGCAGCCTCTTTTTTGAAGGCTTCGACCTGACCATTCAACAGACTTACCTTTTGAAGGAGTTGTTCGACAGCTATTTTCACATCCGAAGGATTGTTCAGCAGCATGGATAATTCTTTGGCCATCTTCATCTTGCTGCGCAGGAATTCTTCGGCTTTTGCCCCTGTGATGGCCTCAATACGCCTGACCCCGGCAGAAATGGATCCTTCGGAGATGATCACAAACTGGCCTATTTCGCCCGTGGCCCCAACATGGATACCGCCACAAAGTTCGATCGAATCACCGAATTTGATCACCCGAACCTTATCGCCATATTTCTCGCCAAAGAGGGCTATGGCGCCCAGCTTTTCGGCCTCTGCCATCGGCATTTCGCGGCGTTCGTCCCTGGATGCGTTCTGACGAATCAATTCGTTGACTCTTTTTTCTATTTTCTCAAGCTCCTCTTCCGAAACTTTCTGGAAGTGGGAAAAGTCGAAACGCAATGAATCAGGATTTACCAGGGAACCCTTCTGTTCGATGTGGTTTCCCAGAATTTCCCTCAAGGCATGATCGAGAAGGTGCGTGGCAGTATGGTTTCCGGCGGTAGACCGCTGATTGGAACTGTTCACATAACCGGTAAATATCGCGGAGGGATCTGATGGAAGCGCTTTGGCCAAATGAACGGTCAGCCCGTTCTCCTTGATGGTATCGAATATCTCAATTTTGGAACCTTCGGCTTCAATCCGGCCGGTGTCCCCAACCTGCCCCCCCGACTCAGCATAGAAGGGAGTCGCATCAAAAACCAGCTGAAAGTACTCGCCCTTTTTATCTTTTACTTTCCTGTAACGGCAAATCCTCAATTCTGCCTGGGTGGCGTCATAACCAACAAATTGGCTTTCAATCAAAGGACGGATTTCGATCCAGTCGCCTGTTTCCAATTGGGTGGCATTCCGTGAACGGTTTTTCTGCTCTTCCATGGCCTTTTCGAACTCATCGCGGTTGACCGTGAAAGACTCCTCCCGCAGGATCAGTTCAGTCAGGTCGAGCGGAAATCCGTATGTATCATACAATTCGAATGCAACGGTGCCGCTGATTTCGGTTTGGTTCTTCTTTTTGGCTGCCTCCATGATGTTTTCCAGCATTCTGATACCGGTCTCCAGGGTACGAAGGAAGGAGTCTTCCTCTTCGCGGATCACCTTGGTGACAAGATCCTGCTGTTTGATCAGTTCGGGGAAGGCAGTACCCATCTGCTCTGCCAATACCTTGATCAGTTGGTGTATGAATGGCTTCCTGAAACCCAGGAAAGTATAGCCATAACGCACAGCCCTGCGCAAAATGCGGCGGATCACATAGCCGGCTTTGTTGTTGGAAGGCAACTGCCCGTCGGTGATGGCAAAAGCGATGGCGCGCAAGTGGTCAGCGATGACACGCATGGCGATGTCGGACTTCTCATTTTCTCCATATTTTTTTCCGGCCAGATATCCGATCTCAGTAATCACCGGCTGAAATACATCGGTATCGTAATTGGATTGTTTCTGTTGAAGCACCATGCAAAGGCGTTCGAAGCCCATCCCCGTGTCGACATGCCTGGCAGGAAGCTCCTCCAACTGGCCGTTGGCCTTGCGGTTGAACTGGATAAAAACCAGGTTCCAGATTTCAATGACCTGCGGATGGCTTTGGTTGACCATCTCCCTGCCGGGGATTTTTGCACGCTCATCATCATCCCGAATATCCACATGGATCTCGGAACAGGGACCGCAGGGACCGCTGTCGCCCATCTCCCAGAAATTGTCTTTTTTGTTCCCAAAAAGAATCTGATCTTCGGGAAGATACTTTTTCCACAAGGCTAGAGCCTCTGAATCAACAGGAACACCATCCTTGGCATCGCCTTCAAAAACAGTCGCATAGAGACGATCTACAGGAATATTGAAACGGCCCACGAGCAGTTCCCAGGCCCAGTCGATGGCCTCTTTTTTGAAATAATCGCCAAACGACCAGTTGCCAAGCATTTCGAACATGGTGTGGTGATAGGTATCGTGGCCAACCTCCTCAAGATCGTTGTGCTTTCCGGATACGCGAAGACACTTTTGCGTATCGGCAATCCTGGGGCTCTTCACCGGAGCATTGCCCAGAAAAATATCCTTGAACTGGTTCATTCCCGCGTTGGTAAACATCAGGGTTGGGTCATTCTTCACCACCATGGGCGCGGAGGGAACAATCTGGTGCGTTTTGGAGGCAAAAAAGTCCAAAAAGGCTGTGCGTATCTGTTTTGAATCCATCATCGGGTAATGTTAAAAAGCTTTAAATGGCATTAGGCATTCGTACAAAAATCCGCGAATGCCTATAAATAAACTAATTTTGCCCCTTCAAGGAACGCCGTAAGGGGTCAAAATCGTTGCAAAATTAGATTATTTCATTAATTTTGGCCTACCTCGGTTCAAAATAAATCAATCGGAATGGGCATTAACTACAGATTTAATCCGGATACTTTAAGTTTTGATAAGATCGAACGAAATGTTCGTACTTTGATCAAAAGGTTTCTTGGTTATCTGTCCACAGGCATTGTTTCGGGAATAATCTTCTTTTTCATTTTCCTTCAATTTTTTGAGACACCCGTTACCAAGAGGTTAAAGCGGGAAAACGAACAATTGCTGTCCCAATACAGCCTGATGAACAAGGATATTGAAAAGATCAGCAAGGCATTGGAAGATATACAGATGAGGGATGACAATATTTACCGTGTAATTTTCGAAGCAAATCCGATTCCGTCGTCAGTCAGGATGGCCGGATTCGGAGGTGCCAACCGTTACACCAAACTGGAGAGCATGGACAATTCGGAGTTGATTATCTCGGTAGCAAGAAAGTTGGATATCCTCTCCAAACAGGTTTATGTTCAGTCAAAATCGTACGATGATGTAGTTAGAATGGCACTTGGCAAGGAGAAGATGCTGGCCAGTATTCCCTCCATCATGCCTGTCTCCAACCGGGACCTCAAAAGGACAGCCTCGGGCTGGGGTATGCGCATGCATCCGATTTACCGCATACCGCGTTTTCATTACGGGATGGATTTTACTGCCCCTACCGGGACGGATATTTTTGCTACCGGAAACGGAATCGTGAAAGAGGTTGGCAGGAATGCCGGATATGGCAACATCGTTTTGATCGACCACGGTTATGGCTATGAAACCATGTACGGACACCTGTCGCGAATCAACGTTAAAATAGGTCAAACTGTCAACAGAGGTGATGTGATAGGATTCGTGGGAAGCTCAGGTGCATCTACCGCTCCTCACCTTCACTACGAGGTAATGAAAAACGGACAGAAGGTCAATCCGCAGAATTACTACTTCCAGGATCTCAATCCGCTGGAATACGAGAAGATGATCACCATCTCATCGAATACGGGCCAAAGTTTCGATTAACCTAAAATTAAAAAACAGTGGGATTCAAAGCACCTAAATCAGAAAAGCTCTATTTCTCGATCGGCGAAGTGGCAGAGAAGTTCAATCTTGCACCATCGGCACTCCGGTTTTGGGAAAAAGAGTTCGATACGATCAAGCCATTTAAAAACAAGAAAGGCAATCGTTTTTATACCCAGGAAGATATCGACCATCTTGCCATCATCAATCATTTGGTCAAAGAGCGTGGCCTGACCTTGAAAGGGGCAAAAGCCAAGATCAAAGATAACAAGGAGGAAGTAGATCACAACTTCGAAATTGTGCAGAAGCTTCAGGAGATCAAGAAATATCTGATTGAGATCAAGGAAACGCTGTAAAAAGAATTAAAAATTAAAAATTAAAAATTAAAAATTGACAATTATTGGAACTATTGTCAATTAGACACTTATCTAAATAATTAAATAGAGGCCTATGCTCCTCCAAAATATTGTTCAACATCTTGAGACCATTGCCCCGATTTCTTACCAGGAACCGTACGACAATGCAGGGCTTATTTTGGGAGATAAAAACCGTGAAATTAGTTCTGCGCTCATCACGCTTGATGTTACGGAGGAGGTGGTGGATGAAGCAATTTCGTTGGGATGTGAACTGATTATCAGTCATCATCCGCTTATCTTCAAGGGGATCAAGCGCATTACGGGCAGTAACGAGGTGGAAAGATGCCTGATTAAAGCCATCAGAAATGATTTGGCCATTTATGCAGCCCATACCAATCTGGATAGCATCACCGGAGGGGTAAATTCCATAATCTGTGATAAGATCGGATTGGTGAAATGCCATATTTTATCTCCTGCCAAGAATCAGTTAATCAAATTAATAACCTATATACCTGAAGATCATCTGGAGGCTGTAAGATCGGCCATTTTTTCTGCTGGAGCCGGAATCATCGGCAATTACGACCAATGCAGTTACAGCGCACAGGGATCAGGAACTTTCAGGGGGAATGAAGAGAGTAATCCTTACGTTGGAATTCCAGGTGCTTTGCATACCGAACAAGAAATCCGGTTCGAAACGATCGTGCCGCGTCACCTCATTTCAAAAGTTGTGGCAGCCCTCAACGCATCGCATCCATACGAAGAGGTAGCGTATGATCTGGTTCCGCTGGAGAATGATTTTCAGGGTGTAGGAATGGGCATGATCGGAGAGTTGACCTTTCCATCCGACGAACTTAAATTCCTTCAACGAATCAAGGGGATATTTGGTTGTCAAATGATCAAACATACCACGTTACTGGGGCAAAAAATCAGTAAAATTGCCGTCTGCGGCGGGTCTGGTAGTTTCCTGGTTTCCAAAGCTATCGCGGAAGGAGCCGACCTCTTTATCTCTGCTGATTTTAAGTACCACGACTTTTTTGAAGCCGACAATAAAATCGTTCTGGCAGACATCGGGCACTACGAAAGCGAACAATTTACGAAAGAGGTTTTAAAAGAGATAGTTTTAAAAAAATTCCCTACATTTGCACTCCATTTATCGAATGTAAAAACCAACCCGGTTTCTTACCTTTAGAAAGCTAAGTTATAATATAATATACTGGATATGTCGTTAGAAATAAACAAAACAACCGAAGGCAAAGAGGTTTCAGTTCAGGACAAATTGAAAATGCTCTATGAACTGCAAACTGTTGTTTCAGAAATCGATAAAATCAACACGCTGCGCGGCGAGTTACCCCTGGAGGTGCAAGACCTGGAAGATGAGATCGTTGGTTTGAAAACAAGGCTTTCCAATTTGCAGGATGAGATTAAGAACCTCAATACGGCTGTAACCAACAAGAAAACGGAGATCAAAGATTCCAAAGCCAAGATCGACCATTACAAAGAGCAGCAGGAGAATGTTCGCAACAACCGCGAATTTGATTCAATTTCCAAAGAGATGGAGTTCCAGAACCTCGAGATTGAATTGGCTGAAAAAAGGATCAAGGAGTATTCGGCAGATGTTAAAAGCAAGGGTGAATTACTCGATGCATCCAATATGTTGCTGAAAGAGCGCGAAGAGGACCTTGTTCGCAAGAAAAAAGAGCTGGAAGAGATCACCGCCGAGACGGCAGTTGAAGAGGAGTTGCTCAAAGCCAAAACTGCAAAGATCGCGACCTTGATTGAAGAGCGCTTGCTTACAGCCTTCAACAAGATTCGCAAAAACGCACGCAACGGCCTTTCTGTAGTAACTGTTCAGCGTGATGCATGCGGTGGCTGTTTCAACAAGATCCCGCCACAGCGCCAGCTTGATATCGCTTCGCGCAAGAAGATTATCGTTTGTGAGTATTGCGGAAGAATTTTGGTAGACAAAGATATTGCAACGCCACAAGAAGAAGAGAATTAACTATAAGTCAGATCACTAATAAGAAGCCGTCCCAATTAAAAATGAGACGGCTTCTTTTTTTATGGCTGGTATCCAATTCTTTTCCGCTGTTGTTGATCAGCCCTCTGCTTATCCCTTTGGAGCAGAAAGTTAATGGCATCATACACGTCTTTAAATTGCTGGTTGTATTTGGTTTCGAGCTCATTCATTCTAACCATTAACTCTTTATCAGTCAAAGCATATTGCCGTACCAACACGAAGGCCCTCATGATGGCAATATTCACATCAATTGCCTTTTCTGAGTTGAGGATACCGCTGAGCATTGCAACGCCCTGTTCGGTAAAGGCAAAAGGGGAATACCTCGCTCCACCTCGAATCTTTGAGGTGCAGAAATTGCACCTCAAAGATTCCCACTCATCCTTTGAAAGCTCAAACATAAAATCAGGTGGAAATCTTTTAATATTTGCTCTCACGGCTCTTTTTAGATACTTTGTTTCAGTATCATAAAGCTCTGCCAGATCGAAATCAAGCATCACGGTCAGTTCTCTGACCTCGTAAATTTTCCTTTGAATTACAGGCAGTTGCATGGTAATACTTAAGAATTTCATCCATCAATTTTGCTGTTATGAATTACCGCTACTATAAATATACCAAAAAAAAACCAGAAAAAAGAGTGGAAAGCCAAATGGGTGTGTAGACAGCAAATTAAAAGTAACGACAGTTAAGGGGTAACTGAATGAGTTTGCTTTTCAGCAATTTGCTCCAATATTTCTACGATGCGCTCTTGTTTGATGATGAATATTCCGATTCGCTCTTTCGACACGCCCTTCTTCAACTTATAGTCGTAAACCGGAGTTTGATCATCAAGTTCTGATTCGAAGCAATTGAAAACTATTGAATTCTGAAGTTGGAGTTCTTCAGCCACTTCCAAGATATGGGTTGAAATGAAAAAGAAATTCCCCCGGATCTTTGCCAGGGCTGAGATAATCATTAAGGTGGCATCGTAGGCATCCTTGACATTTGTACCTCTAAACAACTCATCGAAAATAACAAACAGTTTTTTTTTAGTATTTATTTTTACAACCATATCCTTCACCCTGTGTACCTCAGAATAGAAATGGCTGTATCCTAAATTCAGATTGTCGGCGAGATTGATCGTCGTAAAAAGGCCATCGAAAACTGTGGTTTTCAATATTTTGGCCGGCACAGGAAATCCCAGATGGGAGATGTAAATCATTAATCCCATCGTTTTCAAAAAGGTCGATTTCCCAGCCATATTTGGGCCTGTAACAAAACAGATAGTAGAGCCCTGGCCAAAAGTAAAACTATTCGGTACTGCTTTGGGAAGAATAGGATTAAAAGCATCGATCACTTCAAATGATGGTTGTGATCCTGGAAGATATTCGGATAAACTATAACCATCACTTTTCATGATCCTGCTTAAAGTCTGTAGTACATCAATTTTATAAACGATGTTCAACACCTCCCTGAAAGCGTTCTTTTTACTTACCCTCAAAAGTTGATCAAGATTGTTGATTTGAAGGAAGGTTAACTCCTTAATGTCTTCAGGAGGGGCATTCAGATAATTCTTAACAGGATGAAGATCCATAAAGCTTTTTAGCCGATCAAGATCCTCTCCCATTGATGCGGGGACAGAAAAATCTTCGGATTCTGATAAAAACGCTTTAAGATCAATCAACAACCTAATCGTATAAAATATTCCATTCGAGATAATCCAATAATTACCGTCAGCTGAAAGCTTATTCATTAATCCATTGTAAGTAGCATCGATAAAGTTATTGCGAAGTGGAACCCTGTCGTTGGTTAGGTAATGCTCAATAAAATCTATGTGACGCGAATTGAGTTTTAACAGGCATTTATTTAAAAAGAAGAAATTAATCTCCGCTTTGCGACTTTGTAAAAATTCCAAATCTGAAACAGGAGTCCTAAATAATCTGTTAAGCAATTCACGTCCACCCTTCGTTACTGTTCGATTGTAAACGGAAAAAACGGATTTTACATTCGCCCGCTCTTCGAAGAGATTCAAGTCCTTTATCGTTTGTTTATCGACATCGAATAGCATTATCCATGCATTTAAATATTTGACAAAACTCTTCAAAGGAATATGCGACTAAAGTAAGCACAACAATAATCGCTTCAGGTAAGGTAATTGTTTAAATCGATGCAAGTTACTAATAGAATTGACATAAAAAAAGCCCTTCCGGGCCTTTTTTATATCAATTCGTTCTACCACTCACCCCCGGCGCCGCCGCCACCAAAGCTGCCGCCGCCAAATCCGCCGAAGCCGCCGGAATCACCACCGCCTCCACCCGAGAAATCGTTCCAGGAACCGCCGCCGCCCCTGCCTCCAAGCATACTCAGTAGCCAGAGAGATCCCAGCAAACTTCCGGCACTTCCATCGGCTCCTACGCTGCGATAGCGGTTTCGGTTAAATAGCATGAAAACCAGAAAGATAACCAGCAAAATTGCGAAACCAGGAAATACCGGGTGTTTGGACACTTCCTCGTCGTATTGATCGGCAGTAAACTCCCCAGCTGTCAATTTCATAAGGACCGATGTAGCCCGGTCGAGGCCGGTATAATAATCATTTGACTTGAAGCTTGGCATCATTTCTGCGGAAATGATTGTCTTGCGGGCTGTAATATCAGGAACTGCACCTTCCAATCCATATCCGACTGCAATAAACACTTTTCCAGTCTCTCCATTGCCGGATTTGGGCTTTACCATGATAAGTATACCATTGTTTTTGCCCTTTTGGCCAATACCCCATTTTTCAGCAAGTTTGAAAGTGTAATCTCCCTTGTCATACCCAAAAATATCTTTGACAATGACAATGGCAATCTGTGTGGAGGTGCGCCGGTTGAATGCATCCAACTTACTTTCCAGACTGGCAGTCTGAGCTCCGGAGAGTATTCCTGCAAAATCATTGACCAGACGCGGAGGTTCTGGACGTTCAGGAAACTCATCGGCAGCATGGACCGTTGCAAAAATGAAAAACAGGACTACGCCTAGTAATATTTTAATAACTGGAATCCTGTGAAATGATTTTCTCATTGTCTATTTACCATATGTTATTTCGTCGGGAAGTTCATTAACATCTTCTTTTTGGTATGGGAAAAACTCTTTCAGCTTCTCTCCTACTTTACCGATCCCCAATACAAATCCTTCAGTCAGATTCCCGTTGGAAAAATTACTGATCATCAGCTCTTTCACATCGTTCCAAAATCCGGCTGGAACGACTTTATTGATTCCTGCATCGCCTATAATGGCAAATTTTCGGTCTTTGGTCGAGAGATAGATCAGCACTCCATTCCTTTGCGCCGTTTCGTGCATTTTCAGTGATTTGAACAACCAGGCGGCCCTGTCAAGTACTTTGCCCTTGCAGACAGATTCGATATGAACGCGAATCTCCCCGCTGGTTTGGTGCTCGGCTGACTGAATAGCCTGAACTACCAACAGTTCATCCTCTTTGGAGAGAAATTTATTGCTACTCATCCTGGATTTGGATTAATTGGATTAATCGGAATAATTGGATTAAAATTAAAAATTACAGATTACAAATGATTGCCGCATTTAATCATTCAGGTTTTAATCTGGAACCATCCCAGTGGCAACTAGAATTGGACCTTTGGCGCTTTTGCTGCGCCCTTTTCTGCTTCGAAGTAGGCCTTTTTCTCAAAATTGCGCATTGATGCGATCATGTTCTGTGGGAACAACCGGATATAGGTGTTAAAAGCCTGCGCCGATTGGTTGAATTTCTGACGTTCAACGGTTATCCTGTTTTCTGTCCCTTCGAGTTGCGCCTGTAAGTTCAGGAAATTCTCGTTGGCTTTTAGATCGGGATATTTTTCCACAACAACCATCAGTCTTGATAAAGCTGAAGACAAACCACCCTGGGCCTGTTGAAATTGCTGTATGGATGCCGCATTCAATTTCGTTGGATCCACGGTAACGGAAGTAGCTTTGGCCCTCGCTTCGACCACCGCTGTCAATGTCTCATTTTCATGGGCTGCATAACCCTTTACTGTACTGACCAGATTCGGGATCAGATCTGCACGACGTTGGTACACGTTTTCTACCTGAGACCAGGCCGAGGAGACGCCCTCTTCCATGGATACCATGTTGTTACCTGTTTTAATGCCCCAACTAATTCCGAAAAACAGGGCCAATACAATGACTCCAATTACAATCCATGCTGTTTTGCTCATAACTATTGTTTTTTTTGATTAGTCTAAATTATCAATGTGAAATTACATACTAAATTCCGGATTCTAGTGGTATTTGGGTTATACGGAATTGTTTAACCTATTATTAACAATTAATTGATTTTCTGAACCAACACCACTGCCTGAACAGAAATTCCCTCTTCCCTTCCTTCGAACCCCAATTTCTCAGTAGTGGTAGCTTTGATGTTTACCTGATCGTTCAGTCCCTCAAGAATCCCCGCGATGACATCCTCCATATTGGGAATAAAATCCTTCAACTTTGGACGCTGTGCGGAGATTGTAGCATCCAGGTTCACCAGCCGATAGCCCTTTTCTTTGACCAGTCGGTACACCTCTGCCAGCAATTTTTTGCTGTCAATATTTTTGAATGCCGGATCCGTGTCCGGAAAGTGATAGCCGATGTCCCTCAGTCCGACGGCGCCCAACAGTGCATCACAAATGGCGTGAAGGAGCACATCCCCGTCGGAATGGGCAACAGTGCCCTTTTCGTGGGGTACCAGAATCCCTCCAAGCCAGAGCTCTTCACCCTCTGCCAACTGATGGACGTCGTAACCAAGACCAATGCGGATGTTCATTTTCCAAGAAGTGCCTATAGTGAACTAAAGTGACTAGAGTGACTAAAGTTAGGGTAAAGTTACATTATCGTTCTGAAGCTACAAGTACTTTAGTCACTTTAGTTCACTATAGGCACTTTAGGCACTTATTTATTCCTAACAAACCTCCCTGATTTTGAAACTTGTTTGCCATCCTGCCCGATAAGGGTCATCCGGTAGACATATACGCCATATCCGGGCTGTTGATTCATCTCCTGTGGAGTCCAGTACAAATCATTGATTTCATATCCCCTGGAAGGGACTACTTGTTTGTTTTGGTACACGGTTCTCCCGGTCAGGTCCATCACCTCCAGATTCACAGTGAAGAGTTCATCGTATCGGTTTTGCACGATGACAAACCTGGTCTGATCCGAAAAAGGATTGGGGAAATTGTACATTTCACGAATCACCATCTCCTTGCTGATAAAAAACCGGACTGTCAAGGACGAGGAGTTATTCGCACTGTCCCAAGCCTTTAATGTCAATGTATGCGCGCCATTGCCGGGAATAGTCAATGGACAAATGATTGTTCCGGTTTTCCAGGTGGAAGTATCTGCCCTGAAATAATTGTTCAAAATCAGTGGATCTGCATGTTGTCCATCTATTTCGAGTGTGATATCGTGGCCAATCCCATATCCCGTACTGTTGATGCCACTTTCATCGCTCAGGTAAACCAACAACAATGGATTGGCAGAAACAGTACCGCCATCAGCAAATTTCCCGTTTTCCAGATAAAGACGAATATCCGGGCCTTTGTTGTCAGAAGAGGTTATAAGCGCTGTTCCATTGAAATGAATATTGTCAAATGATCCATTGCCATCGGTCTCTTCGTTTTCGAAATAGTATCGGATCAGACCCGGGTCTTTGTAGAAGTTCACATCCTTCGGGACAACAAATGAGTAGTTAAATAATCCGTTTTTTACTGTTACAGCACCGTTGAACAAAATATTCTCTTGTACTTTATAGGTGAACGGTTGTTGTCCTCCATTGCCCAAAGTGGTTTTCGTTGAAGGCTGGTCAAACACCTGAATGGACAGGTTACCGCTGAGTGACCCTATTTTGGAACCGCTTCTATCCTCAATTTCACCAGAAATGGTAACCTGGCTTAGCGGAGAGAGAACACCGCTGAACTGTTCTACCGATTGATGGTTGATTTCCACATTTACACATTGCTGTTCCGGATAACTGAGGCGCATGGCCGGATCGCCAAGCAGACAAAATTTGGCGGTATTTATTGTTCCTCCGTTTTCATTTTTTACCAACAGCATGATATCGCCTAACCGCAAATGGTCTCCCTGTCCGTCCCTATTGAAAACGTGACTAAAAAAACTCTTGTTGATCTCAAAATTGGAGGCCGAATAGACCAGCCTGGTTGCTGACAGCAAAGCGATGGCCCCTCCTGCAGGGTGAAATAGAAGATGTTCCCCGGCGGACCGTTTCACCCGCATATCCCATCTGCTGAACTCACAGGTGGCCGTTACAAAGAGTGGAAGTCGGTCTTTGTTTGACCAGCCGCCAATGTCGTTCACCGTTAATACCCTCTCATGTGCCAATCCGTCCTCGCTCGCATGGCCGACATAATTGACAATCAGGTCACCGGTCTGCACAGAACGACGAATTGCCTCCGTAACACCAGGATAACGCTGTTCTGGTGTATGGATTTCAGGATAAGCATCAAAATAGATCTTTGATCCATTGTATTCTGGGTTATTCCGGGCCTGTGCCAAAGCCAAATTTTCAGAATCGTTGACATGCAGGTTGTTGTCTTCGTCATCCGCAATAAAGAGGATGTTGTTGCGCCAATCGCCCAAAGTTCCGGCTTCATGGTAATGGATGATTTTATCGACAGCAAGGGTTGCTTCCGCAAACGTACTTGCAGGAATCCTCCCGACTCCAATGTTCATGTTCAGGGTTCCATTATAACCGACAGGAAAGCTTTCCAGTTGTCCGAAAAAATCATCCGATACATAGGACCCAACCTCATTGAGCGAATTCAACGACTGCCGCGTCGGAATCCAATTGGGATTATCGTCGCCACTCTTGTGTACCGGATCGCAGGTGCCTTTACCAAAAAGTAATAAATATTTAAGCCCCGGCCCAATTGAACCACCACCTTGCCGGTAGAGGTGGATGACATAATTCCTCAATGCTGCAACATCCTTGTAACCACCGGCTAATCCGTTGAACAGCTCTTCAACGGTAACAACTTTTACGTTCATGTTATCCTTTGCCTGGTGGAACCGGGCCAGCCGCATGGCCTGATCCAGAAAGTCCACCGGGGTTAAAATCAAAAACTGGGGGGTAGCAACATGAAGGATGTCAAAATTTCTTATCTCTTCCGTTTTGGTTACTTCCGGGTATTTATTTTGAGGATCAAACAGGATAAAACTACGCAGGGAATCACTGTTGATCCTGAATGTCAATAGTCCGTTGGCAAATTGAAAGCTATGCTGAACCGGAGAAAGCGGATTGGTAACCTCCCAAAGCTGGAGCATACTGCTTGCCCCTTTGATCTGAAATTCAACAACTTTATCCTTACCGATCGTCCTACAATCACGGAAAAGCAGTGGTATACCCCTATATTGAAGGGTTCTCCTGAACTGCAATGTGGCATAATCCAACCAGCACTGATCGGAGCCAACTCCACTATATCTAACTGACAGGATGACACTTGCCCCTGCCAAAGTCCTCGATATTTTCAAAGAATCTATAGTAGCAAAATCAGACACAGGAGAATTTTGAACTGGATTAAACCTTATGGCTCCCATGCCCGTTCCATTGGCGGTCACCTCCATCCGGGTGGAAGATGTACTTTTGCCGGCGGCATAAACATTAAGATTAATTGGCTCAGTTTCCACACGGTCTTGAAATGTAAAACTTCTGGATAATACATTTCCTCCAGCCAGTAAAGCTGTGAACCATCTTGATCCTGATTCAAGCAAATTCAAATTTTCCTCCTCCCACAATTCAAAGGCATCAAAATCATCACATTGAAAATCAGGATATCCTATTGGTGGCTTTGATAAGGATAACGAAAGATCCTCCCGCGCATGCTCCGTTAGAAAGAAATAGGAAAATCCGCGGGCCGGTTGATTTCTAACAGGATGGTATTGACCTGTGGCTTGTTCAAGCACCCAATTAACCGGACCCTGAACGTAGAATAGCAGTGACTCTTCCCCTTGGGCTTCTTTGAATCGAAGCAATGGAACCTCCACTGGGCTATTTTCTGACGAAACCTCATTCTGTCCCGACATCATTTCGTTCCTGCTTCCAAAGATTTTGACGTTTTCGGGATGCAAAAATCCACTATTTTTCAACCATGAATAGTAAATTTTGTGGATTCCAGTTGCAGAAGTTTCAATTTTTACCCATTTTCCGCTTGCGAAGAGGGAATTGGGCGCAACAGACTGTGCCAACCCTGTATGGCAAAAAATTAAAGCGAAAAAAACGAATAGTAGGCTATAATAGAGACGATTGAACATTTTTACCGGCAGATTTTTTGGAGACGGGATCATCCATAAAAGCAGATAACCCATAAAAAAAAACAACAAATGCTTTTTTATCCCGTAACTGTTGAACAAAATTAAAAAAATCGATGTGCATAGTGAACTTCATTGTTGAAAAATAAATACAGTTTTCATTATTTTGCAATATATTTGTGGCTATCGTTAATTCTTGGGTATTGTAAAATTTTCCAATAATAGGGACCAAATAAATATCGGGTAAAGATTTTTTCAGGGATATAACTTTGCGAATTATATGTGACTTTTTTGATCAATAACTTTCAAAATAAGCAAGGAATTGAAAAACGTGACATATAACCAATAAAAAAATATTTACACATGAAGCTAAATGCTATTATATTGTTATCTACAAGCCTTTTAGTGGCGTCATGCAATCTATTGCCAACCAAAAAGTCTAACTCTTCCACGACAGGTTGGAGCTATAACAATCCCAAAAACGGCGGATTTGAATACAATGCCAACTATTCGCAGGAGACCGGGCCCGGACTGGTTTATGTTCAGGGAGGGACCTTCCCGATGGGCCGTGTTGAACAGGATGTCATTTTTGATTACAACAATGCGCCGCGCCGCGTAACCGTAGCCTCCTTCTACATGGATGAGACGGAAGTACGCAATATCGACTGGCGCGAGTATCTCTATTGGTTACAAAGAGTTTATCCCGACAATCCCGAGGTATACAAGGCCGCTCTACCCGACACGCTCGTTTGGAGAAATGAGATGGCATTCAATGAACCTTTTCTCGAGAACTATTTACGACATGCTGCCTACTCGGAATACCCCGTTGTCGGACTAAGCTGGGTACAAGCTAACAATTATTGCAAATGGAGAACAGACAGGGTCAACGAAAGAATTCTGATCAATGACCGTATCCTTGCTGAAGACACCAAACAAAGCGGACAAAACACCTTCACATCAGACAGTTACCTTAACGGTCTTTACAATGGGACAGACGGCAAAAAACCCTTGAAGAATTTGGGGAAAGATGGTGCGACCAGAAGGACCAGCATGTCGGATGGGATTGTACTTCCCAGGTATCGTCTTCCTACCGAAGCAGAATGGGAATATGCTGCAGTAGCGCTGATTGGAAATACGGATGAAGAAGTTATTACCGACCGCCGTATATATCCCTGGAATGGCAGCCATATCCGTTCAACGGTCAAGCAGACCCGAGGCTTGTTCAAGGCCAACAGTGTAAGGGGACGCGGCGACTACATGGGTGTTGCCGGTACTTTGAACGATGGTTTTGAGATCACTGCTCCTGTGAAATCATTTGAACCCAACGATCTGGGACTCTATTGCATGGCAGGAAATGTGAATGAATGGGTACAGGACGTATATCGGCCTACCTCTTTCCAGGAATTCAATGAATTTCAACCACTTCGCGGAAGTGTATATACCAATTTCAAGAAGGATTCAACCGGTAATTTTGTGCGCAATCAGTATGGTGAAATGGTTAAGGATACAGTTGCCAATTTTACCAATTTTAAGGATGGTGATTTTCAATCCAATATTGATGAGAGTCTTTGGAAAAACAAAGATGATTCGATCAAAAGCGGTATCAGTACCAATGCCATGTATCCCAATCTAAAAGGGAATTATGTACCCAGGATTTCGGATCAGACGAGGGTGTACAAAGGCGGCAGCTGGAAAGACAGGCCTTATTGGCTGAGTCCGGGTACCAGGAGGTATATGGACGAAAGGAAGTCGACCAACGACATTGGTTTCCGATGTGCCATGACGAAACTTGGAGATGCAGAGCCAAGATAAATGTAACAAAAACCTCATCTTCGGATGAGGTTTTTTTAAACCTGTACATGACGCCAGAAGAAATTTACCCGATGTTCCTGAACCATCCCGTGGTAACGATTGACAGTCGCAGGATTGAGAAGGATTCCATATTTTTCGCATTGAAAGGTGATAATTTTAATGGCAATGCCTTTGCGCTCTCCGCTCTTGAAGCCGGAGCCGCATATGCAGTTGTTGACGAGGCCGAATTAGCCGTTCATGAAAAGATCATTCTTGTAGAAAATGTGCTCAGCACTCTTCAGAAGCTGGCCCGTCTCCACAGGCAAAAATTAGCCATTCCTATCCTTGCTATTACCGGAACCAACGGAAAGACTACCACCAAGGAGTTGGTTTCTGTTGTACTTTCCAAAAAATATAATCTCATCAGCACCAAAGGAAATCTCAACAACCACATTGGTGTTCCATTAACCCTGCTCTCCCTCAGACCGGAAACTGAATTTGCGGTAGTTGAAATGGGCGCAAACCATCCAGGGGAGATTGAGGAGTTGTGCAGGATTGCGTTGCCCGATTATGGATTGATCACCAATGTCGGAAGAGCCCATCTCGAAGGGTTTGGCTCTTTTGAAGGGGTTATCCAAACCAAAACTGAGTTATACCGTTATCTTGAACAAAAAGGGGGTACTATCTTTATCAACAATGCCAATCCATACTTATCAGGCAAAGCCGAAAAGGTAAATAAAGTTGGTTATACCACATCCAGACTATTTGACGGCCTCGAAGGAGAGACTGTAAGTGCGGATCCGATGCTTGTCTTTAAGACGCTTTTCCCAAAAGGTTGGCTTTACATTAAAACACAGCTTGTTGGAAGTTACAACCTCGAAAATGCCCTCTCAGCAACTGCCATAGGACACTATTTCGGAGTAGATCCAACTGTTATCGCCCACGCTATCGAAAGCTACAAACCCGACAACAACAGATCACAGATGGTGGTAACAGAGCGCAACAGGATTTTGATGGATGCATACAACGCCAACCCATCCAGCACCAGGGCTGCCCTGGAAAACTTCGTACATATTGCTGCGCCAAAGAAAGGGGTGATTTTGGGCGATATGCTTGAGCTTGGTGCCGTATCGCAAGAGGAACACCAGAAGATCATTGATTTTCTTTCTACGCTGAAACTTGATTTGGTTTATCTGGTTGGCCCGAACTATTTGGCATGCAAGACCCCTGAACAATTCCGACACTTCAACCAGTCGGCTGACTTGGCGCTTTTCCTTCAGCAACATTGCTTGTCGGATTATCTTCTTTTGATCAAAGGTTCACGGGGTATGAAACTTGAAACCATCCGTCCGGAGTTGTAAAGCCCACTTCCCTATATTTGATTAATTTTGCACAAATTATTGTACCAACAGATCATTCATGTCAGCATCACTCAATTTAAAGGAACATCTTCAACACCCGACCTTCGCACTGATCGGATCAATATCTGATTCCGAAGGACTGGAAACCTATGTAATCGGAGGCTTTGTGAGGGACCTGCTGATGTACCGAAAGAGAGAACATTACGATATCGACATTGTCACGGTAGGTAGTGGAATCGGCCTGGCAAAAAAAGTGGCTTTTGCCATTCATCCAAAATTAAATGTGACTGTCTTTAAAAATTTCGGAACGGCCATGTTTCGCGATAATGAGGTTGATTTTGAATTTGTCGGAACGCGAAAGGAGTCATACAGGCGGGATAGCCGTAAGCCCATTGTGGAAGATGGCACCCTGGTTGACGACCAGAACAGGCGCGATTTTACGATGAATACCCTGGCTATATCCCTTAACAAGGAACGCTACGGGGATCTGGTCGACCCGTTCAACGGCCTGGGCGATCTGGAGGCAAAACTGATCCGTACACCACTGGATCCCGACATCACTTTTTCCGATGATCCGTTGCGCATGATGCGTGCCATACGTTTTGCTTCCCAACTCAACTTCAGAATTGAGGGAGGGACCTTTTCGGCCATCACCAAACAGGCCGACAGAATCAATATTGTTTCGAAAGAGCGGATTTCAGAGGAGCTAAATAAGATTATCCTCTCTGACAAACCTTCTATTGGCTTTAAATTACTTGAAGTGAGTGGATTGTTGAAAATTATTCTTCCTGAGATCCAAAACCTGAAAGGCAGGGAGAGCATCAACGGGATATACCACAAGGACAATTTCTACCATACGCTTGAAGTTCTCGACCGGATTTGCGTAAACACTGACAACCTCTGGCTTCGCTGGTCGGCACTGCTGCACGATGTGGCCAAACCTGTCACCAAAAGGTTTTCGCCAGCGCTGGGCTGGACTTTTCATGCCCACAATTTCGTTGGGGAAAAGATGGTGCCAAAACTGTTCGACCGTCTGAGATTACCGCTCAACGAGAAGATGAAGTTTGTGCAAAAGATGGTCTTGCTGCACATGCGGCCCATTGTCTTGTCGGAAGAGGAGGTGACCGATTCGGCCGTAAGACGACTGCTGTTTGATGCCGGCGATGACATCGACGACCTGATGACCCTTTGTGAAGCCGATATCACCTCTAAAAACGAGGAGAAAGTTACCCGCTTCCTGGCCAATTTTCAACTGGTTAGAGAAAAACTCAAAGAGATTGAGGAGAAGGATGCGGTACGCAATTTTCAACCTCCTGTAACAGGTGAATTAATCATGGAAACATTTGGACTGCAGCCTTGTAAAGAGATTGGATTAATTAAATCTGCCATCAAAGAGGCTATACTTGATGGCGAAATCAGTAACAATTTTGAAGAAGCCCACCTGTTCATGATGAAAAAGGGAAAGGAGTTGGGGCTGGAAGCGGTGAAGGGAAAAGGATAAAGGATAAAGTAAAAAGGATAAAGTAAAAACGCCGCGATCTTGATTGAAGCGTTGTAAATCAAGACATTAAAGATCTATCTCCCCACAAATCTCACTTTATCCTTTTTACTTTATCCTTTATCCTTCTACTTAGAGAACACAACGACTGACGTAGCCGTAGCACTGTTGCCGGCAAGATCTTCACAAGTTATCAGCACATCGTAATTCCCCAGCGTCACCTGATTACCGGTAAAGGTTAATGGCACCAATATTTCGTTGTGGTTAACTGCCAGCGCCTTTTTCCCTGCAGGAATGGCCCATGTGTTGGAATAGGCCCAATCTGAAGTGGTAACCCCTTTTAAACTCTTTGCGATGGTGACTTTATACGATTTTAGCTCAACATTGTCGCTCAAATCCATTTGAAGGTGCATCGCCGTTCCCAATGTGATGATCTTGTTCGCGGTAGGATCCACAATGCTAATGGTTGGTTTTGTCGTATCCGGAACAACGACAGGAGGGACATCGGTTGTGCCGCCCTTTTTACACGAGACAACGAAGAGCACGAGTAAAACAGGCATTATCCATTTCAATAAGTTCTTCATTTTCCTTCTTGATTTGATTCATTGATAAAAACTTTGCTCCTTCTTTTTCCATAAAGAAAATAGATAATCATGCCCAATGCCATCCAGATAATCAGTCGCATCCAGGTATCGAAAGGGAGTGCAGCCATTTGTGCCAAACAAATAAGCATACCCAGAACAGGAAACCAGGGAACAAATGGAGTACGAAATGGTCTTACAGCATCCGGGTCGGTTTTGCGCAAGATGATAATTCCAGCGCAAACAATGACAAACGCAAGAAGTGTACCAATTGAGACCAGTTCACCAAGCACCGCGATGGGGAAAAGACCGGCTATCAGCGCAGCAATAGTACCGGTAACAATGGTTGTAATATAAGGCGTTTTAAATTTGCTGTGCACTACCGTGAATGCCGGGGGTAGCAGTCCGTCTTTGGCCATGGTGTAGAAAATACGTGGCTGGGCCATCAGCATAACCAACACGACAGAACTCAATCCGGCCAATGCGCCGACTTTAATAAACGGACGCAGCCAAACAAGCGAATCCCCGGCGCTGTCGATCGCCAGGGCAATGGGGGCAGAAACGTTCAGGTCCTTGTAGTTGACCATCCCGGTAAGGACAGCAGCGACAGCAACATAGAGCACCGTACAGATGACAAGCGACCAGAGAATTCCTATAGGCATGTCGCGTGCCGGATTTTTGGTCTCTTGTGCGGCAGTAGAAAGGGCATCAAACCCAATGTAGGCAAAGAAGATGACAGCGGCACCGGTGAAGATTCCCGAGATGCCAAATGAACCAAGTTTACCGGTGTTTTCAGGGATAAAAGGAGTCCAGTTGTCGACATTGATATACGACATGCCAAAACCTATGAAAAGGAGAATAACCGTCAGTTTGATGATGACAATCAAGTTGTTGAACTTGCTCGATTCGCGGATACCAATGACCAGAAGTGCCGTAATCAGCATCACCAGGGCGACAGCCGGAAAATTCAGGATGCTACCGGTCTTCTCCCAGCCCTGACCAGCTATGTGGTTAAAAGGGGCAGAGCATAGCGCATGGGGTATGATGATATTGAAATCCTTCAGGAAACTTACGAAATAGCCTGACCATCCAACTGCAACCGTAGATGAGGCGAAAAGATACTCCAGGATCAAATCCCAGCCGATGATCCAGGCCAAAAACTCGCCCAGCGTAGCATAAGCGTACGTATAAGCACTACCAGCAATCGGTATCATTGAGGCAAATTCGGCATAACACAATCCGGCAAAAACGCATCCCAAAGCCGAAAAGATAAAAGAGAGCATGATGGAAGGTCCGGCATAATTGGCTGCTGCTGTGCCGGTTAAAACAAAAATACCGGTTCCGATGATGGCTCCGATTCCCAGGGTGATCAGGTTCCTGGCGGTGAGGGCGCGGTTAAATTTATGTTCATCCGTTTGTGCCTCAGCCAAAAGAACGGTTACCGATTTTCTTCTAAATAGTTGGTTCATGCGTCTGGTTTAATTGGAGCTTAACAAATACACTCCCCTATTCCGCCACAATAGAAATTGCAGCGAGGGTACTATCCACAAAGATAAAAAAATATGGATAGTTGCAGAATTGCGTTTGAAATTAAAGTTGGGCCTACGGGATTCTCCTACTCTCAAACGTAAGGTATACTAAAATATCCACAACGTTATAAAAATCAGCACTATTTCCCCAATTTCCGGTAAATCACATAAGAATAAACAATTGGCACGGCCACCAAAATGACCACCAGGGGAACAAAGACCCACTCCGGCTTTGGTACAACGAAATAGAGCGCCATCCCAGCCAAACTGCCCCAGAACCATAGCTTTCCGGCCAACTTGTGGGTACGGACCCATACTTCGTCGCTGTTGAGCGTCCAGGGAACTTTGATCCCCACAAAATAGTTAGGCCTGAAATTGCCCATGTAGTTGCCAATCAACATTAAGAGGATGAAAATCGTAAGTGGCAAAAATTTGTGTATGGCATTGGTATTGTTAACAACTTGCCAAATTATCATCGAATCAATCAGTCCGATGAATATGGCCATGATCAGCCTGATCCGGTAATAGCTTCCTTCAAAAACGACATAATTCGCTTTACGGGGATCGATTTTTGGAATTACCAGCATTAGAAAGTATAAACCGATTGGCATAAACACATAAACCATTCTTGAGCCATACCCGTTGGGATTACCTTGTGCATCAAAATGGATCGGCATCGACTCGGGCAAAGCGCTCCAATTGATTGCCAGGTAAAGAATTGGAAGCAGGGTCAGAACGATCAATACCAGCTCCTGAACGATTTTTGTTCTTTTCATTTTATTTCTATCTTTTACAATTATTTCAATCTTTTTCTCAGGACAGTGATGACCATTGGGACGACCAAAATATTTAATGGAAATGGTTTCTGATTTTCATTTAAACTGTTAAAGATGTACTAATCTGTCCCACTTCAATTATCCAATTTCCACATTTCCCAATTTTCACATTATTATTTCGTCTTCAACAATATCCATTTGGCGATGAAATCAAGGGCTACGGGCGAAAAGGTCTGGTCGATCTCAGCATATTCAGTCGGTGAACCTGTTTTGCACTCCTGGAAAAGATGGTTTAATCCGGGAAATTCTTTGGTGGTTACCTGCTGATTGCCTCCCTTTTTCAATGCCTTTTCGATGGCCGGCAGGTTGACTTTGGAGGGAACCTGTAAATCCTTATCTCCGTTAACTGCCAAAACCGGGCATTTCACCTTTTCCAATGCTGGTGCCGGATCATATTTTATAAAGTAAAGCATCCACGGACTGGTTATCTGGTTTAGCTGCAATGAAAGGAAATCCTCATCTTTCATTCCCTCAGGTTTTCCATTATCCGGGGTATTCTTTAAGTGCTCTGAGAGAAGGGCCTTCAAGTCATCTTTAAGGGCAGGAGAATCATTGGATTTGAGTATCATGTCAAAGACCAGACTGTTAATCTCTTTGGATTTTGAGATTTTCTCCTGAGACAATCCTGCTGCCGATGCAACCAGCTCCTGCTGAAGCAACAACAATTTATCGCCACGAATGCCGGTGCCGGCAAGTAAAACGATAAAATTCACCTCTTTGGTCCGGGCTGCCACCATGGGTGCGATGATCCCGCCTTCGCTGTGGCCAACGAGACCGATCTTTTTGGGAAGGATCTCACCCCTTATATTCAGAAAGGCAATTGCACTCTCAACATCCGAAGCAAAATCCACTGTAGTTGCATTTTTAAACTCCCCTTTCGATTGGCCCACTCCCCTGTCATCGTATCTCAGTACGGCAATACCTTGCCGGGTCAGGTAATCGGAAAGCACCAAAAAGGGCTTGTGCCCCATCAGCTCTTCGTCCCGGTTTTGAGGCCCGCTACCGGTAATCAGGATAACAGCAGGATATTTCCCCTCTTTCGTTGGCATGGTTAAGGTCCCGGCTAAGGTGATACCTGCTTTGCCGTTCGGGAAAGTAACCTCTTCAGAATAGTAGGGATAAGTCTGAACGGGGTTTTGGGACCTTTTTACAACCTGCTTTTCGATCTTTTCCTTCGACAAATTCAAAGGAAACTCCATTCCATTTTGTTTGAAGGTTCCAGTAATCGTATTCTCCTTCAATTCGCCACTGTATTCAATTCTCAGGTTGGGCATCTCCAACTTCAATTTTGAATCTACAAAAGTGGTGGTCGTAACCGGAATGCCCTTGGCTCCCTGATCCGGACTGTCCATAGTCGAAATGTAGCGTTTGTCATTGCCGGTGATGTTGAAGACGATCCTCAGCTGCATCCCCTGCACCTTCAATGCCCCATTCCATTGACCTGTAATCTCTTGCCCGTATGAACCAAGTACGGATATTACCAAAACCAATAATACTGCAATGTTTTTCATTTTATTTATTTTAAATCGAACTTCTAATAAATTACCTAATCTTCTTCTTCCAAAATCCAGCCGTTCCGTCCGAAAAAAGTCGTCCTGATTTTTCTATTGTCTACCGCGGACGGTGGACGCCATGCATTCCCAACCCCGGGTTCCGTTTCACTCCACCCGGGGCTAAATCGGGTAGGAAGCGGCTCACACCGCTGTCCTCCCACACCACCTGGCATACTTTCGTACCGCGGCGGTTTTCATTAGTTGTTCAACTTGTCGTAATTTAATGCCAAACAAAACAGACCCAGA
>Ga0172379_10003354_pt1 | contig 25701 bp, 27 predicted proteins | sample GrowelOW334metaG_FD_119756 | JGI IMG/M metagenome (GOLD analysis project Ga0172379, IMG submission 119756) | Groundwater microbial communities from an aquifer near a municipal landfill in Southern Ontario, Canada - Groundwater well OW334 metaG | ecosystem: Environmental > Aquatic > Deep...
AAATCCGATACACCTATCGAAGACCTAATCGCAAAAGTGAAAGAGAAGCTTGGGGCGTAGCCAGCTTTTCATGGCTTGCTCAGTGGAATTGCGTATTTTATAAACCAGTGCCATAGTGCGCCAGGTGGTATTCGGGATGTTTCCTGAATACTTTGATCTTTTAACGTCTATAGAGAGGAGAAGTCAAATGGACAAGGGTAATCTGCTAGTTTACTCATCAGGAACATCACGTATCGACGACACGGAATTCGAAGTGGTTGAACGCAAGGGCGTCGGCCACCCAGACACGCTCTGTGACGCGATTGCTGAGAAGGTGTCGCAGGCGTACTCACGGTACTGCCTGAAACATTACGGTATTATCTTGCGCCATATGGTCGACAAGATTGCCTTGTCTGGAGGTGCATCAAGAGTCAAGTTTGGTGGTGGTGAGATGCTAAAGCCCATCAGGCTGTATCTCAACTGCCGATTCACTCGGACTTACCAGCAAGAAACCATACCGTATCTTGATATCGTCAGACAGGTGGTTTACAGGCATTTAGGGGATGTTCTGCCGCTCCTTGGTCTGGATCAGTGGTTAACGATTGTGGACAATACGCACTTTGCGCCCGGGCCCGGTGTCGTGTATGAAGCCGATGGGTCAACCAAGAACGAACGTCAGTTTTTCTTCGAGGTTCCTGAGAAGGAGTTCGCTGCTTTCCACGACAATAACCTGCGCTCGAATGACACATCTACGGCCGTGGCTTACAGCCCGCTTAGTGCCACTGAAAAAATCGTCATATTGGTAGAGACTACACTGAATGATAGGGCTTTCAAAAAGCTTCATCCATATGTCGGTATGGACATCAAGGTTATGGCGAGGCGCATTAAAAAACGCCTGGACATTACTGTGTGCATTCCGTTTGTCGCAGCCCATACACCGAGCAAGGAATTCTACTTCGAAAAGCTAAGGTCACTTGAAGATATTATCAAGAAATTGGTAGCCTCGAATTTTGGACAGTTCGATGTTACCGTATCGCTCAATACGAGAGATGACCCGAGCACATCGGACTTCTACCTGACATTGACCGGGAGCGCTATCGAGAGTGGCGACGAAGGTGTTGTCGGACGAGGCAACAGGTATAACGGAGTCATCCCGTTTACTCGGCACATGAGTATGGAGGCTTGCTGCGGCAAGAATCCCGTCTATCATGTGGGCAAGCTCTACACGGCAATTTGTTCTCTCATTTCCGACGAGATTTTCAGTCTGGTAGGTCTCGAGACGTATGTGTACCTGACATCTCAGATGGGCAGAATCCTGTCAGATCCGTGGTCTGCATGTGTGGAGGTTTGTGGAGGAGGTGCAACATCTACTCAGCGACAGATGATAGAAGCAATCATCGAGCGGAATTTGGCCAGGGCCAATGAAACTACTCAAAAGATTGTTAAAGGAGAGTTGAACTTGTTCTGATGTAGTCTAACCCATCCTAGTACCCATGTCGTCGCGATATGGGTACTTTTTACATGCTAAAAGACTCTTCAGGATTAATGTCTTTTCTTGTGCCATCTGATGAATAAATAACGCATGGTTTTGTGCCCACACATAACGCGACGCTATTTTCTATAACCAAGCCAGTTTCTTCTGGTAGACAGATAATCGGCAGACTGTTATCTATCGCCCACGCCTTAAACCAATCATTTTGCTCATCTTTGAAGTGACAAGCTACCGAAAAATTATTTAGGAGATTAAACCCTGACACATCTTTTATACCTATTTTATTTTCATCATCGTGGGTATCGATTCTTTTTCCTAGTATTATTGCTCCTGCGCTTCCTCCATACACTTGTCCCCCAGCTTGAAGATATTGAATTAAAATATCAGAGAATCCAGAGTCTTTAAGTTCCTGAATCAGACTCCACGTATTGCCACCTCCGATATATACACCATTAAACTCTTTTAAAATTTCAAGCTGGTATTTTGACGGGTCGTCTACTATTTCAAATTGTACATCTTCTCTCTCGTGAAGCTCTAGAATACTTTTCATCCATAAATTTGCAGTGGTATAAAGCCTGTTACCACGTAGAGCTATAGGTATGTATAAAAACCGTCCATTCTTAGGTAACGTACTAAAAAAAAATTTGTCGAGGGGGAATGATTGCTTCTCATTACCGCCACCCGACAAATATATTCTTTTGGTCTCCTTTATGTTTTGCATGTTTGTATCGCCTTACGCAGCTCATATATGTCTGCACCGTAAGTATACACCAAGCGATTAATGTATGTTTCTGTCGTCTCGGCATTGGGTTTTGGAAGCCCTGTATTAGCACAGACCTTCAGATTAACGAATCTGTCGATCTCAAGTTGAGCGAGTTGGATTGCGTTATCTTTACTGACGGAAGGTTTGATGAACTGCGCCCAATAGCCGAAATAGTACGATAGGATACCGAACGCATCCGAGCCGTAATATTTCTCACCAAGGATTTTCGCAAACCTCCTGAGTTGAAGGCCGGGACCTTTGTTTGTGGCTTGTACGCCACATAGGGTCAAGAGAGCGACTGCTCGATAGGCGTCAAACATTTCTCGTGGACCACTGGCTGTCCACGGAATCAGCGTGTCGAAATAGGAATCATTTTTGTTGATAGCCCAAGCTATCCGTTCAAGTCCGAATCCGATATCGCTGATTGGGATTGCCTGCCTGTCTGCCTGAGGAATGAGAAGGAAGACAGCGTCTCCGAGCTCGAGTCCTCCATATGAGAAGAAGAGCTCAGGTGCCGAGAATTTGCCGGTCCCCCAATCTTTGGTCGACGATCTCATGACGATAGTGAAATCGTTCATGTGCAAGCCTAGTTTTGAGAAGATAGTACACCAATGGTCTATCATCTGCAGGTGCTCATCGAATGTGGCCCCCATCTTTTCGGTGCACACGTTTATGAAGGAGGTAGAAGTACCTTCTTGCGACTCGACATGCGGCTGGAACTGCATTCGTACGCATGGCTGCGCCACGAACACTTTGTCTTCCCGGACCTCCTTATGCTTGTGAATTACGTCGTCGAATATTTGCACCCCAGCGATGATTAAATCGGTCTGGCCTTCGGAATTAGCGATGTTCCTAGGTGAGACCAAATCAAATCCTACAGAGTGAAAATAATCGCCCATTTTTGCGCTGATCTGCGCAGGCGCCAGCATCTTCTTGCGTTTCGCGCGCATATGAAACAGATTGTCTCTTTGGTTGCACCCACGCCATCCACACGAAGAACCTGGCATAGCGCATTTAGAGAAAAAGGTTCTGCCACATATGCTACATAAGTATCTTTGCCACCCTCTTGCGGTCAAGAATTCGTTTGCTACATCTGCACTCTGATTGTATTCCATTCTGCACCGTCCTTTTTGATTGTGAAAGATCTGCTTAAGAAACCTATATCAGTTTCTCCCATTTCGGACCATAACGTAATGCGTGATCGTCTGCAAGGCCACAATGCAAATTGTCATTCATGTGGTTTGCGGAGGTTAAACATACGCAAGAAGGCTTGCGTATTTTATAGACATGTGCTATAGTGCGCCCAGGTGGTATTCGGGAGGTTTCCTGAATACCTTGATCTTTTAACGTCTACAGAAAGGAGGTTCCAATGGTGCTCAAAACATGGGTTGCTGTAGTGATTGAGACTCTAAAATCCTTCTTGAATTTGGAAGAGGATAATGGGTCTGTGGCGAATGGGAAAAAGATCGCAAACATATTAGCTCGGCGTGTACTTTACCTCGCTATAGATTACGGGTTGGTATTAGCATCGGCAGCTATAGTGGTTACTATGGAAGCTCTCGGCTTTTCCTTCTTTGCGGCGTTTGTCATTTTGTGGATTTTCGACTTCGTCACGGCATGCGCTTTCGTTGTCTTCTACGAAAAGACAGGACAGGACTTGTCGCTAGGTGAAGACTTTCGTAGGGCGACGGACACAATCCACAACAGATCGCAGATAGCAGGACGGCTGACTATGCTACTTATTATGTTTCAGGCGATTTATTGGAATGGCCCAGAACAAATTGTCATATTTTTTCGTAAGGAAATTTGTACAATTTATCGGGTTATTGGAACCATTCTTGGTCTCACTGCCATTCAGGCAGTTATTTGGACCGTTCTGTATGGTTTTGGTTATAACCTACTGGAACGTGTATTCTAAAACCGGTGGCAATGCATACGCATTGTCGCCGGTTTTTGTGGTAAAATTTCAATATGAGTGTTTTACGAAGGGCTTGTCCATCCTCATTTTTTAAGTCAATATCAAAGGTATCATCGGCACTTTCTTTTTGTAGAATGGGAGATAATGACGTTTCTGATTTAATGATGTCTCCTGTTGATGCAGTACGGGAGCTTGAAAGGCGTCGTTTAGACCCGACACTAAAGAAAAAAGTTGAAGAATATCTGAAAGGGGACATCCCAGAATATTTTAAAGATGGTCCGATTTTGTATCTTGCTAGGCATATTGCTTCTCCAAATTTTGAAACATTGAGGTTTAAGTATTTGATGAGGTCTCTCGACATGAGGACGGTGGTAGGCCAAGACACAAGAGACTTGTTTGTATCTCAAAATCAGCTGAAAAAAGCTCTTTGCAAACTATCAATTTGTAGTGGCATTACCCAAAAAGGTGGAAAGTTGAATGAACAGTTTCAGAATATCTCAATTGTTAATCTTACTGAAGCAGATGGTAAGCGATTTGATACAATTACGACGCTTTGGGGAGAGAAACTGATTGATTTTCACGCAAGACTGTTTTCTAAATTCATGAAGGAGGATATAGAGAATCCAGATGACGCGGCATGGATTGACCGCCACCACAGAGGAGACTTACTTGAACACTACAAGGATTTTTTAGCTCTCTTTATTACTCATGGAATCTTCTTTGAAGATTATGTCATGGAGGATGAACATGAGGTGCGTTTTGTAAAACATGTACTACGACCTGCTTGTGATTTTTTGGAAGAGCGCTTCGGAATACGTCCGATTATTGTGCCGTTGGTTCCCAAGACATTTGAGAGTAATCGATTTTGGATAAGTTATCCTAAGGAGGCTCTGGATATCGTACATAAAAGTATGAGTAAATAATATGCGTTTACATATATATAGAATTCGCATATCATAGTACTATGCCCTCATCCTCTACAAGGATTCCTTTGGTCGTACTCATAATGTGTGCTCTTTTTGCAATCGGTATTTGTTATTATATGACTGTGTATAATGGTGCTGTATTGGTATTACAGGAAGAAGATGAAATTTTGTCCATATAAGTATGAGCACGCTTCAGACATTTGCTGATCTCGGAGGTATAAAGCTCAATTGTCCCGACGCATTCCCGACAGTATTAGGAATATTGGATCCATCAATTGCACCACATTTTCTCTATTATTCCTATATTCCTATTATTGTCATAGCGTTACTTTTTGGATATTTTGTTCTCATAGTTAGTCGTGAAGCTCTTGCTGGTCGTCTGCTATTGTGGATAACAATAGTATTCTCGATTCTTCTTTCAAGCGAAATATTTCTTTGGATTGCTGTTTCGGCACCATTAGTTCATTTTGTTTGGCAAACCATCATCATCTTTCATGCCATTCTTGCATTTTTACTTGTTTATTTTACATACGCATTTATTACAGGAGAAGATATGCCATCTAGATTGCAGTGGCTCATTCTCATACCGTTGCTGCCCATATTTATACTTGCGCCTACAATTCTAAATTTAAGAGCATTCGACCTTGCAAATTGCGAGAGTATTCAGGGCCCGCTCTGGTTGTATATGTATGTCATAGAACTCGGAGCTCTCATGACAGCTTTTTCCTTGTGTATAAGAAAGAGTAAACAGACAAGAGATTGCCAGGAATGCAAAAAGGCATTAATACTCGGTGTCGGTATACTCGTATTTTTCGGCATCTATATTTTGGCAAACGTACTTGGCGATGTGACACTCTTTTACAATATAAATCTTATTGGTCCGATTGGCATGGTGGCATTCCTTGGTACCATCGCCTATCTCATTGTTCGTTATCACGCATTTAATATGCGCGTGCTTGGTGCTCAAATTCTAGTCGGAGCGCTTGCATCTATAGTATTTGCTGCCTTGTTTGTAAGGAAAATTGAAGATGTTAGGTATGTTCTTATAGGAAGCTTGATTCTCGTTGTGTCTGTAGGAGTGGCTCTTGTTCGTGGAGTGAAGCGAGAAATCAGGCAGCGCGAGGAAATCGAGAAATTGGCGCAGAATCTAGCGATTGCGAATAAAGAGCTGGAAGCAGCAAACAAGGGGCAGGAAAACCTCATACACATCATTAATCACCAGATCAAGGGGTACCTCAGCACCGCGAGGAATGTATTTGCGGAACTGTTGCAGACTGACGACTATGGCCAAATGCCCGAGGCGTCCAAACCTCTCCTTGCCAAGGGGCTCGAGGAAATGGGCGAAGGCGTAGATTATGTACAGGAGATATTGAGGAGCAGTAGCGCACAGAGTGGCACACTGTCTTATGACATGAAGCAGGTTGATTTGAAAGCGCTAGTCTCATGTCTGGTAGCCAAGCAAAAAGAAGTCGCTCAAGCGGCTGGACTGTCGTTTGGATCAAACATCGCCGATGGTGACTATGCAGTCACGGGTGATGCCATCATGCTTGAGGAGACGTTCAAGAATCTCATCACCAACGCTATCAAATATAATAATCCAAATGGGAGCGTCGCTGTCAGCCTGTCTCATTCGGATGGGAAGATTCTTTTTGCAGTGAAAGATACAGGGAGAGGTATTTCAAAAGAGGACGAACCGAGACTATTCAAGCCAGGTGGCATGGGTAAGGACTCTATGAAATACAATGTAAGCGCATCTGGCTACGGCCTAGCTTTCGTCAAACCGGTCGTCGAGAAGCACCATGGCAGGGTATGGTACGACACGAAAGTGGGCGTAGGCACCACGTTCTTCGTAGAGCTGCCTATTTTATAAACCAGCAAGTCTTACGACTATATATAGTGTGCCGATACCGACTACAGTCATGATGGTCGTCCAGCTTTTCGGGTGCGCGTGATAGCTCTCGGGGATTAGGTCGCTTGCGCCGATATATAGGAAGAATCCGGAGAAGAGCGCGAGCATGAGCCCTAGTTTGTCGCCTGGTAATGTGAAAAATTGCGTAGAGAGCACGCCTATTACTGGCGCGGTTGCGTCGACTAGTAGCCAGCGGAATGCTTTCGCTCGCCCACCACCATTTTTGAGCACGAGACTGACGGTGTTGATGCCGTCGGAGAAGTCGTGCGTGAGCACAGCTGCAGCCACGACTGCTCCCACGACCGGTGATACTTGAAACGCTAGCCCTATGCCTATGCCGTCTAGTAAGCTGTGGAATGAGAGACTTCCTGCGCCGAAATTACCGCGGTGATGTTCTTTTGTCTCGTCGCCAGTGTGACTGTGCAGGAATACAAATCGATCGAGGATGAGATACGCAACGAATCCGACAACTGTTATTGCGAGGACAGTAGAGGCAGAATACGCGCCAGCAGTGAGCTCGAGCGCTTCGGGCAAGATATCGAAGAACGCGACTCCTAGAATTGCGCCCGCGCTGAAGCCGAGTATCAGGTGCAGTCTGTCTTTGAGGTGGAGCGCGAAGAGTCCGCCGATGAGTGTGGAGAAGAATGCGGCTATGGTTATGATGATGATCATAATCTCATAAGTAAATTACCACGAATTATAAGATCGGAAGCTTTTATGTTTGCAGATTGCGTATCGTATAGATTTTTGCAGTCGTTGATCGGAAGGGTAGTGCGCGCTGGCATGCGCAGGCACGCACCTTCTTCAAACAGTCCTCCGCTTGCGCCCTCATATGCGAGTCGAGGCGTAAGTATCGTCGTGATTATTCCAGAATATGGATCTCGGCGTGTAACTACTGGAGTCTTCGTGCTGAGCAGATCCTGACCAAATATTACACGTGGTGATTTGACCCCTAGCAGGTTAGCGACTGTAGGGTACAGGTCTAAGTGACTACCAGGTGTTGAGACGGTCCCTTTCAATGTGGAGTTAAGCGCCTTGGATAGGATTATTAGAGGTACGTGGCTATTGGCGAGTCTCGGTAGAGCCGTATCGGCAATAGTACGTATCTGTGCTCCGGTATCAGTGGAACTCCCGTGGTCCCCATAGATTGCTATTACAGAATTTGCATATAGTCCATCGGCCTTGAGCTCCTCAATGAATGTCCCCAACGCTGCGTCTGTGTAATGGATGCTATGCAGATAATTCTTCTGACGATTAGTGAGTGTAGAGTCGTCCGGAAATTGCAAGCTTTGATATTTTTCAGGAATAAGAAACGGCGTGTGAGAACTTAGTGTGATGATGGTCGCCATGAATGGGTCTTGGAACATGGCCATTTTCTGTGCGGACTCCGACAAGAAGTCGTCATCTGGCATGGTTTCAAATTCAGTTTCTGTCGCGGTGAAATCATCTTTGCTTATTTGCTTTTCATAGCCGAGCGCCGGATATATATTGGCGCGATTCCAGAAGTTGGGCACGTCGCCATGAAGTGAGTATGTGTGGTAGCCGTTTTTGATGAGTAAGCCTGGCAGTGAGCTGTATGTGTTGTGGGCGAAGTCGATAAATGCCACGGTGTTCGTGAGCGGATAAAGCGAGTTGAGCGTGACGAACTCAGTGTCTGCAGTATTGCCTGGTCCTATTTGTGTGTAGTAATTGTCGAAATATAATCCTTCATTGGAAAGCTTATTCAGTGTTGGTGTTATTTCCTGGTCTCCAATCTTCTGGCCAATGACTGCGTAATCGAGGGATTCTACTTGTATAAATATGGCGTTGTCACCGCGTGCCATGCCGAAGTGGGTGCCTCTGGTCAGGGACGGTTTTTCTGCAAGAAGGCTCTGCACGAATACCATGTCATCTTCTGTGATTGGTATAGAGCGAAGAAGAGTACCTATAATATCTCCGATGTAGTAGTTGCAGATACCGACTTCACGGATGGTCTGGTCTGGCGAGAATGTGAAGCTGTGCATTTCGCGGAGTGTCTGGGACGGGTGTGCAATCTTCTGCCAGCCATTCCCGCTAGAGATGATTAGTAGCCCATACCCTGATATGACCATGCTGGCACCGATGATTCCTGAGATCACTTTCTCGCGTTTGAGCAGTCGTATGCTGGGGAACCTGCCTTTCCGAGGAACTAGGGCGGCAATCATCACCGCAAAAATATTTAGAAGAAACACGATGATGTGAGGTGAGAGCAGCGTAGCGATTGTGCTCCATTCAGCGCTTATCTGTCCTGCGTATCGGAGCGCGGAGGCTTGCAGGAATCCACCATAAAAAGAGAAGTACAGATATTGCGATATGAAGACGAGTGATACTGCAGTCGAGACGCCGAAGAGGTATGTGTAGCGTAGCCGCCCATGCAGCAGGACAGCTGGACCATAGAGAAGTATGCCAAGCGTGAAGCTCTCGAATATGAGGAATAGAAACTCTTGGCTAGGAGAAAGGTGCACCCAGGAGTTGAAAATCGTATTCTGCAGTATGAAGATTACCGTCAGCAATAACGGAAGACGCGTTGCAGACAGATAGTAAAGAAGACGTGTTGCGTGGCGCATGTCTTCATAGTAATAGAACAGCGCCCAGTCCGCTATAAAGTCGCTTGTCTAGGTGTAGTGCTATTGACGCCTGTTGTGCTACCATGGCGCCAGGTAATTGGGCAGATCTTTGTAAAACCAACAATTCCAATGGGGGTGGGAGCCATGGACATAACCAGGATAGTCAAAGAAATATCCACATTGAAAAAAGGTATGGAGGTGCAAATCAATACGCCAGAGCAGGCTGAAGTGATGATGGAATTAGAGTGTCTTTTATCGTCCTATGCCAGGGCGATGTGTTTCCCTCGGAAGTGTCTTTACATGCATATTCTCGAGAATTACATGCTTTTGTTCTCAGAGAATGACATGTTTTACAGCATCCGTCGTGAGCTTTTGATGGCATCATTGGGGGTAGTCGTTGGGCTCGCCGTAGCGTCGGCTGTATTAAGTGAAGCATCGCTTTCTCCTGCAGAGTATGAAGAGCGCAGGAGCAGTGAGCGCGAGAGACTGGTTAATCTGGCTGTGGCATGGCTTGTCTCCATTGCGCCAGTAGATTTTCTTTCCGGATTGAGACACCTGGTCTTTCGTGGAAGGAGGAAGGGAATCATCCTTGACCTCTTGAGAATGTTCAAAATGTAGAGTTTTTTCGAATCGTCCGCCAACAAAAGCCGTTGGAGGGCGATTTTTGTTTCCATTTCATACTAACTAGTCTGTATTGACATCCTAGTTTGGCATGCTAAGCTACTGGCAGATATTTAGCAGGTCTTTACATGCAATCTCAAACGTCAATCAAAATGGAGGAGTGGCTATGCAAACACATTGCGCTAGTGAAGTAAGGGTAGGTGAGAAGCCGGAAGAATCGGTGGTGAGGACAACTGGGAAGGCTATACTGGCGAGATTCGAGGATCTTATCAAATCTTACGATAGCGCGAACGGACACAAGAGTCGGCATTTTCACACACACGCCCTAGAAGGTGTACTTCTCGATTACCTAGAAAAGCATCCGTGGTACATGGGTTTAAATCACAGGTATCTCATCGGAGCGCTCGGTGTCGCTGCTAGCCTTGTGGTTGCAGATACAGTGTCTGGTGAGTGGCAAATGCCAATGAGTAATCGTGAGAAGCTAAGGAGTAAGGCACGAGAGAAGTCAATTGATGAGTCGGTTGCATGGCTCGTGTCCATGGAGCCGCCGAAATTCCTCTTATTTTTTAATCGCGGGAAGAGCCCCGAGGAGGTTAAGGTGTCTCTTCTTGATATGTTGCGGTTGCTCAGGATCTGATAGGGTGCAATTTACTTAATCGTCCGCCAACAAAAACCGTTGGAGGGCGGTTTTTGTTTTAAAAACTAAATAGAGACTATATTTAGGATTTCCAGTATAATAAAAATACTATGCAAACACACGCAAACACAAGCAAAATAAAGAGATTTTTCAAGTCGAAATGGGTGACTGGCGCAATGGTGCTCATCGCTCTGGTGGCTGGTTATTATATTTTCCATAGTAAGAGCGCACCATATCAATTCATAACGGTCACTCAGGGAACTATCACAGAGACTGTCTCTGTCACAGGAAACACGACGCCGATGAAGAGTGTGTCTATCGGGTTCCAGAACTCTGGTACGATCGGGCGCACGAACTACAATCTCGGTGATTATGTGAATGCAGGGGCGGTAATCGCAGAGCTCACTACGGGGAATCTATACGCATCGCTTCAGCAAGCACAGGCGAGTCTCTCGATTGCAGAAGCTAATCTGGCGGCACTCACCGTCGGTACGCGACAGGAGCAGCTAGTTATAGATCAGAATGCCGTCACCCAGGCGCAATCGGCGCTCTCTAACGCTATTGCCAGTGCCTATGTCGCTTCTGACAGTGCGGTGCACGTGACAGCTGATCAGTTTTTCACCAACCCTAGGACAGCGAGTGCAGCAATCACGTTCGTAGTGCCGGACGTGGAGCTCGCAAACAATCTCGTGCAGAAACGCATAGAGCTCGAGCCAGCGCTCTCTTATTGGGGCGCGCAGGTGTCATCTCCATCTTTCGGATCAAGCGACCCGATGGCACCTGCGACGCAGGCGGTACAAAACCTGGCGGCTGTCAGCGCCTTCTTAAATGATGCAGCAGCCGCTCTAGCTAAGACCTCTCCGTCTAGCAGTGTGCCGGCAGCGACTCTGGCCACATATGAATCAAATGTAGCTGCGGCTCGTGCAAGCATCGCAACTGCGCTCACAGCGCTCACTAGTGCGAAGACGGCACTGGTAACTGCTTCGGGAACGCTTACTCTAGCGCGAGCTGGATCGACTGCTGAGAGTATTGCCGCACAACGTGCTCAGGTGGAGCAGGCACGAGCTGGCGTCGCTAATGCTCTTGCGAACCTGAGAGGATCGCAAATTATATCTCCGATAAGTGGCGTGGTAACGCAGCAGGACGCGAAGGTTGGGCAGCTCGCGTCTCCAGGAACGCCGCTCGTATCTGTCATAGGTTCCAGCGGATTTGAAATAGACGCAGGAGTGTCTGAGACGGATGTCGGGAAATTGGCCGTCGGAAATCCTGTGACGATGTCGCTCGACGCGTTCCCCAACGAGACATTCATGGGTACAGTGTTCTATATAGCTCCAGCACAGAAGAACACGCAGGGCGTGATCAGCTATCAGATTAAGATCTCATTCAGTAAGGCAGACCCTCGATTGAAGAGCGGGCTCACGGCGAATGTCGATATACAGACGAAAAAGAAAGAAAATGTCCTGATTCTCCCTCAATACGCGATACTGCAAAATGATAGCGGTACTTTCGTCGAGACGCTTGCTGGAAGGGTCTCTACGACCAGCCCGGTAAGGCTAGGCATCCAAGATCAGAAAGGGAACGTTGAAATAATCTCTGGCGTCACGCTTGGTGAGAAGGTAATCAACATCGGGCTGAAATAAGAAATCCAATGATCGAGATACACGATTTACAGAAGGAATATATAGAGGAAGAGACGCCGACGAAAGCTCTGCGCGGTGTGACTTTCACTGTCAATAAGGGAGAGTTTATCTCTATTATGGGCCCGTCCGGTTCCGGAAAGTCTACACTCCTGCAGATACTCAGCTTTCTCGATCGGCCTACTGGCGGCACATACACATTTCAGGGCAAGAGTATCGATGAAATGACAGACCAAGAGCTCGCGCACGTACGCAACAAAGACATGGGCTTCGTGTTCCAGTCATTCAATCTGCTCTCGCGACTGTCGGTATATGACAATGTCGAAATACCTCTGCTATATTCTGACGTTTTACCAGCTAAGCGTCGCACATTCATAGAAGAAGCAGTGCGCTCGGTCGGCCTCGAAGAGAAGCTGCACACCGAGGCGGGCAAGCTTTCTGGAGGGCAGAAACAGCGTGTCGCTATAGCACGTGCGCTCGTGACCGAGCCGAACGTCATCTTCGCCGATGAACCGACAGGCAACCTGGACTCAAAATCTGGATTGCAGATCATGGAGATATTGAAATCTCTGCACGAGCGTGGACGCACCGTGATCCTGGTGACGCACGAGACGCAGACTGCGGAGTTCGCCGACCGTATCATCAGGATGAAGGATGGTCGTGTGGAGAGCGACACAATCGTGATGGAGCGCACCGTGCGCGACACGCTGAAATAATATGCTAGTACGAGACGCATTCAAGACAGCCACAAGAAGCCTCGCACATGGAAAGATGCGCTCGGTGCTGACGATGCTTGGTATTATAATCGGCATATCTTCGGTCATCGTGCTCATGTCGATAGGGCAGTCGGCCCAGAATTTGATACTGGGCCAAGTTCAAAGCATAGGTTCAAACCTCATCGTCATCACACCTGGCGCGCCAAGCGGCAGCGGTTTCTCAGCCCCTGCTTCTGCGCAAGGAATAGTAATTACGAGCTTGAAGCAGCGGGATGTCGACGCTCTGTCGCGTGAGCCGTCGGTCGACTACGCGGTGCCTGAAGTGCGCGGGCAAGCGGAGGTAGTATATGGCAATACAAATAAAACAATAAGCTACACTGGTAGCACAGCAGATGTCTTCACTGTAAGTAATTTGACGAAAGTATCGGCAGGTCAGACGTTCTCGAAGAGCGATGTAGAGTCGGGGAATCACGTGGTAGTAATCGGCCCAGATCTCGCCAAGACGCTGTTTGGTCCGAACATAAATCCGATAAATAAGAGCATCCGTGTGAAAGATATTTCCTTCAGGGTGGTTGGCGTCTTAAGCAAGGGCGGGACGGGAGCTTTCGGGGTCGACATCGGCAATCTGGTCATGATGCCTATAAGTGTGGCACAGAAGCAGCTTCTTGGAATCAACTATTTTAATGTAATAATCGTGCAGGCTGACAACACGTACAACATTGATTTCGTGAAGTCGCGCATATCGTTCGTCTTGCTGCAGAATCATGGCATCACGGACTCAACCAAAGAAGACTTCAATATACAGACGCAGGCAGACATACTCTCCATTCTCGGCACTATCACTTCGACGTTCACGCTCTTCTTGGCCGCGATAGCATCTATCTCGCTTCTTGTGGGCGGTATCGGCATCATGAATATCATGCTCGTCTCGGTCACGGAGCGCACACGCGAGATCGGCTTGCGTAAGGCAGTCGGCGCGACGGATGGCGACATCTTGCAGCAATTCCTAATCGAGGCAGTCATGCTTACTTTCGCTGGCGGTGTGATAGGTATCTTGCTCGGCGCTGCGGCCGTCGGGGCTGTGTATCTCGGTGTGAGCACATTCGCTCCTGCGCTCGGCTGGACGTTTGCATTTCCTATTTCTGCAGTCATCCTTGGGCTCGCGGTATCGGGCATCTCCGGTATAGCTTTCGGCATCTACCCGGCGCGCCAGGCAGGGCGCAAGAACCCGATTGAGGCCCTCCGCTACGAATAACTAATTCTAAGGTCCGACCTTAGAATTATGCTCGATGCTGAACATAAGTTTCATGGAGTGGACTTTTTGGCGTGCCGTGCTACAGTCTATGCGGGTTTGTCATCTGTCGCGCATCGTGTGCGGCGGAGGTTGAAATATAAAAATCAGATAGAAGGGGAGGTGGAGATTTGAAGAGAATAATCGCAATGATAGTTGTACTGTTGGGTATCCTATCCGGCGTTGCTGTATCGAGCGCTGCAGAAGGTGATTTGGAGCTCGGTTTCAAAGTAGACGATGGACAGTTAATGATATCTATCATTAACTGGGACAAATCTGGGTACACAGTAACTCCACGAGCCGAAAAGCATCATTATGCAGTCAGGGATGTGTACATCTCAGGCGGTACGGTAGCAGTGCAGACCGAATTGGTGCCGAAGGTAGTGGACATGTTCCACTACCAGAAGGACACCGTCCAGACACTTGGAGTGAAGCTCTATCCTGGGTACTTGATTGACGTGACGGATGAACACGAGCTCGTGGAGCTAGGAGAACCTGAGTTTTTCTGGTTTCCGATTTTCTGTGTCATCGCAATTGTCTCATTGATTGTATTGTCTATGAGGAAGAATTTCTCGTCTTCATTGGCAATCATTGCTTTTGTATGCACGATGTCTGCCTTTGCGGCTATGGCTGATGTTGCTAGCGAAAGTGCCACTTTATGCGCTATGTTTGCGACTCTTCTAATTGTCGTCTTGGCAATCAACAATGGCAAAGACAAAGTAAATACGATTTTGTCCAAATGTGTTTGTATGGCGTCGACGTTATTACTGGCAGTCGCCGCAATGCTCACTTACTTCCCGCTTTCCTTCTGATTTTTTTCGGCTCCTTAAACTAAATCGCCGCGGCTTCCAAGCCGCGGCGATTTTTGTTTCGTGCTCTTGATTATCTAACGTTTCTTTGTGGTTTTCTTCGCGACTTTCTTAGCTGGAGCTTTGCTCACGATGCGCTTTGGGGCGACTTTTGCTACCTTCTTCGCGACGACTTTCGCCTGTGAGACAGTCTTGCGAACGACGCGCTTGGTGGCAGCCTCGGCACGCGAGACTTCTTTCTTCACAGCAGCTTCTACTTTTTTCGCCACTTTTACTACATCTTTGCGATGCTTCTTCGCGTTCTTACTGCCGTATAAATAGTAGCCTGCCGCTGCCGCTGCACCAGCTGCAGCAAGACCGGCTCCTACCTCAGCTGCGACTTTCCCAGCACTCATTTTCTTTGCCATATGTATATATTCCGATTAATAAGACCACTGATAAGTGTAGCACCTACTCTGCACTCTTTGTCGCACGTTTCTTCGCTTTGTTGAAAAAGCCAAGCACTGATTTCAGCAGCCCTTTGCCGCGACGGATGTCGGAGCGCACACTGGCGAGGTCGCGCCGCACCTCGTCGCTCTCTAGAGATGCCTGCTCAGAAATATGGTCGATATTCTTGAGTATGCGAGCAAGACGCCACAGCACTACTGCACCTAGAATAGCTAGAAGGACTACAACTATGGTCGTTACGAAAAAGAAGATGTCCATCTTGAGGAATTCGCTCATATGATTGTAGGATAGCACGCCGTGCCTAGTGCTAGGCTCTTGTCTAAGAGACTGTGTTTACAGGAGACCCTTCAGTGAAATGCTGGATGTTCTCTATCGTGGTGTCTAGTATACGAGTGACGGCCTCTGCCGTGTTGAATGCGATGTGCGGGGTGACAATGACGCGCGGGTGCTCTATGAGGTAATGGTTCTCGAGTGTCACCCTGAGTTCTGCTTCGTTCGGGTGCGCTGACGCTAGGAGAGACATCTCGTCAGCGAGATCGCCTTCTTCTTCGAGCACATCGAGCCCTGCGCCTGCGAGTGTGCCGTTCTGGAGTGCTTCCACGAGTGCATCAGTCTCGACGACTGCACCGCGCGAGGTATTGATTAGATACGCGCCTTTCTTGATAGTTCCGATATTCTCTTTGTTGATGAGGTGGTGCGTGTGCGGGCTGTAGGGGACGTGGAGCGTGATTATGTCTGATTGCGCAAGCAGTTCATCGAGTGATACAAAACTGAAGTTATTTGCGCGAGCCCGTTCTTCGTCGGGGTGCGTCTCGAAGCCGATGATTCTCATGCCGAAACCATTCGCCATGCGGATGACGTGCATACCTATGTGCCCGCACCCGATGACGCCGAGTGTTTTGCCTGCGAGGTCGAATCCGCGAAGGCCTGTGGGGGAGAATCCGCCAGCTTTTACGTGTGCTTCTGCCTCAGGAATCCGTCGTGATAAGGATAGAAGTAAAGCAAAAGCAAATTCAGCAACAGTGTTCTCGCCATAGAATGGTACTGTCACGACAGTGATGTTGCGGGCTTTCGCTGCGGCCATGTCGATGTGGTCGAAACCAGTCGAGCGTGTGGCTATGAGCTTCACAGCAGGGAAGCGTGATAGCTCGGTTTCGCCGATGGTTGAGTCTATGAAGACGCAGAGTGCTTCAGCATTTTCATCTTTCAGATCAGGGAAGGCAGAGAGAGATCCTTCGTGGAATGTGATCGCATCGCTCGGCAATTTACCTTTCACATATTCCTCTTCCCATTTCTCGCTCGCAAAATAATGGATGTTCATGCAGGTATTTTACACCATGTAAGGACACTGTGCTCAACGTGTGTATGGAAATAGAAACCGCCCGCGAAGCGAGCGGCTTCGTGGGCGGAAAGATAATGCCAAGCCCTTACGCGTCTAGAGAGGCATATCTCGTGATTGCCTCTGTGATGCTGAGGAATGACGCCCTACCGTTGTCTTGTCTCCTAATAACCCACAAGACCATAGTTGTGCAGGTGCCGCCCATCGGGCCAACACCTACGACAGTACTCTCAAATATGTCGCATATCTCGACGATGTGTTCCCCATGCTTGAAACCGAATGGGCGACACGCCTCATCCGAGATGTCTACCAGGAATGGTCTACCGTGGCACGGGGTAACCAAGGTCTCCTGAGCATTGATATGACCTAGCGTAGGGCATTGCTCAAGGGTGTAACACGAGACGTAGTTGTCGGTATCGAGCCTCACCCACAGGACTAGTGGATGCTTCAATATGATGCTTTCATCTGTGGGTGGTCCGACACCTATGACAGTTCCGGTAACTGGACCGAGCGCGCCACTATCCCCGTGATCAATGAATCGGTCTCCGTGATTGAGTCGTCCGCTGAAAGCGATGACCGCTTCAGATGTGTCTACATTAAAGACCTGTCCCGCACGCGCGGTGACTTCCATTGTTTTACTCATGACGCCCTCCTTCTATCTATTCTGGTTTAAGGAACTGTTATTGATGGTTTAGGAACTCTTCAGAGAACCTAGCATATTCCGTGGTCTTTTCAATGAGTGGCCTCTTCCTCTATTGCTACGAGGCGCTCGTATTTCTCGAGGCGCTCGCGCTGGCCGAGCCCTCCCGCTTTGATGCCGAACGCGCCGACACCATATGCAAAGTCGGCGATGAAAGTGTCGTCTGTCTCTCCAGAGCGGTGCGACGCGACAGTCTTCAGGCCGGCTGCGTGAGTCATCTGCACTGCCTCGATAGCCTCTTTCACTGATCCAATCTGGTTCGGCTTTATGAGTACAGAGTTTATTTCTTTGTGAGCGATTGCGTCCTTGATGCGCTCAGGATTGGTGACGGTGAGATCGTCTCCTATTATCGTGACGTGGTCGCCGACTGTAGAAGTGATATGAGCGAAGTCGCTGGCAGAATCTTCGGCAAACGGGTCCTCGATGCTATGCAGTGGAAATTGCATGACTAGGTTTTCATACAAGCGAGATAGCTCATCGGCGGAATAGGTCTTACCGAGCAGTGTATAGAAACCATCTCGATAGAGCTCGCTCGCTGCGGCGTCTATGGCGATCGATGTTCCTGGGAATTCTGCTACTAGATTGGAGAGGATCTCGAATGGTTCCTCTAGTGCCTCGAATGTCGGCGCGTAGCCGCCCTCATCGCCCATCGGAAGATCTGTTGCGGAGGTTAAACCTCCCTCATGGTTAGGGAGGTTTAACCTCCGCAATGTTTCGCCGAGCTTAGTGAATGCTTCGTGTGCAATCGGTAGAGCGTCACCCATTTTGCCTCCGACGACGAGGATGTATTCTTGAAAGGGAAGTTTGAAGTCTGCATGTGCTCCGCCGTTCATGAAGTTGAGGTAGAGTCGCGGAGCCGCAGGCGCCGAGTGGGCGCGCTCCGCAATTGATTTCCAGAGTGGAATACCCGCAAGAAGCGCCGATAGCCGCTGTGCAGCGATTGAGACCGAGAGGATCGCATTAGCACCGAGGCGCGATTTATTTGGCGTGCCATCTAGCTCGATTAGGAATGTATCGAGCTCGTCTAGCGAGCTGAACTGGCGCCCGGCTAGCGCACGAGCTATTTCTCCGTTCACGTTTGCAATCGCCGTAGCGACACTTCCGTCGGCGTCGCGGAGCTCTAGCGCTTCGTGCGAGCCAGTGCTCTTGCCAGATGGAACAGACGCAGTGGCTTCTAAGGCCCGACCTTGAGAATTCGTGTCTAATGTAGAAATCGTAGTCTCGATGGTCGGGCGTCCGCGCGTGTCGAGAATCTGTCTGGCCGATAGAAAGTCGATCTGCATATTAACGAGCAAGTTTTTCTTCGAGTTCAGCGATGTGTTCGAGCGTTTTCACGACTGAGTCTGGGTTGAGCGACATGCTTGGGATTCCCTCGCGTACTAGGAACTCGGCGAAGTCGGGCAGGTCGGACGGGCCCTGGCCGCAGATGCCTAGATATTTCCCGCGCGCCGCACACTTGCGGATGACCTGGCTGATGAGTGCTCGCACAGCTTCGTCGTTCTCATTGCTGACGTGGCTCACAATGCCGGAATCGCGGTCGAGACCTAGTGTGAGTTGTGTGAGATCATTACTGCCGATCGACATGCCGTCGAATAGATCTAGGAACTCCTCTGCGAGAAGTATGTTGCTTGGGATTTCACACATCATGTACACGGGAGTCATCGACGTGGAAGTCTGACTTCCTGTCGATAGTGATTTCGCAACAAGACCATTCTCTGCCATTATCGCGAGAACTTGCTCTGCTTCGTGCACCGTACGGCAGAAGGGAATCATTGGGATTACATTGTCTAGACCCATCTCCTCGCGCACTTTCACGAGAGCCCGACACTCGAGCACGAACGCGTCCTTGAATTTCGGGTCATAGTAGCGGGAAGCTCCGCGCCAGCCGAGCATCGGGTTCTCCTCATTTGGTTCGTAGGCTTCACCGCCAAGGAGTGTGCGGTATTCGTTCGTTTTGAAATCGGAGAATCGCACGATGACTGGCCGTGGCGCGAATGCGGCACCTATCTTCGCGATACCATACGCAAGATTGTCGACATAGTATTCGACAGGATCGCTCCAGCCAGCCATCTTCTCCTGTATGGCTACTCGCACTTTCGGTGTCTGTTTCTTAAAATTGAGTATGGCGAGTGGGTGCACTCCGATGTTCGATGCGATTATGAATTCCTCGCGTGCTAGCCCGACACCCTTAACCGGAAGGAAGGAATCTTCGAATGCAATCTCCGGCGAAGCGATATTCACCATGATTTTCGTCTTCGTGTCTGGGAGCTTTCCGAGCTCTTGCTCGTGCACGGTTATCTTAGCTTCTCCAGCAGTTACCACGCCGGCACTGCCTGTAGTATCTATTGTTACCATCATGCCATTCTTGAGCACTTTTGTTGCGTTGCCAGAGCCTACAATCGCAGGGAGCCCTAGCTCGCGCGATACGATAGCAGCATGGCTCGTGCGCCCGCCCTTGTCGGTGACTATTGCACTAGCCATCTTCATGATCGGTTCCCAATCAGGGTCGGTCATAGTGGTGACTAGTATCTCGCCCTTCTTGAATTCTCGTATCTGTTTCGGATTGAGGATTATATGTGCCTTACCTGTCGCTACTTTCGAGCCGACCGAGATGCCACGCACAAGCTCTTTGCCCTGACCGCTGACTGTATATTCGATAAGCTTCGTGAAGTCGCGCCCGGCCTGCACGGTCTCTGGGCGCGCTTGAACTATGAAGAGCTCGCCAGAAATACCATCTTTCGCCCATTCCATATCCATCGGTGTCCATTTCTTCGCACGCTCAGAATAATGCTCTTCGATAGTCGCGCCCCATGTGGCCATTGTCACAATCTCATCGTCTGTGAGCACGAATCGCTTGGTGTCGGCTACTTGTGTGTCGACGACCTTGGTCTGCTGGACAGCACTCTTGCCTGTATCATAGATCATCTTCTTCGCATTTTTGCCGAGCTTCTTCCAGATAATAGGCGATTTAACTTTGCCGATGCGCGATTTCGATACGAGATATTCATCGGGTGTGACTTGTCCCTGTACTATAAGCTCGCCGAGGCCGTAAGTGGCGTTCACGACTACTACGTCGCGGAATCCGCTCTCTGTATCGACAGTGAACATGACTCCAGAAGATCCCTTGTCGGAGCGGACCATCTTCTGAACGCCAACTGAGAGGGCCACCTTCATGTGGTCGAACCCGCGATCTGCGCGGTATGAGATAGCGCGATCAGTGAAGAGAGAGGCCATAGTCCAGATAGCTGCGCGCACGACAGCTTTCCCTCCGCGAATGTTGAGGTATGTTTCTTGCTCACCAGCGAATGATGCTCCCGGCAAGTCCTCGGCGGTCGCGGAAGAGCGCACGGCGACATCTGTATCTTTGCCGTACTGGGTTTCCATCCTTGCGTATGCATCGAGGATTGCCGCCTCTAGGTCTTCTGGAACTCTCGTGGAGCGCATTTTCTCTCGGATTAGCTTCGCGCATCGTGAGAGCTCTTTCAGGTTTTTCGTATCAAGCCCTTTGAGTGTCTGTTCTATGAAAACATCGAGGCCAGTTTCCTTGAGGTAGTGATAGTAGGCGGCGGCGGTCACCGCGAATCCGTGCGGGATGCGTACCCCCTTCGGCTCGACTGCTCGGATTAGCTCTCCTAGTGATGCGTTCTTGCCGCCGACCTGCGCGACATTATCCATGCTGATATCTTCGAACCATAGAATGAGGGAATCGTTCATGTTAATTTTTTATAGCGATAATAATGTCTGAAACATTAGAACCAGTATAGCCTGTGATGAGTGCATCGCCGGTTACAGTGAAGAAGTCGTATGAATTATGGGCAGCGAAACAGTCTTCAATAGATATGTGTTTCAGAGCCGCGTGCTCGCGGGTTGTAGTATCTGCAATCGCCCCAGCATGATCGCTATTGTCGTGCCCGTCAGAGGCGATAGGAAGGAGTAGTTCATCGTCGTGTAGGTCTGTGAGAACGGCTAGTGCCATTTCTTGATTGCGCCCACCATTCCCATGTGTGTTGCCGAGTTTTACTGTCGCCTCTCCACCGTAGAGCAAGACCGTGTGAGGAGCGGCATCGTGCAATTGTTGGATTATTCCGAGCCCAACTTCTCTAGCCTCTCCTGAGAAGTGGTCGCTCATAATCGTCGCTGTGTAGCCGCGCCGCTCTGCCTCGCTCTTTATTGCAATCAAAGCATCTTGATTCGATAGGAAGAGAGTGTTGGTTACTCGTTCAAAATATTTCTGATCCTTCGGTGTTTCTGTGAACGTATATTCTGCACGTGGTTCTATATTGTATCTGGCGAGAACTGCTTGAGCATCATCTATGGTTGATGTGTCTCGTACTGTTGGGCCCGAGGCGATATATCCAATATCATTCCCTGGTACGTCAGAGATGATGAGTGAGATGACCTCTGCTGGGTAGGCTGCTTGTGCAAGCCCGCCGCCACGCAGGGGTGATGTGTGCTTACGTACAGTGTTGATATCTTGTATCGAGGCTCCTTGTGCAGAAAGAGCGCTCCAGAGTGTACCCTCGTCTGCGCAAGTCATCGGTTTTTTGGGTAGGCAGATGAGAGTTGAGCCACCCCCTGAAATGAGGATTAAGATCTAGTCGTCTTCGCTGCACGTAGAAAGTAGTTCGATAATATGAGCGCTCGCGCGTTCATTTGCCTCGCTTGGGAGCGGGTGAGTCCCGACGTAGGCTTCTGTTGTCTTCAGCGGATATGATGTGGGAGCAGACACATCGAGTGCGATGCCGGTCGTGAGCCGATCCCCAAACAATTGCTCAATGGCATGCGCAGCAACGATTGCGCACTTGCCGATGCCTATGAAGAAAATCCGCCTCCCGGCCAGATGATAGGTGGCATCATTGATGTGGAGCTCGTCGTTCTCGATATGGAGTTTTTGCATGAGCGATGCACTTACGTCAATGGCAGCGTAGCCTGCCTCGGCAAGAGCGAGCGCATCAGTGCGTAAGGTATTTTCAGCAAGTTCCTTGAAATTCTGTATTATTCGGCGTCCCATATCTTCTACTATACTACCCAGCCATGCCGAGAATTAGAGCATTGTCTGATAGAGGTGTATTTGCTACTGTTTCTGTATCGCCGGTATATGTAGGCATATGCCGGCTCGTTCGGGCGACATGAGAACATTATGAATACATAATTTCTCATGTACCCTCACTTCGCCGGTATAGCTCAGTTGGTTAGAGCACAGCATTCATAAAGCTGAGGTCGCAGGTTCAAATCCTGCTACCGGCACACGAGCGGATTATTCCTGACCAAATCCAGTAGAGGACATTTTGCGGAGAATTTGGTAGGATAGGGAACGAGCGGTTGCGACTGTATGGATTACCATACAACCGCGGCGTTCGGCGAAACGGTGCCCGTGGCACCGGCTTGCTCGACTGGCATAAAAATCATTTTAGCCCAACGATTTTTCGCCACTCTCGCAAGCCGCGCTTCGCGCTTGTTTGCCTCACTTTGCGGCTGTAAGTAAAACTTGCATCCGCTGCATTCGGCAAATATGAGAATATAAGATATTCTCATATTGTGCCTCATTTGCGGCTGTAGCTCAACGGTAGAGCGCTACCCTGTCACGGTAGAGGTCGTGGGATCATCACCCATCAGCCGCGCAAAAAAGACCCCGAGAGTGGTCTTACGTTTATTAGAAACTATTTTCGCCCGTAGCGGTCTTCGAGCCGATGAATGTCATTTTCGTCGAAATCACCAAATGATATTTCTAGGAATACTGTCCCACTAGGGCCGCCTGAGATGCGATGTTCTGAGTGACGCGGGCAGAAAAACGTCTCGCCTTCGTGAGCGTCATGGTCAGCACCGCCTATATGTATAGTGCCCGACCCCCTGAGAACTCGCCAGAATTCGTCGCGATTCTCATGCGTCTGCAGGCTGGTCGATTCGTTGCTGTCGACAGTTATTATCTTCACGGTCGATTTCTCGTTGAGCGTGAAGCGCTCGAAGTTGCCCCACGGGCGTATTTCTCTCTCATAGTTTGATAGTCCTTCCATGGGGTTCAGTATACAACGAAACGCCGACGCCTTCCGAGCGGTCGTGGAGCCTACCGTAGTGTTAGCTTTGAAAGAATGTGGAAAGTCCGCTAGTATGGGGAAGTGCGATACGCCGGGATAGCTCAGCTGGTAGAGCACCACCATGGTAAGGTGGGGGTCGTCGGTTCAATCCCGACTCCCGGCTCGCCGAAGTAGCTCAGTTGGTAGAGCAACCCCTTCGTAAGGGGTAGGTCGTCGGTCCGAATCCGACCTTCGGCTCAGAGAGTAAACGCGCGACCCGCAGGGTCGCGCGTTTTGCTATACTCACCATATGGATGAGAAAAGCAAAGAACGCCTGGAAGAGCTCGAAGTGATGATGTCGTCGCCCGACTTCTGGGCAGACAAGGACGCAGCGCAGGCTGCGGTGCAGGAGTATCAGGCGCTGAAGGAAGGCGGCTCTGGCGATCCTCATGACCGAGGAGACGCAACACTCGCAATACTAGCAGGCGCTGGCGGCGACGACGCCGAAGACTTCGCACGTATGCTTCGCGGCATGTATGAGGGCTATGTCGATAAGAAAGGCTGGCGCGTGCGCGAGCTTCATGCCAATGAGAATACGCAGGGCGGATATAGGAACGTATTGCTCGAGATCTCAGGCTCCGGTGCTTATGGCCGATTGAAGCACGAGGCGGGAGTGCATCGCTTGGTGCGGCAGTCGCCGTTTAATGCAAACGCTAAGCGTCAGACGAGCTTCGCTCTCGTCGAGGTATTACCTGCGCTCGTCGCGAGCGACGCGGTTGAGCTCAATCCGGCAGACGTGGAGATAGCCTTCGCGCGTTCGGGAGGAGCTGGCGGGCAGAATGTGAACAAGGTCGAGACGGCAGTGCGCCTGGTGCACAAGCCCACCGGCCTCGCAGTGCATGTCTCAAGCGAGCGTAGCCAGCTAGCGAACCGCGAGAAGGCGTTTGAGCTATTGAAGTCGAAGATATTTGCCAGAGAAGAGGCGGAGCGCGAAGCGGCGGCGAAAGGGCGCTCTATCGCCGCGACGACCGCGAACGAGTGGGGGAGCCAGATTCGCTCATATGTGCTCCACCCATACAAGATGGTCAAAGACCATCGCACTGGCCACGAGTCAGGCAATCCAGACAAAGTCCTCGCCGGAGATTTAGACGGCTTTATAGATGCCTCGATTGAGGCTGCTTAGATAGTGCCATTTAGCAGGTCCCAGTCTTTTTTGAAGAACTTTTTTGCTATCACGAAGATGGTGAAGGTTATGAAAAAAGCAGATGCTACGTCTATCGAGTAGTGCAAGTGACCGAGCAAGACGACAATAGAGAATAGTACGGAAAATCCGAGAAATATCGTACGCAGAAGGACATCATCCCAGAAGATGAGAGCTAGAAGGAACGGCAGACCTGCATGCCCTGAGAAGAAGAGATCATCTCCCATGAAGATTGATGGGAACAAGGAAGTGAAGATGTTTGTGCCGATGGCTGCGTGCATTGGGAACGGGCTGATGTGTGTGAGTGATAGAAAAAATGAACGTATGACGACAAACAAGCTGGCACTCTTCAAGATGAACGGGGTTCTCTCCAATCTAATAAGACATAGTGTGATGATTATAAGTACAAGTAGTGCTGCGCCATACACGAACGTACCATCCACATCATAAGCTTGTGTGTTGCTCAGTACTATGTCAGTTACAGAATTGCTGGCTGTGCGGTTCGCATAGGTGACTGCATACGAATTGATAATGATTGCCAGGAATAGGAAAAGAGAACCGAGCAGGGTGGAGACGACGAAATATTTGTCTTTGAGGTATCGCATATCAGATAGTAATCACAATATAGCATCAGATGCCAGCTTTCTGGACTTGTGTCGCAAGTATGGGGTACAATGGTAGTCGAAGCATGATTTATTTCGACAAGGTGACGAAACG
>Ga0172379_10003355_pt1 | contig 25701 bp, 22 predicted proteins | sample GrowelOW334metaG_FD_119756 | JGI IMG/M metagenome (GOLD analysis project Ga0172379, IMG submission 119756) | Groundwater microbial communities from an aquifer near a municipal landfill in Southern Ontario, Canada - Groundwater well OW334 metaG | ecosystem: Environmental > Aquatic > Deep...
AAGCCGAGCCAATTAGCGACCGAAGGGAGCATAATTAACGAGCGCAGCGAGTATATTTAGCGCGCAGCGCATAATTACATGGCAGATAAGTAAATAACAAATTGCTAGAGAAAATGAAAGCTAACTGCATCATCGGCCAATCCGGCGGACCTACCGCCGTCATTAACAGCAGCCTCGCGGGTGTGGCTAAGGCCATCAGGAAATCAGAGAAGTTTGGAATATTGTATGGAATGCGTTACGGGATTGAAGGTTTTATGAACGAGTGGCTCATCAACCTGAGCGACCAGCCAAAGGATCTCATCAAAGGATTGCGTGATACTCCGGGATCTGCGCTGGGATCCTCAAGGCATAAGCTGAAAGAGGAGGATTTTCCTCGTATCATGGAGGTTCTGAAAAAGTATGATATCCGGTATTTCTTCCTGATCGGCGGCAACGACACGATGGATACCATCCACCGGGTGGAGGCCCATTGCCGGGAAAATGGTTATGAGCTCACGGGTATCGGAATACCGAAAACGGTGGATAATGACTTGTTTGGGACAGACCACACGCCGGGATTTCCTTCGGCAGCCCGGTCAAACATCCTGAATGTAATGCAGGCCGGGGTCTTGGCCCGGGACATGAAAAAGGTGGACCAGTTTGTCGTATATCAAACGATCGGACGTGATGCAGGATGGCTCGGGGCAGCAACGGCCGCCGGAAAATTTCACGAGGATGACGCTCCGCACCTGATCTATTGTCCGGAGTTTATTTTCGATCGTGAAAAATTCCTGACCGATGTGGATGATGTTTTCCGGAAATTCGGATATGTTTCGGTTGTCTGCGGTGAAGGGATCAAATATGCCGACGGTACACCGGTGAGCGCCTCCCAAACCAGGGACAAATTCAACAATACTGAATTCGGAGCCATGGGAGGGGCCAGTGTCGGTCTCAACCTGCACCGGATGATCTCCAAGGAGTTTGGTTTCCGCGGTGAATTTCAGATTACCGAGTCGCTCATCATGTCGGATTTTGTCAGGTCGGTTGAACTGGATCAGCTGGAGGCCTATGCGGCCGGGCAGGAAGCGGTGCGACTGGCTTTGGAAGGTGAATCCGGACAAATGATCACCATTGAAAGGCTCTCGAATGAACCCTATGAAAGCACTTTCGGAAAGGTGCCCCTGCATGAGGTTGCAGTGAAGGCTAAGCCTATGCCGCGCGAGTATTTTAATGAATCCGGAAATTTTGTGAGCCCTGCCTTTTTGGATTATATTCGCCCCCTGATTGGCGATTTGCCTGAATTCGTAAAATTTAAGTAATGCGGAAATTCAATAATGTCGTTGTCTCTGTTCATGCTCATCCGGATGATACCGAAGCCTGGTGTGCCGGTACATTGAAATTGCTGAAGGATCATGGGTATAAAATCGTGATCGTCACCCTCACCGCCGGGGGAATGGGTGGAATCGGTTCGAACGAAGATAAGACTATAGCCATTCGCCGCGAGGAAGCCCGTAAGGCCGCAGCTGTACTTGATGCTCCATATATCTGCATGGGCGGTCGCGATGGTTATCTGTTTGATACCGTTGATTTAAGATTGGATGTCACGCGGATTATCAGGGAATATCAGGCTGGTATCGTTATGACCCACTTGCCGATGGATTACCACACCGATCACCGGACTACCTGCAATATTGTGGAAGCTGCCGCCATGGTGGCAACCCTGCCCAATGTTCCGGTACCGGAAGAGCCATTATCGATCACCCCATTGCTTTACCATACCGCCCCATTGACCCTGACCGATCCGATCGGGGCTCCCATAGCAAAACCTCATTTTTTTATTGATGTGACTTCAGTCATGGATACCAAACAGGAAATGCTCCAATATCATGAATCACAAAAGGATTTAATGAAAGTGATGCACAAGATGGACGATTTCTTCGGGATGGTCTATCAGGGAAACAAGGATTACGGTGCGATGGTGGGAGTGGATTACGCCGAAGTTTTCTGGCAGCATCTTGGCGGTGGGTTCCAGAAAGATCCGCTGTTACAGGAAGAGTTGAGAGATTTTGTAAAATATATGTAAATAGGCTCGCTGCGCTCGCTAATTATGCTCCCTTCGGTCGCTAATTATGCGCTTCGCGCTAATTGTGTTCGCTTCGCGAACTAATTGCGTACTGCGGGAATTACTTAGCGAGGCGCAAGCCGAGCCAATTAGCGACCGAAGGGAGCATAATTAGCGTAGCGAAGCGCAGCATAATTAGTGAGGCGCAGCCGAACATTTAACCGATTGAAGTAATAAGTAACAAAGATGAACTTAACCAACCAAAAGTACGCGAAATTCGCTCTTGTTCGCGAGATGCTGGAAACCACGGAGGTGGTAAGAAAATTCGATCCTGCAGTCGCAACTGCCTATGGTGAAAAGGCAAAAACCAAAAAGGGACTGTTCCTCACCGGCGAGGGAAGCAGCCGTATTTTTCCGGCTAAAAGAGCCATGTATGATAACCTTAAATGGGGTGCGCCACTTTCCATTTTTACCGAGGGATCGACGCAGGCAATGGAATATGCACTTAAGGACCTGGCAATTTTTGGGGCTTCCAATTCAGGACAGACCAAAGAAGTGATCCGCCTCTTCATGAAACTGCAGGAAGAAAAGCACGATGCATTGTTCGGCCTGACCGCCACTCAAGGCACCAAGCTGGCCTCGCTAACCCATGCGTCCCATGTGCTTAATTGCGGTAAGGAAGATGCGGTAGCTGCCACCAAATCGGTCATCGAGCAGGGATTGTTCTATGATGCCGTTATCCGCATCATGACAGGTAAACCCATTGATGTTTTCAGTTCCTTACCCAGTCAGATCGAAAAGGCACTGACCCTTGAAATTGATCCCAAAATTGTTCAGGCTGCCAGTCATGCCGATATGATCTATTTCGCCGGACGCAATAATGGTGTCGTTGAAGAACTTACGCTGAAAACCAACGAAATCACCCGTAAAAAATCGGATTTCCTCGAAGGAACCTACGCAGTTCACGGCATCGAGGAGGTTATGGATAAAAATGAAGTGGTAATCATTGTGGAGCCGTTTGAAAGCGAAGAAGAGAAATTCAGGCAATGCCTGGTAAAAGGTGTCGGCATGAAAGTGATCGCTATTTCCTCGCGCCAGACTTCCTTCCCGACGGTCATTATCCCTGATGGTGGAAATCTGTCATCCTACGTGGAACTGGCAGCGGGCTGGAACCTGTTGGTTGATATCGGATTAGCATTGGGTATCGATCTCGATAAACCGGTCCGTGCGCGCAAGATCGGTAACGAGTACACCCTGTAGGGGAGGAGCCAAGGCTCCTCCCTGCCATGGCTCCTCCCTGCCATGGCTCCTCCCTGCCGCGGCTCCTTTCATGGCCACTGCGTATCGCTATATCACCGAATTCAATATCAGCGCCAGCAGCATAATGGTCAGAAATACATTGGTTAAAATAAACACCAGCCTGAGCATCCTCTTTGAGGTAGTCCGGAACAGGATCAAATAGAAAAACCCAATTAAAACCACATTGAGGATGGCAACCGTAATGAATAGCCAGGGCTGCAGGTTGATGCCAAATAATGATGCAGTGAGGAGAAAAAGCAAGGAAATAGTCATCCACCAGAATACCAGCCGTTTGATCTGGTTGTCATCGAGTTTTCTTTTCAGGGTTGAGAATCCTGCAGCCTCATATTCCTTGCCATAACGGATGATCAAAAGCCAGAAATGAGGCATTTGCCAAAGGAACATCAAAGTCGCAACAAAAATAATCACCGGTTGCATAACCGTACCTCCTGCGGCGGTCCAGCCGATCATGGGTGGGATGGCCCCAACCAGACCACCCGGGATCACCGCGAAGGAACTCAATGGTTTTAACCATGTGTAGAGCCCGTTATATAAGGCCAGAGTAACTAATCCCAGCAATGCCGGGAGGAGACCCAGTATCAACAGCAGGAGGAAGCCGGCGAGGCAAAAAGAAACCGAAATGACCAGGGCTTGCGCTGGTTTGAGCTTTCCCGAAGGGATAGGTCTTCGATAGGTCCGGCTCATCAGGGCATCGCGTTTGTACTCCTGAACCTGATTTAAGGCAGCCGATCCTCCTGCAAGAAAAAATACACCACCGATCAGTAAGAGGATGTTGGGCTGGGTTTCTCCTTTATAAAGATAATACCCGGCAACTGCCGAAAGGGTAACTGCAAGGGAGAGCTTGTACTTGACCAGCGTAAAAACAGAGGACGCAATTTGCATTGGAATTACTTGTCGGCCAGGGTTTTCAGATAGTCAATGATCTGAGCAATCTGGGCATCGGTGAGCTTATCCCGGTAGGATTGCATCAGTCCTTTATTGAATCCCTTGACTACCTCTTTATTTGGATCGGTAATGGAGGAGGCAAGGTAAGTTTCGTTGGCTTCGATATTGACTTCCTGTCCGTTGGTCACTACCACGCGTTTATTGCCGTAAATCCCTTTAAACGTTGGTCCGACAAGTTTTGAGCCATCAATGGAATGACAGGCTACACAGCCGGTATTCTTCAATAGGACCAATCCTTCGGGATCAGGAATGCTTCCGGTTGCAGGCAGGGAGTCGAGCCATGATTTAAATTCACTTTCATCCACGATGCGGGTCTTTGTATTCATGCCTGAATGCTGCAATCCACAATACACCGTACAGAGAACATCAAATTCACCTTTCAGTTCCGGAATAAACCAGAGGTAATTCTTGTATCCGGGAATAATATCTTCCTTGACACGAAAGGCTGGTATGAATAGTCCATGGTTTACATCAACAGAATGCAAGTCGAGCCTCACCGGCTTATTCACCGGCAGCACCAGAATCTTGGACAGTTTTCCCCCGCCATAATCAAAGGTATACTGCCACATCCGGCCGATCACCGTGACTTTCATTGCATCGGCCGGTACTTTGTGCCTGGGGGCATAACCTTTCCAACCGTAAATAAATATCACCATCACCAGGATCAGCGGAATGGCCGTCCAGACAATCTCGAGCCCGACATTATTGCTGAATTGTTTTGCCGGCAGATTCTTTTTCCGATTGTATTTAATGACTGTCCATATCATAAATGCGGTAATCCCGACAATAAAAAAAATCGCTATCGCCAAGATCAACATAAATGTTTGATCGACACCTGCGGATAAATTGGATGCTCCTTTAAACATGGCTCATCTTAGGTTTAGCGGAATGAATAATCAAAAAACAGGAAAATGATAATCAGCAGATACATCACGAATACTCCGCCGACCATGATCTTAAAGAACAAGCTTTCATATTTCAGATGCATGAAGTAGGTCAGAACCGTAGTGCCTTTGATCGATGCCACGATCAGGGCTACTGCCACTGACAGCGCTCCGAGATGTAACTCAGCCATACTGACTGATATAGCGGTTAGCGACAGAAGGATGATAAGCACTACCGCATGGGACGTGTTGGTCGAGATATGTTGTTTTTCGGTTGACATAGGCCGCTTTTTTAGGTTATCAGGTACATCATCGGGAACAGGAAGATCCATATCAGATCGACCAGGTGCCAGTAAAGGCCGCTGTTTTCGATCAGTGAGAAGTTTGCTGCATGCACTCTTCCGCTTTTTATCCTGAAAATCGTCAGGGTAAGAAGGATCATGCCCACCAGAACATGGAGCGCATGAAGGCCGGTCATCATAAAGTACAGTCCGAAAAACAGGAGCTCCCCTTTAGGCAAATTGGTCAGAACCTGCGATCCCGGATATAGTTTCAAATCGAATTTGTGTCCCCATTCAAAATACTTGTTCACCATAAAAACAAGTGCCAGCAGCAGGGTCATCAGTAAGAGCCTGATAGCCCGCCCTTTCTGATTGTTCTGGATGGCGGTTATCGACATGGCGACGGTCATACTGCTGATCAGCAATACAATGGTATTCAGAGTGCCGATAAAGGTGTTGGTTTCTTCAGCTGCTTTGTGAAAATCTGTCGCGTACTGGGAGCGAAAAACCGCGTACACCAGAAACAGTCCGCCAAACAGGAACAGCTCGGTGAAAATGAAGATCCACATACCCATTTTTGATCCGAGATAATCGTGGTGCTCCGAAGGGGCGATATTTTTTGAATATGACATAAATGGTTAATTTTCAAATAACAATCTCCAAAAAGCAAAATACAAATAAGCTCCAAAACCACAAATCTCAACCCAGCACCGCGTCATGCTACTCCCTGTCATCCTTCCCAAACCAATACGGTTTGTGCTTGATCACCGGAATCTCATCGAAATTCTCCACCGGCGGGGGGGAAGCGATCTGCCATTCCAGCGTCACCCCTTTCCAGGGATTCGACGGAGCGATTGCCCCATGGCGCTTGCTGTGTACAAGATTCCAAACCATCAGCACCAAACCTGTCATCAGGATGAACGCCCCGATACCGGAAAGAAAATGTCCCCACTGAAATTGCGGCAGATAGTCGAAATAGCGGCGTGGCATACCCTGAACCCCGATAATGAATTGCGGGAAATAAAGCAGGTTGAACCCGACAAACGTGAATGCCCAGGCAATATAGGCCCGCCGGTTGCTGTACATCCGGCCGAACATTTTGGGAAACCAATAATGGATTCCGGCGAAGAAGGCAAAGCCCATCCCTCCAAAAATGATATAATGAAAATGAGCCACCACAAAGGTGGTATCATGTAATTGCACGTTGGTAGCCAGGGCTCCGAGGAAGAGTCCGGTAAATCCGCCGATCATGAATAGAAAAACAAAAGAAATGGCATAAAGTAAAGGTGGTTTCATATCGATTGATCCTCCATACAAGGTGCTTATCCAGTTAAATACCTTGATGGCACTAGGCACGGCAACGATAAAAGTCAGGAAGGAGAAGAACCATTTCGACCAGTAGCTGATGCCTGAGGTGAACATGTGATGTCCCCAGACGAAATATCCGACAAAGGCGATGAGGAGGCTGGAAATGGCAATGGCGCCGTAACCGAAAACCGGTTTTTGGCTGAAAGTGGGGAAGATTTCAGTTACTACGCCCATTGCAGGTAAAATCATGATATATACCGCCGGATGCGAGTAGATCCAGAAGAGATGCTGGAACAGGACCGGATCGCCGCCGAGTGCAGGATCGAAGAACCCGATGTGCAGTACCCGTTCAGCGATCACCATCAGCAAGGTAATCCCAATGATCGGCGTGGCCAGAACCTGGATCCAGGCTGTTGCATAGAGGGCCCATGGGAACAGCGGCATCTTGAACCAGGTCATCCCCGGAGCACGCATCCGGTGAATGGTTACAATGAAATTGAGCCCGGTAAGAATACTTGAGAAACCCAGAACAAAAGCTGCTGTCAGAGCAGGAATCACACTGGTCGTTGATTGTGAGCTGTATGGAACATAAAAAGTCCAACCCGTATCCGGAGGGCCGGATTTTAAGAGTTGTGAGAGAACTGCGAGTATGGCCCCGATCACATAAAGGTACCATGAAAACAGGTTCAGTTTGGGAAAGGCAACATCCCTCGCACCGATCAGCAGCGGAAGGGCAAAATTGCCAAAAACTGCGGCCAGACCGGGAATGACTATCATGAAAACCATTATAATCCCATGAACAGTAAAGAAACCATTATAGGTCTGGGCATTCATGATATCCTGTCCGGGCCTCATCTTTTCGATGGCCATTGAAAGACCCAGAATGGCGGCAACAAAAAAGAAAATCACGATGCAATACAGGTAAAGCAGGGCAATCCGCTTATGATCGGTTGATGTTAACCAACCCATCAGTCCCTTATATTTACCATGGTTATCCAGGTAACTTCCCTGGGGATGTGTTTCACTGTTACTCATCAGGTTTTCGATTAGCTGTTTTTTTTTGTTTCATAATCATCAATACCAGGAAAACCACCAGGGCAATCAAAATGGTGAGGGTAGCCACGATTCTGGTAATTTGCAGGGTATAGGAGTGACTCGTATCGTTGTATGAAAAGCAATACTCCAGAACCTTATTGATGGTGGGTCGGGCCTGTCCTTTTTGTGCTTCGATCAAGGCCATCTTCAGGTCAAACGGAAGGAAGGTGATCCCGAATAGATAACGCGTTATCTTCCCCTGCGGGCTAAGGATAATCAGTGCGGAAGGATGCGCAAAATCGAGTCCGGTGGGCTTGAAATGATATCCGACTGCATCCGTTATTCTCTTGATATTCTCTTGCCATCCGGTGAGGTAATGCCAGGCGGATTGCTGATTTTCCGGAATTTTCTGTACGTAATTTTTCTTTTTTTCACGGGCTTTTACTGGATTATCCAACGGATTGAAACTGATCAGGATGATCTGGTAATCCTTGCCAAGAGTGGCGTCCACCTTGGAAACAACATCGGCAATGCCGGACTGGAAAGGCCCGCAAATGCTGGGGCAATCATAATATACAAAGGAGAGGGCAGTGGGCTTATCGATCAGCTGCCGCAAAGTTACCGTATCCCCTGTTTCGTTCAAGAAATTCAAGTCAAGCGGAATGGTTTGGCCCAGCTGCTCCACAATGCCAATCTCCACCGTGAGCGGCTTGGGTGGTTCAGTCTGCCCGAACCCACACATGCTGGAAAGCACAAAAACCAAAGGCAACAATTTTCTCATAATCGTATTTCAAAATTCAAAACTTCCCCCAGCACCGCACCTCTTTGTCATCCCCGCGAAGGCGGGGACCCCGTCACGCTGGCAGGATCTACGCAGGGGAGGACCCCTTCCCCTTCTCCTCCACAGCCATCCCTGCGATCATCAGACTCCCGCCCATCAGCGAGATGTCCTTGAGCAGTGAGATCAGGGCAATCATTTTCTTTTCCGGATCAAAGAGCTGCGGAATATGAATGGTTGCAATAAACAGCAGCAATAAACCGGCAAGAATGAGGGTGCTAAACCGGATATACTTTTTTGTAATAATCGAGATACTGGTGACAATCATTAACAAGCCGGTGAGCATGATCATATACCCGCCGAAGGGGATGAAAGAGGTAAGCTCACCCATATAGAAGTCCCTCATCACAAAGTGATTGATGCCAAAAACGGCGAAAGGAATTGCATAAAGGATGCGGCCGAGGGTGCTAAGTGCTTTCATGAGGTTTCAGGTTTTCAAGGTTTCAGAGTTTCAGTGTTTCAGTGTTTCGCGGGAGTTTCCCCCCTCCTTCCCAAGGAGGGGCCGGAGGAGGTCATTTATCTTCTTCTTTCTTTCCCAGATAAAAAATGGTCCTGAGTTGCAATAAGATGTACAAAATTACTCCCAGTACAGTCAGCAGGCCTGCAGGATAAGCGATCAGAATCCACACGGGGGCCATTTCCACGACATTCCACATCGCCCGCTTTGAGGCGAGGCTTACCGGATGAACCGGAACTCCCACTGCCAGCGTGGTATCTTCTTCCACTGCACCAAATTGGTCCTCGTCACTGAAGCGTGCATGCAGGCGGATCCGGCCGAGGGTATCGCCCGGCAAACCCGACGGAACTAAAAACCGGGCCAATCCTGCCGGATCAGTAGAGTGAGGTTCATCCAGGGGAAGGTGCCCAAAATAACGGAGGGCAAATAATTGGATTTCCACTGAAGGAACCGGAACATTATTTCCATTTTCCAATCCGGTCACCATGGCCAGGATGGTAGAGTCATCGGGATGCGATAAGTTGATTTGCAGCTGGCTGTATTTCGTGTTGGTGCCGCTTGATTTTGGCGCAAGCTGCTGCTCATAACTCTTATTGAAACTCCTGATATAGGAGATGAGTTGCCAAATTTCAGCTGAAGTCAGCGAATTCTTGAATGAGGGCATCGGTCCGCGGCCTTCCTGTATCTTGTAATAGAGTTCGCCGTCAGTATTATTCTGGACCAGGACTGATGCTTGATCCGGTGGTGGGGGAACCAGTTTGATCGGGTTATTTTTACCGGGATCGCCATGGCATGATTTGCAGGTGATCTGATAAAGCTGGGTCCCCTGTTTAACCGTTTCACCGGTGAATTTTGACTCAGAAAGCCTGCCCTTCTTCTCAGCCGGCACTACCCATTGTTGCTGTCCGAAACCCAGGGCCGGGACCAGCATCAGAAAAGCCACCATCCCCAATTTACTATTCTTACCTTTCTTAACATTCTTACCTTTCTTAACATTCTCTTCGATCTCATCTTCTTCGAAATGCTCAACAATCGGTATCACCGGAAAGAGCTTGGAGAGAGTTGTGATAATGATAAGTACAAGCAGAAAAGCAGCGGTGGTAACGCCCATTTCTATCAGCGTTGGTTTATAAACCATCCATTCTCCGGGGTAATTCTGGGCCGGGAGGAAAGGATGTTCCTGAGTGGGCACCACGATTATATATCTTTTCAGCCAGGCGCCAGCCAAAACAAAAACAGAGATTACCGTCAGTGGCAGGGGTTTTCGCATTTGTCTGAAGAATACCAGGATGATCGGGATGACTAAACCGAGGAGCTGGGTACCCCAGAAAAGCACGGCATGGTCTCCGCTGAAAAGGTTATGGATGTGAATGGCATCAAATTTTTTCAGTTTGTAGCCGGGGATCAGGAATTCATTCAGGTTAAAATAAAGATAGACGATGGCCACCAAACCAAGCAGCTGCCCCATCTTGTTAAAATGAAAATCCGTGAGGTAATCTTTTAATTTATAGTTGTTCCGGTAAAAAAACATCGCCATGATAACGGCAGCTGAACCTGCGACAAAAGCCCCGCTGATGAAATAGGGTCCGAAAATTGTGCTGTCCCAGCCCGGTCTCAGTGTGACGGCAAAAAGCCACGAGGTAACGGTATGAATGGCAAAGGCCAGGGGTACGATCAATATCAGCAGGACCCGTACCATTTTAAACAGGATTTTATATTGTTCATCGGTGTGTGCCCATTTAAAGGAGAGGATTTCGTAGGCCTGACGCAGCCATTTTGGCGCATGTTCCATGCGGCCTTTAGCTACCGCGAGATCGGGAATCATGGGAAGGAACCAGAGCAGGAGGCTGACGAGAAAATATACGGTCACAACGGTAACGTCCCACAGAATGGGCGATTGCAGCCTGCCGTGAAGAAAAACATAGGGGAGCCGGTCGGGACGCCCCATATCGGAAATAATGACCAGTCCGGCGACTGCTGCAAAGGCGACTGCTATGATTTCCGAGATCCTGACAATCGGTTTGATCCATTTGATTCCGATCAGGCCAAGGACGGAACTGATGAGCATTCCGATCAGTGAGGAAGCCACGAAAAAGACGAAGTTGGCAATGTACATGCCCCAGCTGGTGATATCCCGCAGGCCGGTCACACCCAAGCCTTTACGCAGCTGGATCGAGTAGCCGAAAAGGCAGATCGCCAGGAAACCGAATAGGAAGGCCATCCAAAGGAGAAATGCCCTGTTCAGGCTCACGGTTCTGAGGAGGTCAGTAGCGATCCGGTTGATACGGCCGGGTTCCGCTGATTTATAGTGGTTTACCGATTCCATAAATTCCCAGGATTAAACATGTTTTTCGTGTTCATCATCCATCAGGTTCTTTTCAGGGAAATCGAACAGACGGTTTTTTGGCGGGAGATAATAGATACGGGGTTCAGTCCCGAGCTCAGGCATCAGGCGGTAACCGGCATTCTTCCTGAGCAGATCCTTGAATCCGACTGTTTCTTTTGTTGTTCCGTTGGTTACGGCATCTTCATTTTCATCGCCGAAATAGTAAACACCGTTCGGACAAGCGGATACGCAATAGGGAAGCTTGCCGTCGCGCAGCCGGTCGGCACTGAACAGGCATTTTGAAATCGTCCCTTTTTTATGCGGGACATTGAGTTCAACATTATAGGTCAGTTCTTTATCTTCCACGGCATTCTGTGGTTCCTTCCAGTGAAACATGCGGGCCGAATAGGGGCATGCAGCCATGCAAAAGCGGCAACCGATGCAACGTTCATTGTCGATCAGAACGATACCGTCGGGGCGTTTATAAGTGGCATCGACCGGACAAACCGCCACACAGGGAGGATTATCGCAATGCTGGCAGTGCTTGGGCATGAAATAGGGGGCGGTATCTTTGGATTCCTGCATGGCCAGGGTGTTCACATGGTACTCGTGAGGACGGAGATGATGTGCGTCCTGGCAGGCGGTCACGCATTTCCTGGCATTGCGGCACTTGGAAAGGTCGACAACAAGCACCCATTTCCGGCCGGCGATTCCCTCACGGCCCTTTTTAAGCAGATTTTTAACTGTCGGATGTGCAGCTTCAATTTCGGCACGGGGCACTTCAACCAAACGGTTATCCTCGGTCAGCACCTTCACCATATCTTGACCCGGTTTCGTTTTTTCAAACCGGGCTCCCATATATAATGCCGCTGATCCGGCAACCGTAGCAGCACCATACAACCCGAATTTTTTCATGAAATCCCGGCGAGAGGTGTCCTTTACCGGCTCCTCGCTTCCCGGGATAGGATCATTCTTTTCTTCTTCCATATAATACTACCTCATTTCTGCAATTTTTTTCGTTCCTGTTACCTTATACCCGTTCAGTTCAACTGCTTTCCGGATGCTCACCGTGTCCGTTTTTTGCGGTTTGAATGTGACCTGGGCAATGGCTTTATCCAGGGAAACACTCACGGTATCAATTCCATCCAGCTGAGCAATGCTCGACCGGACGGTTTCAACGCAACCCATACATGACATGCCGGTGATGGAAAGCTCAACTACCACGGGTTGAGCGGAATCGCTGACCTGATTATCAGGCTTTTTTTGCTTGCAGGAGAATGATGCAAGCAGGATCATCGTAAGGATAATAGTGTTTCGCATCGGTTGAATCTAAGATTTCAAGTGAAAAGTAAGTAAAAAAATGAAATGTCCAATATCCCGACAATTATTAACTTTAGAGCCTTACTTCCCTGCAAAGGCCGGGATACCTTACGCTAAACCGAATGTAAAATGAAGAAAGTTGCACTGGGTGTTGATATTGGCGGCACCAATACAGATATCGCGCTGGTGGACCGCGAAGGTCATTTTCTGGCTGAGGACCGGCTCTCGACCTGCTCTTTTCCCCAAGCCGAAGTATTTGCAGCCGCCTTGGCGGAGAAGATAAAGCTGCTGAAAAAAACCGTTGGGGAACCCGTCGAAATCATCGGAATCGGCATCGGGGCTCCAATGGGCAACATCAATAAAGGAACTATAGAGGAGCCGGCTGATCTCCCCTGGAAAGGCATCACCCCGCTTGCGGATTTGTTAAGGGAACATATTGACCTGCCGGTCCTTGTAACAAATGATGCCAATGCGGCTGCTGTGGGAGAAATGATCTACGGCGGTGCCAAAGGCATGAAGAATTTTGCGGTCATCACCCTGGGTACCGGTCTGGGCAGCGGAATCGTTATTGACGGAAAGCTGCTGTACGGACAGGATGGATTTGCCGGTGAGGTGGGGCATACGATTGTCAGACCCGGGGTTACGAACCGTGAGTGTGGCTGCGGCCGGCACGGGTGTCTGGAGACTTACGTTTCCGCAACCGGATTGAAGCGTACCCTATTCAAGATTATGTCGGACTCCATTCAGAACTCCGAGCTGCGGGACATGAGCTTCAATGAAATGACTTCGCTCGACATTGCCGATGCCGCTGAACGAGGGGATATCCTGGCAAAAAGGGCATTCGAACACACCGGCGAAATGCTTGGCCTCAAACTGGCAGATCTGGTGGCACATACGAATCCTGAAGCCATCTTCCTGTTTGGTGGCTTGACCCTGGCAAAGGGATTAATCATGGAACCAACGCTGCGCGCATTCCATGAGAACCTGCTTTCTATTTACCGCGGCAAGGTGAAACTGCTGGCATCCGGCCTCAACAGCAAGAATTCCGCCGTTTTGGGTGCCAGTGCGCTGGCGTGGGATAAGTTTTGGGGGAAGGCGTAGGACGTGAGGACGTGAGGCGTGAAGCGAAGAAGAAGATCGGTGGACGAAGAAGAAGATCGTGAAGCAAAAGAACGATGTAGAGACAGGCCACGGCCTGTCTCCTTACCGAGGGCAATCGCGTATACTTTCAAAATGGAATTTCAGCATTCAAAATTGGTCCTCGAATCTCTAAATTTTTACTTTAAAACCCCAGTAGCCCCTAACCAAATAACCTCTAACCAATAACCTCTAACCAATAACCTTCTCCCCATGAACCGCCTCCTCCTTTATCTCAGTCTTTCCCTGATCATCAGTATAACAAGTTGTTCCACCGACCAACCCACCGATAATGCCCGCTTTGTTGATCCTTTTATTGGAACGGCTGCCCATGGGCATACTTTCCCGGGGGCCGTAGTGCCTTTCGGAATGGTGCAAGTGAGTCCTGATAATGGTCGTAATGGCTGGGACTGGTGTTCCGGATATAATTATTCGGACTCCATTATTGTCGGATTTTCGCACAAGCATCTGAGTGGAACCGGGATCGGAGATCTGGCTGACATCCTGCTTCAACCGACTACCGGGAGTCTGGAAAAGGGCGAATATCACGGCGGCAAAGACTTCCATCAGCGCTTCAGGGCTATCTTTTCTCATGCCGAGGAATCGGCCACACCCGGATATTACCGGGTAACATTGCGTGATCCTAAGACCTTACAAAATCCTATCAAAGCAGAGCTTACAGCTACTGAGCGGACCGGCTTCCATCGATATAAGTACCCCGACGGATCTAAAATGAACCTGGTTCTCGACCTGGGATTTGCCATTAACTGGGACCAGCCTGAATCCACCCTGATCCGGGTGATCAATGACACGCTTGTAACCGGATACCGTAAATCAAAAGGCTGGGCCAATAACCAGCAGGTATTTTTTGCCATGACCTTTTCGAAGCCGATGACCGGTTTCAGTCTGTTTGAAACCGGGTTGGACAATCCGGGGATAAAAACCGCGGACGGAAAATATGCAGAGGCCATCTTTTCATTTGGCAACAAGGGTGGGGAGCTGATGGTTAAGGTTTCATTGTCACCGGTTGACGAACATGGCGCACTCAATAACCTTTCAAAAGAAAATCCCGGCTGGAGGTTCGATCAGGTGAAAAAGGATGCGCGGTTGTCGTGGAACCGCGAACTGTCTAAGATCCAGATCGAAACGGGTAACGCCGGGCTGAAAGAAACCTTCTATACAGCCCTGTATCATACCATGATAGCTCCTGCACTCTTTTCGGATGCCGACGGCCGGTACCGGGGCAGCGACAGTGCCCGCACCGTCAGGAAAGCGGATGGCTGGAACAATTATACCGTTTATTCATTATGGGATACTTTCAGGGCGGCCAATCCGCTGCTTACGATCACACAACCGGAGCGCATGCCCGACTTGATCAAGACTATGCTTGCCCATTATGAAGAATACGGACTACTGCCGGTATGGACACTGGAGGGATGTGAAACCAATTGCATGATTGGTTACCATGCCATTCCCGTAATCGTGGATGCTGCCATGAAAGGGTTCGATTTCGATTACGAAAAGGCCTATCTGGCCATGAAAAAGAGTTCAATGGATAGCATTCGCGGCTTGAAGAATTACCGGCAATACGGATACCTGCCGGCCGATCTGGAAAACCAGTCGGTTTCGCAGACACTGGAATATGCCTATGACGACTGGTGCATCGCCCAGATGGCAAAGAAATTGGGGAAAGAGGAAGATTATCAATTATTTATGGCCCGATCCAAAAACTACCGCAATGTTTTTGATCCTGTCACCCGGTTCATGCGCGGGAGGATGTCGGATGGTACCTGGAGGCAGGGATTTAATCCGCTGTACAGCAGTCATAATGTACATGATTTCACTGAAGGCAACTCCTGGCAATATTCCTGGTTCGTTCCGCAGGATCCGGAAGATCTGATCAAACTTATGGGAGGAAAAGAAAAATTTATAACTCGCCTGGATTCCCTTTTCAATACCTCTGAGAAAGTACAGGGAGCAGAAGCCTCACCCGACATCTCCGGTATGGTTGGCCAGTATGCCCAAGGCAATGAGCCCAGCCACCATGTGGCTTATCTGTATAATATTGCAGGTGAACCGGCCAAGACCCAGGAAATCATCCACCGAATATGCACCACCCTGTATACCAATCAGCCCGATGGACTTTGCGGCAACGAGGACTGCGGGCAGATGTCGGCTTGGTACGTGTTCAGCGCCATAGGATTCTTCCCGATGAATCCGGCCGACGGGATTTATCAGATCGGTACGCCCTCATTCAACAAGATAACACTGAATCTCACAGGCGGAAAAACGTTTACCGTGACAACTCAAAATCTGACCGACAAGAATTTCTATATCAAGTCGATAACACTGAACGGTAAACCGCTGGATCGGACATATATTACCCACCAGGAACTTGTTGCCGGTGGGGAGATGGTGGTGACAATGAAGTAATTACCTGATCTTTACCCTCGGAGCCGTGTCATCCCCGCGAAAGCGGGGACCGGCTGACGGAAATGAGGTGCCGTTGACAGCTTTTGTGGATCGTCATGTTAAGCGACACGGTCCCCGCTTTCGCGGGGATGACACGGCTCCGAGGGTCACTCTATGCGTCACCTTTCCGCGTCACGCGTTTCGTATCAAAATAAAAACCGAAATTTCCTTTGTGGTACCTGCCCCTTTTTATACCTTTGATTATCCCCCATTGATTTAGGTGAAAATCTTATTTCTGAATGAAATTATTTATCAGACATTCAGTAATTTACATGACAGGGGTGACCCTCATGATTTCTCTTTTTATTTCCTGCTCCAACGATTTTGAATTGAATACTTCGGCCGATCCGGTTCCGGTGGTCTGGTGTTTGCTGAATCCGGACGTTAATGAACAATATGTAAGGCTGGAACGAAGTTATCTCACGGATCCGGCCCATCCTGATGACCGTCCGGTCACCGATTCAACCGTTTGGAACCTGCCGGTAACCGTGTATATCGAGGAATTGTCGGGCGGACTTCCGGTTCAGCTGGTCCGGTTTGAGCCCGTTACCTCACCTCCTAAGGATTCCGGCTACTTTCCGGAGGATAACCTGCGATTGTATTATGCTGATTTTAAGCCGGCCCGGCTGGCAACTTATCGCCTGTACATTCATTTTACAGATGACAACCGGATCGTTACCGGGATAACCACTGTTCCCGGCGCTCCTGTGGTATACGATCCATTGGAGGTTCCCGGCCGGAAAATTAACCTGCAGGCCGGCGTGCAGTTTACTTCCCGTTGGGCACCCGGCGAAGGGCTGGGCATTTTTCAGGGGACTTACATTATGAATTATGAAGAGATCGTTCAGGAACAGACATCTATAAACCAGGTTTACCTGAAAATGAGTCCTATCCTTGGACTAGGAGCGGATATCGAGATGTCGGGCTTTGTGAGCGGAAACCGGTTTATGGAAGAGATGGTTAAACAGGTTCCGGTTCGCGATGGAGCGGTACGAACCATGATCAATGTTCGGTTCCTTCTGTATAAAGGAGGTGAGGAGCTGGCCCTGCAGGTTTCGCCTGATCTACAGCAGACAACCATTTCCAATTCCCTGAACCAGTATTCCAACCTGGTCAATGGGATCGGGGTTTTCAGCTCCCTCCAGCTGGTTTACGTTAACAATCTGCAATTGTCAAATACGACCATAAACGAACTGGCAAACAGTGAGCTTACCCGGAAACTGGGATTCAGTGATATCCATGGAGATGAATTAAATACAGGAGCCAATGAATAATGTGATCAGATACCTAATGTCTGTTTTGTTGCTGGCAAGCATCGGATGCGAACCTGTGACTCCGGTGGATCCGGATGGACCCACTGCGGATCAGAAATTCGGGACCGTGGAGTTTGATTTTCCGATTCCGCCCGCCAGTAGTGTCCGTGGGGATGGGATCAAGCGGATTGACCTGAGCGTGGCCAAAACGGCTTATGACCTTTACCGGGGCGATTTTCTGATCAGTGCAAACGTGTCGGACCGTGAACGGACCTACACTTTTAAACTGCAACCCGGCGAATATTATTTCCAGGCCGGCATCACCTGCACCTGTCTGGGCGATACCTGCCTGTGGGAAGGGTTCCCGGGCGGGCGGTTCGGGACGAAATGGGATATGGACCGCATTACCATCGTAAAAGGTGAAAAACTGGTCCAAAAACTGGTGTTTAATGAGTAGCAATGAAACTGAATCTGGTAATATATAGTTTAATGGCTTTGATTACGTTTGCCGTTTTGCCGGGATGCGATAAAAACGGCGAGCCGGAAAAGTTGCCGGATCTTTCCTTATCCGCTAAACCTGCAAAAGGCCTGACTACGGATATAATGGAGATTAAGGTCAGCGAGGCACCCTCCGGTCCGGTCGACCGAATCCTGTTTTACCGGTGGGACTGGAATCAGGATGGAGTTTGGGATACCCCATTCAGTACGGGTAATCAGTTGAAGCACCGCTTCATGAAACCCGGGAGCCAGTTGATCAGCATGGAATATTCCGATGGTAAAAAACAGGTCAAAACTGCTGAACTGACGATTTTGGTGGATCAGGGATTTTCCGCACCACGTCCTTTGTTCACGGTCAGTCCGGGTACCGGGAATTTTCTGATTGCTTTCACATTCGATGCCACAGGTACGGCTGACGATGAAGATTCGTTGGACCAGCTTAAATTCAGGTGGGATTTTATGGGGGATGGCCGATGGACGCAACAGTATACGGCAAGTCCGACTGCGACTTATCAATATAAATTGGCCGGTGTTTATAACCCGAAAGTCGAAGTCAGGGACCCATCGGGGCGTTCAGCAACCTTTTCGAGGGAAGTGGTTGTTGACATGAGGGATTCCCTGATCATTCCGGATTTTACCATTAATGATACGCTTATCCGCGTCGGAGATACCCTGATATTGGATGCATCGGGATCCTATCATTCAAAGGATATCAACCGGGAACTCTTGTTTTCCTGGATGTTACCCGAGCGCGTGGAATGGACCAATCCGGAAACAGCAAAAACCAGGGAGCTGATTGTCAACCAGAAAGGAGACCTGACGATCGGGCTCAGGGTGGTAGATAAAGAAACTAAACTATACAACCAGGTATCCAAAGATTTTATCGCGGCCGATCAGAACCTTCCGCCAAAGGCCATGTTTCAGGTGGGTCCGCTTTACGGCAACATCCTGACACAATTTTATTTTGATTGCTGGTTATCCACCGATGATACCCAGGCACCCAGCGATCTTGAGGTCAGGTGGGATTTCGACGGTGATGGGAACTGGGATACCCCTTTTAATCTGGAAAAGACCCTGTTCCACCAGTTTGACCAACCGGGAGAATATTATACCACAATTCAGGTAAGGGATAAAGAAGGAGTAAGATCACTGTATAAAAAACGTCTCTTTGTTTCAGGCAACACCAATCAGACAGGGTTTTTCAAGGATAAGCGGGATGACAATTATTATGGTACGGTCAAGATCGGCAATCAATGGTGGATGTCGCAAAACCTGAATTTCATGATCCCCAAAAAGCAGGCGTCCGGGGTCAAGCAATGGCAATGTTTGTATGAGCAAAGCAAATGGTGCGACCAGGCGGGTAAAATGTACCGAGTGGGCGCAGTCATTGAAAACCGCAGTGATAATGAATATACCGAAATCTGCCCCCTTGGCTGGCGGCTGCCTTCGAAAGAGGACTGGGAAACGCTCTTTTCATCACTTGGCGGAGAACAGAATGTTAAAGAACTGAGGTATGGGGGCAAAGCCGATTTCAACGCACAGGACCTGGGCTATGGTGATTATTATTTTCTATGGAAACCGGGCATCCCCATTCCCTACGACACAGTTTATGAGTTTCATGAAACCTTTCAGAAATCCTGGTTCTTTTCAACGACAGGCCCATTTGATCCGAACCATGTTCGAACGGACATCTGGGAATGGTCAACCGGCCGGGATGGAGTAGGCTGGATGGGCTTTGGATCGGTGCAGTTGTACATGCCGGTGAGGTGCGTGAAAGAGGATTAATCCAACCACTTCCAGGCGGGTATTAGCCAGATATGCTTTCCGGACAGGTCGAGAAGATCCTCCTGATCCAGGGTAAGAATGGTCCCTTCAGATAAATTGAAAAAATTGAGGGCTTCAATCAGTCCGGTCGTTTCCCTTTTCAGGTTATCGGGATCGAGCTGGGTGCAAACTTGGATTGCTTCTGTTGTTCCATCCGGTTTTCGAACCACGAAATCGCACTCCCCCTTATCGGCAAAATAGTATATCTCCTTGTATTTTCTCCTTAGATTCAGGAATACCGTGTTTTCAAGTTTTCTTCCGGTATCAGCTGAAAAGGAAAGGGAGTTTGCCGTGGCAAAACCCGGATCGATTGTATATACCTTACGCGGGTTCTTGAGCCTGTTCTTCAGGGAATAATCGAACTTGAAAACCTGAAAGATCAGGTAGCTCTCTTCCAGATGGGCCATATAATCCAAAACTGTATTGGGTGATCCGAACCCGAATTGCTTGCCAAGACTGTTATAGGTGACTGGTTTTCCAGCATTTGAGATCAGGAAAATGGCCAGTTGCCTCAATTGTTCATGGTGCTTAATCCCATGTCGTGCAGTTATATCCCGATACAGGATGTCATCCAGTAAACGATTCAGTATTTCCGGTTCATAATACCGGAGGTACTCCGGAAAACCTCCATCGTTCAGATACCCTTCTAAACCGGATTTTCCTGGTACCTGTCCCGTAAAGACCAGATATTCATTAAAAGAAAACGGGAACATTTCGTAGCTCAGATGTCTTCCGGTCAGCCTGGTTCCAAGCTCCTGACTGAGCATGGTAGCATTGGAACCAGTGAGTAAATAGTTAAACCCGGATTCCTGACCAGAACGTATATATTTCTCCCAGTCATGAACATTCTGAATCTCATCAAACACCCGGAAATAAGTTTTATCCATTTGGCTCTGAATCCGGTCCAGTTTCACAAAATCCTGAAGATCGAAACCGTCGAGACGGGGATCTTCCAGGTTGAGAAAGCTTCCTTTGATATGATTTCGGCTAAGGAGCTGCCTCGCAAAGGTGCTTTTCCCACATCGCCTGACACCGGTAATAATCAGCACAAATCCGGTGTCAAACCGGAGCTGGTTGAATATCAACCGTGTTATCAGGTCCTTGACATCCTGATATTTGTTTTTCTGTGATTCCAGCACAGCTTCTATTTCCGATTCAAGCAGCATATTCTTAATCCTTTAGTTTGCATTGCAAATATATAAAAGTTTATATTTAAAATGAATGAATTTTCAAAACCGTAGTTCAAAAAAGGCGTCACTCTTCTTTTTTTCGCTTCACGCGTTTCGCACCACGACAAAACTGTTACCTTTAAGCACCCCGTTGTTTTTCCTGCACCTTTACCTGACAAGTCATGCTTTATCGAAAGTTGCAATTTTTGCAAGAAATTATAATTCAATCAGTTGCAATAATTGGATTATTGCTGGTTTTATTGGGATGCCGGGAACGCGTTACGGATGGAATTGCCGATTTTGCTCAGGTTCCGGTGGTAAACAGTTTCCTGGTTGCGGACAGTCTGGTCAAAGTTCACGTTTCCCTGGCCGGAAAGATGGATTTAATACCCCTGACCGTTGTGGATGGCGCAACGGTATCCTGTTTCATAAATGATTCTGTTTCTGAGGTACTTAAACCCGTTGGAGATGGATATTATATGGGTAAAACCCGGGTTAAGACCGGGACCATCTGCCGGATTAATGTGTTGGTTCCCGGGTTTGATGAGATATCGGCAAGTGATACGATACCGGGGCGGGTCTCCCCCACCCGGATTGAGCATGTCAATTTTGCCGCATTCAATGAGGAAGGACAATTCTTCCCGGCCGTGCGCATCACTTTCCCGGTTGACCAGAAAAAGGTGCAATATTTTCAGGTGACCCTGCGGCTTTTCCATACGGAACATTCTGTCCAGTCAGAATACCATCACATTACCTACCTCATTGATTACTCTGACCCTGTTTTTTTGGCAGAAGGCATGCTGATCCCGGTTTTTAGCTCTGATAAGATTCGTGATACCACCTATACGCTTCAAATGAACTACGGGTCCGCGACTATTGGTTGGAATGATCCGGTTACCTATATCCGCCTGGTGCAATATTACCCACTTGTTGTTGAATTTAAGACAATCTCATTCCAGTATTATCAATATCTGAAGCAGCTATACCTCTATAATACCGGTCGCTACCCTGAATTCCAGTTCGGGTCATACAAAGCCTTTCCGCTTTTCTCCAATGTATCGAACGGAATGGGGGTTGTCGCCGGTTGCGCCGTTTACAGGTCTGAAGTCATCACCCCTGAACCCTGGAGACGATGAATAAACTAACCGTTTTAAAGGGCTGTCTGACAGGAGTAATGTTACTTTGGGCCCTTGGGCTTTGCGGACAGCACCAGATGCGCCTTTCAGGTTTCGTCATGGATAAGAAAACCGGAGAGGTTCTCATCGGTGCCAATATCTCGCTCATCGGAGAAGCAGGTGGAACCAGCACGGATAATAGTGGCTATTTTTCTTTGGCAGCTAAAGTTCCCTGTTCAATAAGAATTTCATTTGTCGGGTATCAATCGTCGGAACTAACCTTCGTCTCCGCAAAAGACACCGTGGTACAGGTGAAACTGGAACCCGGCCGGGAGCTGGCATCGGTTGAAATAAAGGGGCTCCGGACAGCACTCCCCAATGTTACGACCCTGAAAATTGCTGAATTGCAACTGCTTCCTTCGCTTAGCGGGAAACCAGATGTACTCAAAAGCATGCAGCTGTTACCGGGAATCCAGGCCCAGAATGAGGGATCCAGTTTATTGCTGGTCCGAGGGGGTGATCCGGGTCAGAACCTCTATCTGTTCGACAATATACCCGTCATTTATGTCAATCATCTCGGGGGATTTATGTCGGTTTTCAATCCGGATATCATAAATTCGATTGATTTGTACAAAGGCGGTTTTCCAGCCCGATTTGGCGGCCGTCTATCATCAGTAGTGGATATTACCCAGCGGGAGGGGGACAAAGCAGGGCTTAAAGGTTCGCTGAGTATCGGTATTACCGATTTATCCATGTGTGTGGAAGGACCAACAAAATTGAGGAACTCGAGTTTTATTTTCACAGCCAGGAAAACCCTGACCGATCCGTTAATGGCCTTTGGAACATCAATAGCGAGAAGTAAATTCGTGATAGCTTATGGATTTCATGACCTGAACGGCAAGTTTACCTGGAAACCGGATGAACGCAATAGTTTTCATTTCAATCTGTACCAGGGAGATGATTATCTGAACTATTGGTCCGATCAAAAGAGCACCGGCCAAACACAAAATAACCGCCTGAAGAATATCTGGGGTAACTGGTTGACTTCAGGGCGTTGGATTCATGTAGTATCCCCAAGGGTTTTGTTTTCCAACACCCTGTCATACACCCGCTACCGTCTCGATTTTTTTCAATCCTATGCGATTACCGATACGGTCAGGCATCCGGTTTTCGACCAGAATTACCGTTCTTCCGTTTCAGATCTTTCTTTACGGTTGAACCTGAAGTTTCAGATCATGAAATCCTGGTCGCTTGAAACGGGATTGCAAGCATCCTATTTGAGCCATAATCCCAATTCATTTTATAAATCCGATCTTCATGTGCAACCGGTTCCTGAACTCCTGAGGGCTTTTGAATCAGCCCTTTATGCAGATAATAAAATAAATATCGCCGAAAGGCTGGAAGCCAACCTGGGATTGAGAATGGTTGGTTATTCAACGCCAGGGTTCAATTCTCTCTCGATTGAACCGAGGTTGCACCTGAGTTATAAGCTGTCGCCGAAGCAATATCTTGATCTCAGTTATCAGCGGGTAACCCAGAACGAACAGCTGCTGTTTACGCCCGGCAGTATTATGAATAGCGAGATATGGGTACCGGCAGGATCCGGAATCGATCCGGCCGTCTCTGAACAGTTTACCCTGGGATGGAATGGTAGTTTCCGCAATGGCATGTTCACTGCGGAACTATCCGCATACTACAAAACCCTGAATAGCCTGACCACCTATCGCGAAGGTTACAGCAGCCTGATGGGCGATCAGGAGTGGCGAAGCAAGATCGTTTCGGGGGGTACCGGAACCTCCACCGGCGTTGAGTTTATGCTGAAAAAGCAATATGGTGCCTGGACCGGATTCGTCAGTTATGCCTGGTCGCATACCACCCGGAAATACCCTCAGATCAACAAGGGACTGGAGTTTGTGTTCGACTTCGACCGGCCTCATACCGCATCGCTGAATATCAGTCATCAGTTCAATGAAAAATGGTCAGCGAACCTCGTTTGGGTCTATCAGACCGGACTGCCTTATACACCGGTCCTGGGCCGTCAGCTGGTGCTGAAGGATGTTCCGGATTGGGATGGGACTTATGGTTATTACGAGGTACTGGTATACGGTGAGCGCAACAGCGCCAGGATCAGGGATTATCACCGGCTGGATATCGGGGCTACGCTGAATACGATGACTAAACGAGGCCGGAAGGCAACCTGGACTTTCTCTGTGTACAATCTGTATAACCGGCACAATCCCTATTATTACTATTACAACACCAGTACAAATGATTATCTGGAACGGGCAGAGAACCTGACAGAATTTCAACCCATGAACCTTTACCAGATGAGCTTTTTTCCTGTCATTCCTTCTGTTTCCTATAAGGTTTACTTTGATAAAAGTGACCCTAAAAGGGTTAGGAAACCTGCCAATCAGCGATTTAAAAAATGGCTATATCAAGAAAAATAGACAAACCCATGAAAAAGAAAATCGTCATTTTATTTGCACTAATCTTCTCATTTATGACCGTAAGTGCCCAAGATTCCTATGTTAAAAACCGGTGGAATTTCAAAGCCGGCTACGGAAATTATGAGGGTTGGTCTGTCTCCGATCGCGGGGTAAAAAACACTTTTGGAAATTATCGGCTCGAAGCGAATTACGGAATCCTGAATTTTTTGGAGACCGGGCTATATGTGGGTTACAGCCGGATTAGCTCCCGGCCTGTGCCGGTTATCGGCCAGGGGCTGATTTATCAAAATCAGAATACCCCCTTTTTCGGGATTGGTCTCAATTTTCATCCGTTGACCTTTCTCATTAAGAAACCCGATTTCAGGTTTGATTTATATCTGCTCGGCCGGTACGGTGGCATTTATTATTCCTCGCCAGAGGATTATATACCGGCCAAAGGATTGAAGTTTCAGAATTCGCAGGGTGTAGGATTAGCCTTTTACTTTACAAAACATATCGGAGTATATACCGAATATAGTTTTTCCGGGCTTCATGTGAAATCCGGGAATTTCCGCTATGGGTTGAGTGTGAAGTTATAATACATCCGCATCACGCATCACGCTTCACGATGCGGTCATTGATTGCTCGTCCATCGTCACGAATGCGATCCTTGAAAAAATTACGTTCCTGACAAAAAATGTTTACTTCATTTCTTGAGAGCTTATCTGGTATTTCCCTGCTAAAACAATAAATTCCAAATGCTTTAATTCTTTATTGACAATCTCAATACCAGCAATTTCATTGACCGGTTTTCCATTGACCATGATGTTTTCCCCCGGCACACTGATCAATGCCCTGGTCCCTTCCGGCACCTCGGCATTCAGCTCAAAAAGCTGACCGGTTCGGGTCCAGCTCACGTGAATTATTCCTGCTGGCGAGGACACCACTCCCTTTGCCCATTTCAGGTCGCCGGTGTGGGGAGCTATCCTGAATTCTGACCAGGCGGTTGTAGAGACGGTTATAACCGGCTCTACGCCAAGCACTTTTTG
>Ga0172379_10003356_pt1 | contig 25695 bp, 25 predicted proteins | sample GrowelOW334metaG_FD_119756 | JGI IMG/M metagenome (GOLD analysis project Ga0172379, IMG submission 119756) | Groundwater microbial communities from an aquifer near a municipal landfill in Southern Ontario, Canada - Groundwater well OW334 metaG | ecosystem: Environmental > Aquatic > Deep...
AAGTTAAGTGTCTTGGGTGAAAGTGCGTTTGCAGGTGGTGCGAGTGTTGGTATCGGTTACGCTGGTACTGCGGCTCCAACAGGGGGCATGATAATTCAAGGCAACGTCGGCATCGGGACGACGAGTCCAGACAGTAAATTAGATGTATACGGCAATCAATTAATTTCAAGTGGAGGAGCTTGGAGTATTGGTAGTATTTCAGGAATAGGTAGTAATGCTAAAGGTTTACATTTTGGCTATGACAATACAAACAGCATTAGTTACATAAAAAGTCTTTTCAATAATAATTCTTTCAAAGATTTAAGATTAGTTGCAAATAAAATGTCTTTCTGGACAGATAATGATACGGGCGCTTCATCTGAGAGATTAACGATAACAACAGCAGGCAACGTCGGCATCGGGACGACGAATCCCACTCAAAAACTTCAGGTGAACGGTCACTGTGTCACCGGAGACACCTTGCTTCCGATTCGCCGTCGCCGAAAAGGTAAGAAAGGTGAAAAGGGTGAGGGGGAAGGTGAGCCAGATCCAAAACTCGGCAATGTCGACACTGAGACAGATGAAGGTGAGTGGGAGTACTTGATGGTCCCCATCAAAGACATCCAAACAGGCGACGAAGTGCTTTCCTTGAACAAAAATAACGGTCTCGTGGAGTATCATCCTATCAAAGGTCTGATGGATATGGGAGTCAAAGATGTCTATGAACTGAAAACAAGGTCCGGCAGAGTGATCCGAACCACATCTACACACCCGTACTTGGTAAAATTACAAGCAAAAGAATCCTCAAATCCCAACAAAAGATCCATAACACAGACATTGACAAAGGTAAAGGAAAGTATCATTAGCCATATCACGAATAGCACGCGAGATACCAAAATATCCGAAAATCGTGAGATTTTGACCCCACAAAGTAGTGAGATTTCGCGTGAGATAATAGCAAAGCCTACTTCTTCTGTAGATTTGCGAGATGCACAAAAATGTCCATATTGTGAATCCTCAGATTTTGTCAGGCGAGGTACCCGCAAAAATAAACATCAAACCGTTCAGCTGTACCTATGTAGAAACATGGAATGTGCCAAGACCTTTACCGCCAGTGATGTCAAGGGTAAGCATTTTCCACTGCGAGTGATCATTGAGGGTATGAGTTATTACAACTTGGGACTAAATCTGGTGGAGACCTGCCAAGTGCTGAAGAAGAAGTTCGATATCAATCCGGGGACTTCTACTCTGTCTGACTGGATAAACCAATACAAATCACTTTGCACCTTTGGAAGGTTGCGTGAATATGCTATCAAGATGTTTTCTCCAAAAAACATGGTAGAAGTCGTCACTATGGCTCACAGGCAACTCTATCGTTTCCGATATCATCGAGCCAAGATCGTTCTAATGCTCCAAGAGTTCAAGAATCGTACCTTGGGTCCACTCAAAGATTATCTAGATAGTGTCTCGTCTGAAACTCCGCATCAATATTTTGCCGAAGGAGAAAGGATGAGCGAAGTAAAAAGCAAGTTCGACAAGACCGATATGATAGTAAAAGGCAAATTCAATTATGCCAACAAACTTGCCGATTTTGTTTTGCAAGCCGTCAAGGATAATAAACAGAGACACGAGGAATTGCAGAGATTTATGATCGCCAATGATTCTTGCACTGTGGCGACCGAGGTGCCGGTGTATATCAGGAGAGAGGACGTGGCGCATATGGAAAATGTATTAAAATTTAGTATAGTTGCAGAAGACGGAAAAATAGAAATAAAAGGTGGAAAGAGGATCGATATGCCAAAACTCTTGACGGGACATATAGACTTTGTCCAAGTGAGGAATGGTCAAGTTCACTTACTCGATTACAAACCAAACGCCGCGAAAGAAAAGCCGATCGAACAGTTGACTTGGTATGCCTTGGCGATGTCACGATTGACAGGTTTGCGAATATTCAATTTTACTTGCGCTTGGTTCGATGAGAAAGATTATTTTGAATTTTATCCCTTGCATGTCGTCAAAAAACTTCAGCCAACAAAAAAGAAAAGAAAGGTATTTTACCGGAGTGGTGAAACAGCCGAGGTTCCCAAAGAAAATATATTGACAATTATTTCAAGGGAAAAAGTAACAACAGTCAATGCGCCACCATGACTAGTAGTCAGTAGATAGGGAAAGAGAGAAAAACAAAAAACATGTCTTATATTCAAAACAGCAAATATTCGAAACTATTCATAGCGAGGAAGCCAGTAAAAAGCTTTCGTGATCTTGAAATATACCAAAAGACTTTGGAATGTTCAGTCCTCATAGTCAAAGATCTTATGCCTGTTTTGGAGAAATTGAATTATTCATTCGGAGAAAATATGATCAATTGTGCCATGTCTGTACCACTATACATCGGCGAAGCACACAGTTTGAGGTTTAAAAGTTTCGAAGGAGGAGTGACATTACTGGAGAAATCAATGGCAGGGTGTAATAAAATGATTGTCTATCTAGAGCAAATGAAGGGTGTATATGGTTCGAAGATCGATATAGACTTGGTTGATGATCTCATAGGAAGATATGCGGCCAGCCGACTAAAATCTTTTCATTTGGAAAAGTCGTGGAAGCGTTTCAAGACAGATGAAGCAAGTGGCGTGATAAAACCAAAAACCAACGTTAAGTATTAAATAATATGTCAAGATTTTTTAGAAAAAACAAAAAAATAGACGGCGAATGGCGCACTGTAGCCGATCTCACGGTCGGTATGCAGATCGCTGTGCCGAAAGATGGGATCTTGGAGGCTCATAAAGCGGGTAGGATCGCTAATGCTTCTTCGGTGCGTGGTGAACAAAATGAAAATGCAGAAATGCAGAATGGGGATGTCTTGTGGGACGAGATAGTAAGCATTGAACATGTCGGTACCGAACAAGTGTGGGATATCGAAGTCGAAGGAACCCACAACTTCGTTGGTAACAACATTTTTGCCCATAATACATATCTAACTGGCAATTTGGGAGTTGCCACGTCTACGCCATTTGCCCAACTCGGTATCGGCGGTTCTGCTGTCGGTACAACCTTGCTCGGCCTAGATGCTCTCTCTGGTCAGACGGCTCCGATCGTAGACATAAAACTGGCAAGCACAAGTAAGTTTGTGATTGATTCTATTGGCAATGTGGGTATTGGCACAACCTCTCCTGGCACAATATTTGGCATACAGGGCGTGGCGAACTTTACCACTGGTACGAGTACCATATACAACAATCTCGAAGTCCGGGGTACTGGTAGGGCGGGCATATGGTATACCGGTGACCTCTTCTTTGCCAACAACTTTAGCTTTACCGAAGCGCCGTATAGCTCCACTTCCACGACCCAGGGTCTAGTACTCAAAAACCAGATGGGCTCGCCAGTCATGACGGTGGATGAGTTTGGCAATCTCGGGGTGAATGGCGACATCTGTGCCAACAATGTGACCTGTTTTGGCAAGTCCCTCACACAGCTCAATAGTGCTCTCTCCGCTCTGGCAAGCAGTACTTTTGCTCTCGGCAGTACCACACAAAATCTGGAAAACAATATCTGGAACTTGGTCGGCGCCAGCGCCTCCTCGACCTCCGTCACTGCCGAGAGTCTTGCTACTGTCGTGACAGCGCTCAATCTCCGTATCGATGCTCTGGCTTCTTCCACTGCTACCACGACGAACGTCATGAGTATCGCTTCGACATCGGCCCTGGTCTCGAGCGAGCTCTCCACCAGCACAGGCTTCATCCAGTCCATAGCCGCGGCAGTGCAAAACAGCATCCAGGGTCTGGGCGACTGGATAGTGAACAAGCTTTCTGCGAAGATCGTCAACTCTACCCGCATAGAGACACAGACCGCGGCGGTGACACAAGGACTCGAGATGACCGACCAAGCCACAGGAGAGATATACTGTGTGAGTATCAAGCATGGCGATTGGAGCAAGATGCTCGGTGCTTGCAGTGCCTCGGAGACGGCTTTGACTCCGCCGCCGGTAGTAGTACCTATAGTCTCGCCAATAGTAAACCCGGAATTGCCGGTGGTAGGAACGTCGTCACCTGTAGTGATACCTATACCAGTTATCACGCCTATAGCTATGCCTACGGCGAGCTCTACGCCTGTGGCTAGTACGACACCTGTAGTTACGCCTACGCCTTTAGTTAGCCCCACCAGTGTTCCGACAGTGACACCTGAGGCTAGTAGCACACCGAGCCCGACAGAAACGAATACTCCCGTTGTGACACCTACGAATAGTCCTGTTGTGACACCTACGAATAGTCCTGTTGTGACACCTACGAATAGTCCTGTTGTGACACCGACGAATGAACTCGCGCCGGTAGTAAAAGAAAATGAATAAAAAACATTGAATTTCCAACCATTTTCTGCTATCATTTTCCGCATATTACTCCTTTAATTTCTCACATTAATCAAAGCACATGTCCAACGAAACACAATATTTGACCACTGAGAAGTTTGCCGAACTGGAAAAAGAGCTCAATTTCCTGAAGTCCGAGCGTAGGAAGGAGGTCGCGGAGCACCTGGAATACTCCAAGAAGCTAGGTGACCTATCCGAAAACGCCGAATACCATCAGGCTCGTGAAGAACAAGCAGAAGTCGAAGACAGGATCCTCCGTCTCGAAGATCTCCTCAAAAAAGCAGTCATAGCGGATAAGGTTAGTGGCGAAGTTATCACGGTTGGCACAACGCTCCGCCTCCAGAAAGACGGCGACAATAAGTCGTACCTCTATACTATTGTCGGTTCCGAAGAAGCCGATATGTCTCAGGGCAAGATTTCGAACCTCTCACCGCTCGGCTCGTCACTATTGGGTAGGAAAGAAGGGGATACGGTGAAGGTGAATACACCGAAGGGTATCGTTGCTTATAAGGTGGTTATTATAAAATAGAGGTCCGACCTCTCGGTCTCCTCTCATCGCATGGCATCTCTCGAAGAACTAAAACAAACCAGGCTTGCAAAGCTCGATCTGCTACAGAAAGCAGGCATGGAACCTTATCCTGTTTCTGTACCCAGGGACTTTTCTTTGCGCGAAGCGCGGGAGAGGTTCAGTGAACTGAAGGATAGTCACGGCGAAGGTGGCAAAGAAGCGAGTCTGTGCGGGCGCATCATGGCTATTCGCGGCCAAGGTGCGATCTTGTTCGTAGTCCTCGATGATGGTACGGGTACGTTTCAGGCTGTGATGAAGAAAGATTCCCTGGATGAAAAGTTTTTTACTCTTTTCAAGGATGCTTGCGATATAGGTGACATATTGAGTGTGTCTGGCGCATTTTTTGTAACTCAGAAAGGCGAGCAGAGTCTCCTTGTGAGCTCTTGGTCTATGGCCGCAAAGTCACTCTTGCCTCTGCCGGAAAAGTGGCATGGTCTCCAAGATCCGGATGAGAAACTGCGCAAGCGTTATCTCGACTTCATCATGGAACCGGAGTCACGGGAGATTTTTTATAAAAAAGCGAAGTTCTGGGCGGCGACTCGAGCAGTTCTCGAAGAACAGGGTTTTCTGGAAGTAGAGACACCTACGCTTGAAACTACTACGGGTGGTGCGGAAGCTCGACCCTTCGAGACACATCACAATGACTTTGATCTGGATGTTTATCTGCGTATATCAGTGGGAGAACTCTGGCAAAAGAGGCTCATAGCAGGTGGTTTCCCTAGGACCTTTGAGATAGGTCGGACATACAGGAATGAGGGTACGAGTCCCGAGCATGCTCAAGAATTTACAAACCTGGAATTTTACGCATCCTATATGTCTTTCGATGAAGGTGTGAAATTTAGCGAGCAACTCATAAAGAAAGTTGCGATGGAGGCTTTTGGGACACTTACATTCGAAGCCAAGAATGCGAAGTTTAATCTTGGTTCAGAAGAGGCTTGGCCTAGGATGGACTACTGCGAGACTATAAAAAAGATGACAGGTGTAGATGTGCTTTCAGCAGATGAAAAAGAAATGACGGAAAAGTTGCGCGAACTAAAAGTGGATTTTGATGGCAAGAATAGGGAACGTCTGACGGATACTTTGTGGAAATATTGCCGGAAACAGATAGTGGGTCCGGCGTGGATCGTCGGTCACCCCAAGCTCGTCTCGCCACTTTCGAAATCCGATCCCAAAAACAAAGAAAAGACACTTCGTGCCCAGCTCCTCCTAGCAGGCGCAGAGATGACGAATGGTTTCTCCGAACTAAATGATGCGACAGATCAGCGGCGTAGGTTTGAAGAACAAAAAAAGCTCATTGATGCCGGAGATGAGGAAGCTATGATGCCAGATATGGAATTTGTAGAGATGTTGGAGCACGCCATGCCGCCGGCATTTGGTTTTGCTTATGGTGACAGACTTTTTGCCACTCTGGCAGGGAAGCCGCTGCGCGAGACACAACTCTTTCCACTTATGAAGCCAAAGAAGTCAGAGTAGGTCAGGATAATTTTTTTGGGGACGTAAAGCTCGGACCATTTCCTGGTTAATTTTTTCTCTTAGATAAAGATGCAGACCAAGTTCTCCGATAATAGTTTGAAGTGTTTCCAGTTTTGGGTTTGCCCGACCTGCTTCTATGCGGGCTATGGTGGACTGGGGCATTTTTAGTTTCTTTGCCAGGGTGACTTGTGTATAACCTTTTCTTCGGCGTGCTTTTGCTAAAGTGTGAAAAATCTCAAAAGAAGGGTGAGAGCCGGCGTAAACTTCGCGTATTTTTGGATTTTCAAGATCGTCGAATATGCTTTGCATAACCTTTTTTCTGGACATAATAGTAGTGAGTCGGAATTACAAAAGTGGTGATATTTTCTCATAAAGAAAAAGCGGTGCGCGTGCTTTTACTTTTCAGAAGGATTGACGGTAATTGAGACTGATATGAAGTGACGAATTATCAAGCTCATAATGGCAGAAGGAAACTTCGGTGAAGAGACAATGTTTCGATAAGGAGTGCCGTTATTAACTACGAGACTTTATTAAGTGTCGTTTCGTAGGCGGGGTGTGTGTGCACTTTTGAAAGTGCCCCATTATTATAGCACGCACGCTCTTATTTTTACTCGTTTTTACGTTGCTATTGAGCCACGATATAGAATGTCACAATACGGCTCAGTAAAGCCACGTTTTTGACCAAAAATAAGAGCGTGCGTGCTATAATAATGGGCCTCTTTGTAACCGAAGGCATGCCCGCCAGGTATAAAATGTGCTCCCTTATTATGAGTCCCTGTCTCACAAAACCACAGTGAACCAAAAATTCTACTTTTTCGTACATAAATAACTGCTGTTTCGCAGGTTTGGATAGATTTTATCATTTCCATTTGCCAATCATTAATTCTTGTAATATAATACTCTCATGCCTCCATTGAACAAACTTACCACGAAAGCTAGGGAAGCCTTGCGTCGTGCGCACGAGCTCGCCATAGAGCGTGGCCAAAACCACGTAAACCCTGTTCACCTCCTCACTGCACTCATCCTCCAGGAAGAAAGCATGGTCATTTCCATACTTGATAAGCTCGATGTTGATACCCAGATGCTCGTAGATATCGCCCTCGAACACATAGAATCTCCCGAGGGATCAAACGTTCTTTCGCCTTCATATCAGATATACCTCACTCCTGACCTCGCGCAGATCCTAGATAATTCTGTGCGTGTCGCGGCGACTCTCAAAGACGAGTTCATCTCTACCGAGCACCTCTTCCTATCGATTTTCGACATACAATGTAGTGCCCGTGACATCCTCGCACGCTTCAAGATCGAGCGTGATCAGGTCGCGCGTATCATAGACGAGCTCAAGGCGAGCCCGGCGCAAAATGATATTCAGCCCAAAAAGTTCCGCACTCTTTACAAGTATGCACGTAGTCTCACTCGACTCGCTCAAGAGAACAAGCTCGACCCGGTGATCGGTCGTGATGCGGAGATCATGCGTATCATCCAGATACTCTCCCGCCGTACAAAAAATAACCCCATCCTCATTGGCGAAGCCGGTGTGGGCAAGACTGCCATAGCCGAAGGTCTCGCACTTCGCATGGCACAAGGAGATGTTCCGGAATCCCTCAAAGATAAAGAGCTCATATCTCTCGACCTAGGCTCACTCATCGCTGGTACAAAGTACCGCGGCGAGTTCGAAGAACGTCTCAAAAATATTCTGAAGGAGCTCGAGCGTGCAGATGGCAAGGTCATACTATTTATAGATGAGATCCATACTCTCGTTGGTGCTGGCGCCGCAGAAGGTTCCATGGATGCATCAAACATGCTAAAGCCCGCTCTTTCTCGAGGCGAACTCCGCACAATAGGAGCCACAACTCTAAAGGAATATCAAAAATACATAGAAAAGGACCCGGCTCTTACACGCCGATTCCAACCGGTGAATGTCGTAGAACCGAGTTCAGAAGATGCCGTCGCCATACTTCGAGGTATAAAAGAAAAGTACGAGCTCTACCACGGCGTGCGCATAACTGACGATGCAATAGTAGCGGCGGTGACACTAGCTAGTCGTTATATCACCGACAGATTCTTGCCTGACAAGGTGGTAGACCTCATAGACGAGGCTTCTTCGTCGCTCCGTATATCGCTCGAAAACATGCCTCCAGAACTAGAGGAAACTCGGAGGAAAATCATGCGCCTCGAGATCGAGCGTGAAGCCTTGAAGAAAGAAACAGACAGGACTGCAAAGGCCCGTATGGCTATCATAGAAAAAGATATTGCAGATCTCAAAGAAGGCACGTCCGAACTCGAACTCAAATGGAAAAATGAAAAGGAGACCATTACCGACCTCAAGCGCATAAAGAAAGACATGGAAACTTCTCGAATGGAAGCCGAGATGGCCGAAGCGAGGTCCGACCTCTCGAAGGCAGCTGAGATCCGTTATGGCCGTCTGCCTGCACTAGAGAAAGATCTAGACACAAAGAACAAACGTTTGAAGAAACTTCAGTCTTCGAGACGTATCCTGAAAGAAGAGATAACAGCAGAAGACATAGCTTCTGTAGTTTCGCGATGGACTGGAATACCGGTATCTCGCATGCTCGAGTCCGAAGCTTCCAAGCTAGTCCGTATGGAAGACGTCCTCCGTAACCGTATAGTCGGCCAGGATGATGCTGTGAACAAGATAGCAGATACCATACGTCGTTCCCGTGCCGGCATATCCGACCCGAACAGGCCTATCGGTTCATTTATATTTCTCGGACCTACTGGTGTGGGCAAGACCGAGCTCACAAAGGCTCTTGCAGAGTTCCTATTCAACGACGAAAAGTCCCTCATACGAGTGGACATGTCCGAGTTCATGGAAAAGCACAGCGTCTCGCGTCTCGTTGGTGCGCCTCCTGGCTATGTCGGCCATGATGAAGGTGGCAACCTTACGGAAACGGTCCGTCATCGCCCTTACTCTGTTATCCTCTTCGATGAGATAGAGAAGGCTCACCCAGAAGTATTCAATATCCTCTTACAAGTCCTCGATAATGGTCGTCTCACAGACTCCAAGGGTCGCGTAGTGAACTTCCGTAATACTGTTATCATCATGACATCGAATATCGGCGCACAACATATAGAAAAGATGGAGCGCCTGGGCTTCGCCCGTGATGCAAAGACGACAGACAAGGACAACTATAGTGCGGCCAAGGAAAAAGTTATGTCTTCGCTCAAGGATTATTTTCGTCCGGAATTTTTGAACCGTATCGATGATATCATCCTTTTTGACATACTCTCGCCAGAGGCTATAAAGTCTATAGTGACGATACAGATAGCAGAGGTTACGAAACGCCTGCGTGACAAAGATATAGACCTCAGCATATCACCGGAAGTAGTGGAGTACCTGGGCAAGGAAGGTTACAACCCTCAATATGGTGCCAGACCGCTAAAGAGACTCATCCAGAATAAAATACTTACACCTGTCGCAAGATTGCTCATCTCTCAGGAGGTCGGCAAGGGAAATAACATAGTTGTGAATATGTTGCCCAAAAATAGTGAATTTACTTTTGATGTGAGGAAGAAACGTAGAGGTGAGAGTTCGATCATATTGCCGGAGGTGATGATGCAAAAGTAGTATAGATATCGGCGTAATCAGTCGTGTGCATTTTCGTGCCCCTGCGGAACTCGCTCGTTAAATTTCAGGACAAAATGGTCACGAGGGCATGCAATGGTTCCCATTTTGTCCAGAAATTTATACTCTCTCAGACAGTCCTCGGGGCACAAAATGCACACGACCGATTACGCCTGCCAGCAAACTATTGTGGTATGTCAAAAAAATGGTAGACTGTTACGAGTTCGGAAATGCGCAGGTGGCAGAGCGGTCAATTGCAATGGACTGTAAATCCATCGACCTATGGTCTACGGGGGTTCAAATCCCTCCCTGCGCACACGAAAAAATCCGCTTTATGCGGATTTTTGAGTATGCGCAGAGCGACTCGCCTATGCGAGTCGCAAGGAGGGATTTGAAAAGGTTGACGATCCAGCAGGATCGCCACTGGGTTAATATTTTCGGTAGGGCATTCTCCACCCAAAATGCGAAACCTGTACCGAGTCTGTAAGACTCAAATCCCTAGCCTCCTTCGGCACGACCTGCTGGTCGCCTGCGCACAAATATAAGTAGATTTGACGAAAGGCAACCAAAAGTAAAAGGCGGTGACTAGAAGTCGCCGCCTTTTGCGTGATGTGTGCTCTGAGTAGTTTCAATTTTCCAGTGATGTCTTGGAACTGTCGCCATCGAGGGTGTTCAGCTTTTGTGCCTGTCGGAGCTGGTCAGCTGGCGCCAAGTTGTTTCCCGTAGGGGTCACATACTTGGTCCAGACAGCTGTCGCTTTTGACCGGTCTTGGTCTGGAGCGACCATTGCTTCGATCAGCTTGAACCCGAACGGATACTTGAACACCTTACGAGGTCCGCTCCAGGTCGCCGGGTAGAGAGGGTAGGGTTTACCCTTGTCGAAGCGAACGTACCAAAGTAAGTCCTGATCGACGATCGACAGCTTCACAGACAATCTGCTGTCATTGCAGGCAACTCCCACCCAGTTTGTGTTGCTGAGCTCTATCTGGCCTTCCTCCACAACGTCTCCGCTGTGGAGGAGGGCGATGCTTCTCGGTACATTCTTGGCTTCAGCTTTCCTGGATTCAACTGTGCTGTGCACAGTCTGCTTGATCGATCCACTGTTCGTGATGAGTAGGAGTAGTACTCCTAAAACCACTACAACTAGTGTGACAAGCCAAACAGGATTCAGGTTTTTACCGTCCGTAACCGATGGGCGCATTACTTCGGATGCTCGGTCATGGCTGAATGCCGATCTTTCTGGTTCTGGCATAATTCCTTTCTTATTTGGATTTTCCACCTTTACCGTCGTCCTTCTTATTCTTTTCCGGCTTTTCCCTTGCTGGATTTGTAAGAGGGTTGTCAGCGGTGATCAGTGTGTGGACATTTTCTAGTCCGGTGATCGTGTAGTCGCGTAGTCCATCGGTCGGGAGACCGCGTAGTGTCAGCATTATCATAGCGGCCTGCTTGTCTGTCATTTTGGGATTGTTCTGCTTCAGTGCCGCAATACCTTCTGCTGTGATCTTTGCGTTTTCCGTGGCTTCTACTGCGTCCTGGACTGTGTCGCTCCGTAAGATTTCGGTAATCTGGGGATCGTTGGTATAGACCCCAAATTCTTTTTCATCCTTGCTTACGGCGTCTGGACCATCAAAGAGATCTTTGAACTTATCTTTTAGATCATCTATCTTCTCATTGAAGCCCCGATGAAGCACTTTTTTTCCATCGACGTCTAGAATCTCGCGGGAGTATTCGTTGCTGATCATTTGAATGATCTTGCTCCGACACCTTCCCATGAAATACTTCTCGATGGTTTCATCGTCATGACGTACTAGGTTTACCAAGTAGCCACGAAGTGGAGTGATGATCACCTGCCATCGGACAGTGACTTTCACTTTGTCCTTTGTGTATGCAGTGATCGGTTCATTCAGGACGATCTGCTTTCCAAGGTCGATAGTCCACCCAACTTCTTCTATGATGGGTATGAGACCTTGCCACCCCGGACCAGTCTCCCTCATTGAGGAAGTGGGCTGAAGCTTTGTTCGATCTACATCGGTTTTAGGCTTCTCGAAAGTCGACCAATCGTTGACTATGACCAGAGCACTATTCTTCGGACTTTTACGAAAAAAGTACTTGTGAATAGGCCATTTTGGACCTGGATAGAGAAAGAAGACAAATGCCCACACCATGTATACCATGATATAGACGTTCATCTGACCTCGTGGACCCAGATCGAGACCGATGAGTCTGAGACCGAGAATGATCGACATTGCCATTGCCAGCCCTATTCCTAAGGCCAGTACAAATGACAGGGATAAGTAACCCCATCTGTTTTCAGCTCTCATGTATTCCTCCTTGGACTCTCGTCCGTTGGTTTGTTTGACCGTCGAAACTAACTCAAATTGTCAATAATTCCTAATTTCTCACGCGAGAGCTAGGAACCTATCTGGTATCAAGTATAGCACTATTTGTACTGCTTGTCAAGGTAACTTGTGGTAAAATATAGCTCAATAGAGCGGCGGTTTTGGCATGCATAAACCAGCATGTCGAAGTCGTCGATAAAAACCTTGCACTTTCGAAACTTCCATGCTATGCTATCCCTTGTGTAAGTTTCTCGTCCTTACGCGTTAGTAGTTAATGGTACGAGACCGTAACTAACGCGTGTTTTGTTAGTGTGAAAATGTCAAAAAGACTTTTCGTAGGCTCTATTGCATGGGGTACAACCTCAGAAGGATTGCGCAAGCATTTCGAACAGGTTGGCGCCGTGGATAAGGCTGATGTCCTTATGGACAAGATGACTGGCCGTTCTCGTGGCTTCGGTTTCGTCGAAATGACGAACGATGCAGATGCGGGAGAAGCAGTTTCCAAGCTTAACGGCTCGGAACTGGACGGTCGCAAGATTGTCGTCTCCGAAGCAAGGCCAAAGGCGTAAGCCCACGGTCTGCATAGAAAAATCCCCGCCGAAAGGTGGGGATTTTTCTATGCCTCATTCCGCGAGGTCCGACCTCGCGAACGTTAGTTAATATTTCTCCACCAATCTGAAACGCTAGCTTTCCTGATAATTTCTATAGCCCGGTCGGCCGAGTCCGTGATCTCGAAGAGCTTCATGTCTACAGTGCTTATGGCGTGGTCCATGTCCAGGAGATAAACTTCCAGAAATTTTTTGTAAGGGTCCCAAAATTTGGAGTTGAAAAGTATGATAGGCACGTGTGGTATCTTTTCTGTCTGTATGAGGGTCAGTATGCCGCAGAGCTCATCGAATGTGCCGAAGCCTCCAGGGAAAAAGACATATGCTTCTGCCGCAAAAGTGAGCATGGTCTTTCTCACAAAGAAATAGCTGAACTTTATGGAATGTGTGACGTAGGCATTGGTCATCCATTCATGAGGTAGGCTGACATTCAGACCGAGAGATACACCATGAGCTTCATAGGCACCCTTGTTGGCCGCTTCCATTATACCTGGCCCTCCGCCGGTGATGACTGCGTAATTTAGGTCGGTGGCAATCTTTTTTCCCAGTTCTTCGGCGTATTCGTAGTTTTCTTCACCTGGCTTGGTTCGCGCTGAGCCAAATATGCTCACTGAGCGAGGATACTTTTTCAGAAATTCGAAGCCGTCTGCAAATTCGGAATTGATGTGGACGAGATGTTCCTTTATGCCATCGTCGCGAATATCCTTGGTGGTGATCTGCTTCATGGGAATATTATAGCATGAGGAAAAGTGCAGGTTATTGTGTATACTGATAAACATGTTGAAATTTGAAGTACAAGCCAAAATAAAAGGTGCTCTCGGCAGAGCGGGGACCGTACATACACCGCACGGCGACATACAGACGCCGGCTTTCATCCCTGTGGGAACAAAAGCTACTGTGAAATCCCTCACTCCGGAAATGATCCGCGACCTAGTGGGTGCCGAGGCAGTGCTCGCAAATACCTATCATCTCTACCTTCAGCCTGGCACTGAGATCCTAGAAAGAGCCGGGGGTTTGCACAAGTTCGCGAACTGGAGAGGTCCTACCTTTACCGACTCCGGAGGTTTCCAGGCTTTTTCCCTGGGCGCGGCTTTCGACCGGAAGGTGAGCAAACTAGCACAGGTTTCCAGTGTTCCTGTGAAGACTGATCCTTTGTTAGCTTCTGAAGAAACTGACCGAGAGGTCCGACCTCTCGAATACTCCAAGATCGATGACGATGGCGTGACATTCAAGTCTGTGATTGATGGTTCCATGCATCGCTTCACCCCGGAAACTTCCATAGACATACAACATTCCATAGGAGCGGACATTACTTTTGTTTTGGATGAATGTATTTCACCTCAAGAAAATATGGAAAGACAAAAGCGTGCCGTAGAGCGCACTAGCCTATGGGCCGAGCGCTGTCTAGTCCGTCACAAGGAGCTTGAAAAAGCAAAAGTTACGGATAGTAGTATAGAAGGCAATATAAATGGCAGTAAGCCTCCTCAGGCGTTATTTGGTATCGTGCAAGGCGGACGTCATGAGAATTTGCGAAGACAAAGTGCGAGAGAGATAGGAGCTATGAATTTTGACGGCTTCGGAATAGGCGGATCTTTCGACAAGGATGATATCGGCACGGCTGTTGGCTGGGTCGCGAGTGAACTTCCCGAAGACAAACCTAGGCACCTCCTCGGCATAGGTGAGCCGGAGGATATCATTCTTGGTATCGAAAACGGTATGGACACTTTCGACTGTGTCGCGCCTACCCGCATAGCACGGAATGGTGCGGCGTACTCGAGCGAAGGCAGGCTCAATCTCTGGAATGCACGTTTCGTTTCCGATATGGGGCCACTCGATCCCAAATGTGATTGCTATACATGTACGAATTATTCTCGGGCATATCTCGCACACCTCTGTCGGGCAAAAGAAATTCTTTCTGCGACGTTAATTTCCATACACAATCTATATTTTGTAGTGAATCTCGCGAAGGAAGCAAGGAAGGCAATATTGGAAGGCAAATGGGAGGAGTTTAAGAATAAGAGAAAGTAGCAGTAGTAGTGGGGCGGGCAAGTATTCATTTTTTGGATCCGAGTACTGTCTGAGAGAGTATAAATTTCTGGACAAAATGGGAACCATTGCATGACCTCGTGACCATTTTGTCCTGAAATTTAACGAGCGAGTTACGCAGGATCCAAAAAATGAATACTTGCCCGCCTCACTAAAACTAGATCTCCCTCGGCTTATAATCCTCCGGCGCCCTCTTCAACCACCATTCTATTTGTTCTCTAGAAAGCAATCCTTCCTGTGCGCCCACGAACTGTGCGACAGACATCGGGTTCACAGGAGCCCACATTAGTGCCTCGAGCGGAGTCTTGCCCATGATGAGGGCGGAGACAAAAGTCGAAGCCCAGGCATCGCCACAACCGGTGCGTTCGAATGCTGGTCTAGGATCTGGATACATAGGCATCTGGTAATAGTGGTCGTGGTCGTAGAGATATGCGCCATTTGTATTGTCGGTTATGACTACCAGCTTCGGCCCATAGACAGAGAGTTGTTTCATCAGGTTTTTGGGGTCACGAGAATCGGTCTTGAGTATACGCTGTGCTTCTTCGACATTTACCACGAAGACTTCGGTGCGCTCATATATGCGTTTTAGCTCTGTAAGGCCGAGATTCATCTGAAATGTGCCGGGCTGAAAGGCCAGTTTTACGCTGGGATTTTTGTCGAGATAGTCCGCTATTTCCATGTGATAAGGATAGGAATTGGAAGCCAGGGAAGACAAATATATCCATTTTGGCGCGGGGAAATGGGGTAGGTGATAGTCGAATTCTGTATGGTTCACGAGGATCGTCCGGTCTACGTCATACCAGAGAACGAAATGATAATTTGTAGACTTGTTCTTGTGCCTTTTTACATATGAGGTGATGACTTTATTTTTTTCTAGTTCTACGACACAGTCACGGCCATTCTGGTCCTCTCCAATATTTGTCACAAAAGCAGTGCGAAGACCTAGACGTGCGGCGGAGACGGCGGCATTGGCCGAGTTCCCTACAGCCTTCACAACTTTTACATATTCGAAAGGGATCTTGTCGCCAAAGGGCATGCAGATCTCGCAGTCATTGGTATTGACCTTGCAGTGCACATTTGCGTTCTTGAGGCGGATGAAAGCGTCTGTCGCCATGTCGCCTAGTGATAGAAAATCGATCTGTTTTGAGAACATATGAACATTATATCTCGTCCTGTCGCAAACAGGCGGGGATAACTTTTGTTTGCATTCTCTGACTTTCGCACTACAATGTACATATGGCACTTCGTGAATGCATACAACAGGCAAAAAATAACAAAAAAGCCGTGGGTCATTTCAATGCTTCTACTTTGGACGCTATATGGGCCATTGCGGATGCGGGTCATGAGCTCGGTGTGCCGGTCATAGTCGGTCTTTCTGAAGGAGAGCGGGACTATGTGGGTATACCGGAAGCTGTGGCGATCATAAAAAGTATAAGAGAAAACCGAAAGCAGGAAATATTCCTGAATGCCGATCATACATATTCTTTTGACAGGGTAAAAGAAGCCATAGACGCAGGCTTCGACGCCGCGATATTTGATGGAGCAAAGCTCGATATTGGAGAAAACATCGCCATAACAAAGAAATGCGTTGAGTATGCCCGTGCTTGTGGCCGGGATGTTATCATCGAAGGTGAGCTGGGCTTCATCGGTCAGTCTTCCAAGGTTCTGGATGAAATACCGGCAGGAGCGGTAATATCTGAGGAACAGATGACTCATCCAGAAGATGCCAAACGCTTTGTTCTCGAGACTGGAGTGGACCTGCTCGCTCCCGCAGTCGGAAATATCCATGGTGTGATACGTGGAGGAGACCCGGCACTGAATATTACTCGAGTAAAGGAAATAAGCGAAGCAATAAGCGTATCACTGGTACTGCATGGTTCATCGGGCAATTCTGATAGTGATGTTGAGAGGACTGTGGATGCCGGTGTGGCAATAGTGCATGTCAGTACCGAGCTCCGTTTGGCATACAGATCTGGTCTGGTAAAGGCACTGTCGGATGATCCTGACGAAGTTGCTCCCTACAAGTATTTGAAATTGGCAAAAAACAACATGAAAAAGGTCGTCATTGAAAAGTTAAAAGTATATAACCAATAACATGTCAGATGTTCAATTTGACGAGGATTCCTTTGGTACTCCGAAGCCTGCGGCTCCTGTTGTGCATAATTCTGCGCCCGTATTTCGCCAGACGGCGTATGCACCCGTACCTGGTTTGTCCTCGAGTCAGCCAAAGATGGTGCAGTGGCTCATACGTCATCACCTTGCAGGTTCGGAAAAGTCCGCAAATATGGAAATAGCCACAATAATCTTCATAAATATTGCGATCACTGTTTTTTTGGTAGTCTTTTTCTTATAAAAGTCAGTTTAAAAATATAAACATGAAACTTATTCCACGTTCTGCTCCACGTTCGGTACACATTATTTTTGGTCTTACTATTGTGGCAAATGCTGTCGTAATATACATATTGAGCACATCATATTCTTTGACTTCGGTCATAGCCTGTGTATAATGTGACCTATGTTGACTTTGAGCATAGAAAAGCGTGATGGCAAGAAAAAGAACGCCGTTCTTCGGGAAAACCTCATGCTTCCCGCGGTTTTTTATGGTCCCAAAGAAGCCTCTACATCTATATCTGTATCGACAAATGATTTCAAGAAAGTTTGGAAACAGGCGGGTGAATCTTCGGTTGTCATCCTGAAGGATGCCGCAGGCAATGAATTTGAATCTCTCATACATGAAGTAGACGTGCATCCAGTGAACGGCGAACCTAGACATGTGGATTTTTATATTATCGAAAAGGGCAAGAAAGTAGAAGTCGCAGTCACCCTCTCTTTCGTGGGTGTTTCTCCTGCAGTGAAGGACAAGGGTGGAATCTTGGTCAAGGTTCAACGCGATATCAAGATCGAGGCCGCTCCACGTGACTTGCCTCGCGAGATAGAAGTTGATATTTCCAAGCTTATAGAGCTCAATGACACTATTCAGGCCAAGGACTTGGTCCTTCCCAAGGGTGTAGAGCTCAAGGTTGTTCCAGACGAAGTCGTCGCATCTGTAGCGGAAGCCAAGGAAGAGGTAGTAGAAGCTCCTGCGGCTATCGACATGTCTGCTATTGAAGTAGAAGCAAAGGGTAAGGAAGCCAAAGAAGGTGAGGCTCCTGCTGATGGCAAGGGAGAAGGTAAAACGGACGCAAAGGCAGATGGCAAGAAGGCTCCAGAAGGCAAGAAATAATAATTCAGTATTTGCGCGGTATTATGCGAGATTTTCTCGCATTTTTTTGTGCATGACATATAATGAATATAAGCCTGGAGTAGAGGCGTGGCGACAGAAAGAAGTTCCTCGGGACACGCCGTCGGCGCCTGCTGGCGCCGCGGCTGGTTCTCGGCCGCCTACGCGGCCTCCGAAACGTCCCTCGGATTCTTCTTTCTGTCGCCACGCCGAACATAATACCAGGCTCAAAAAGCTCAGAAATAATGACACAAACAATTCAAAGAAATACAAAAAAAACCTCAATGATTTTTGCGGTAATTCTGGTATTTTGGTTTGCCCCAAATTTCATCCATGCCCAGAATCTCACAGACCAGCAGAGGGCACAGCTCCAGAGTGAGCTCGCTCAGGTGGAAGCCGAACAAAAACAGGCCGAGAAAGTTCTCTCTGAGACCAAGGCGCAGTCTGCATCGCTCCAGCGTGATATTGCCGTACTCGATGCAAAGATAAAAGCCGCACAGCTCAACATAAAAGCAAAAAATCTGCTCATACAGACATTGGGAAATGACATAGTCTCCAAGGAAAAGCATATCAATAATCTCGAAAACCACATCGACCGCGGCAGGGAATCACTCGCAGATATTTTGCGGAAGACAAATGAGCTCGACGACTATTCCTTGCCAGAAGTTATCCTCTCTCAGCACACGGTTGCGGGATTCTTCCAGGATGTGGATACATTTGGCGCGGTGCAGACGAGCTTGGGTGAGGTGTTTAACCAGCTCAAGGATGATCAGGAGAATACAAAGGCAGAAAAGGACGCTCTCGATGCCAGACGTGCAAAAGAAGTGGATGCTCGGTATGCGATACAGCAGGCGGAAAAGAGCATAAAGAGCGATCAGCAACAAAAAAATACTTTGCTCGGAGTTAGTAAGGGTAATGAAAAAGCATATGCCGGTGTTGTAGCACAAAAACAAGCCAGAGCGGCGCAAATCCGTGCGGCGCTTTTTGCCTTGCGTGACGCGGCGGCAATACCCTTTGGCAAGGCACTACAATATGCCAATGCCGCCTCGGCGGTGACGGGTGTGCGGCCGGCTCTCTTGCTCGCTATTCTTACCCAGGAGTCTGCTCTGGGTAAGAATGTCGGCCAATGCTATGTCACGAACTACCAGACTGGAGACGGTCTCAAGGCAAAGTCGGGTTTGGCTATAGCAGGCGTGATGAGCCCCAAGCGCGATATACCGCCTTTTTTGCGAATCATGGAAAAGCTCGGTGGCGACCCGAAACAGCAGGTTGTATCTTGTCCGCTAGATATCGGCTGGGGAGGTGCCATGGGACCAGCACAATTTATCGCTTCCACGTGGGTACTGTTCGAGGATCGCATCGCCGCGGCAGTGGGGATATCGGGTACACCTGACCCGTGGAATCCTTCTCATGCCTTTATGGCTTCTGCTATATACCTGGGTGATCTCGGCGCTGGTAGCAAGACATATTCTGCGGAAAGAAATGCGGCCTGTAAGTATTATTCTGGCAGAGCCTGCGGACTGGTCACAGGCAATACTTCTTATGGCAATTCGGTGATGTCACTCGCGGACAAGATCCAAAGGGAGATGATAGATCCGTTGCAGGGGTTGTGATGAGGTCGCTTGCGTAGTGGGTGTGTAAACTGTATAAACAAATAGAAATGGTACGGCGGCATGCGTGTGCGTGTCGCTTTTGACAGCAAAATAATAACAAGAGAAAGGAAGAGTATGTTCAAAAACATGTTTGTATTGTTGGCGAGTTTGGTGTTGGTATATGGTGGAGCGGATCAAAAACCTCGTTATGCAATCCAGGACTTGGGACCAGAAGATCTATTGTATGTCGATGCCTGGGATATGAACAATCACGGGCAAATAGTGGGTCAACTTGTGTTAGACGCTCAAGAATTTCCAGAACTTACATTCTTGTATTCTGACGGAGCGATTCAATTCTTGGAATTGGGTGGTACACATAGTTCTGCTCTGGGTATCAATGATAATGGGATCATCGTCGGATACGTCATAAGGGAAGGAAAAACACAATCTAGTCCTTTTGCGTATTCTGGTGGCTCTATATCATATCTAAATGTTGGTATTGCCAAAGGTGGTGGAGCCAATGCTATCAATCTGCAGGGCGAGATTGCCGGTTATTTGAACTATGGCGATTACAACCGTGCCTGTATATTTGATTCCGGTAAAGTGCAAGAATTGGAAACATTGGGCGGAAGAGATAGTATTGCTTACGATATAAACGATGATGGCGACGTTGTTGGTATATCGGAAACTGCGAGTAAATCGCAAGGTCATGCCTTTTTATACTCCGATGGTTCTATGAAAGATCTTGGAACTTTGGGAGGAGAAAGGAGCCTGGCAATGGCGATCAATAACAAAAGACAAGTCGTGGGTTCCGCTTACACGGAAAAACAAGTGGAACATGCGTTCTTGTATTCGGATGGAGTAATGACAGATATATACAAAATTCGTGGTTTCGGTAATGTCGCATACGACATAAATGATAGTGGCCAAGTAGTCGGCTATTCGGATCCTGCCTTCGAAATTCACTTGCAAGGGTATCCGCAGGGAATGGTGGGTAGAGCATTCCTTTATGAAAATGGTGTCGTCTATGACTTGGATGAGCTCATTGATCCTGCCTCCGGCTGGGATACATGGTCTGCAAGGACCATCAATAACAAAGGTCAGATAGCAGGCTTCGGTGGCCGTAACGGTAAGACACACTTCTTCTTGATGACTCCAGTTGATGGAAACGTGCTGGATGTCATACAAAAGCAGCCGGCAAAGCCGGTTTACGGAAACTGTCCTGTGAAGGAAGACGGAAAGGATAGTTTGATCGTGGTGACGCATGGTGCGATACCGTCTTGGGAAGAAGTAGAAAGTTCGGTTGGGTGGATTGATTCTATGACCAACGTCTTAACGACATATTTGGCTCAGAACAATCTTAAAAATTGGCAGGTCCATGCTCATAGGTGGGCAGAAAAGGCTAAATTTTCTTTAAATCCACAACGAGCGGACTTTACTCCACAAGCATCGCTGAATGCCGCATCTGATGAAGGGGGTGAATTAGGTAAATGTCTGGCTTTGCAGAAGTGGTCTCATATTCATCTCATTGGTCATAGCGCCGGTGCCCGTTTGATACAGTCAGTAGCAGATGAGGTTGGATCTAATTCTACAACAATACATTGTACTTTTTTAGATCCGTTTGTCGGCATCAGGCTTGAGCAAACATCAAAATACGGAGGGAATACGTATTGGTCTGAACACTACTATTCTTTTGACTATGAGACAGTAGGAGGGCATGTATATCGGGTAACGGAATCTCCATTGCAATTTGCTTACAATGTGGACATTACGTTATTAAACAAAGTTAGGGACTACGGTTCATTTGTCTCTACGGGAAATAACACTTATGCATTATGCTATAAAACTGCTACTTCTCATAGTTGGGCAGTAGAATTCTATCAGAATACAATCATAGGTAATGTCAGTTCACTGTACGATGGGTTCGGCTTCACGTTGAGTAAAGAGGGTGGTGGTTGGGATACTGCTGTGAGGTATAAGCGGGGGAACGGAACTAAGGGTAGTTCTGAACCATTGAGGAAACTTGGAGTCCCGGATCAACAGTGCTCGTCATTCTCGCAAGTTTCCGATCTTCAGTTAGTTCTGAATATTGTCGTATCTCAGGCGGACTCCGTCCAAGAAGGTAGTATAGAGAAGTATGATAATGGATTCAAGGCTACGACTCAATCTCCAGCATGGATCGTCCTGTCTGTCGACGTTACAAATGCTCTAAATTTTGTGTCGTTCGAAGGACAATTCCAGAGTATTAAGCAGGCTGGAGGATTACTTTCTGTGTATTGGGACACGAATATCATCGGTTCAGTCGATGAACAGGTGATACGGCCTGGAATGAAACATTACACAATGGTATTTCCACAAGCCACAAACGGAAACCATTTCCTAGGTTTTAGAATAGACCGTCTTACTGAGATTCAGTCTGTGGTATTAATCACAAACTTATTCATAGGTGCGAATGGTCATGCAAAGTCATTTGAACTTCGAACCCTATCAGATGGATCTGAAGGGTTTCAGCAGTACGAATTAATGGGTCAGTCTGGTTTTAATTACTCTGTCGAAGCCTCGGTCGACATGATTAATTGGGAAACCATGGCGCTGTTAATCAACACGAATGGAAGTGTACGTTTCTTTGATAATAAGTCAACAAACTTTAGTCAGAGATTTTATCGAGCAACTCCAATCTACTGAAAAATGTTTTTTGGTTTTCATAGGCCTGCTTTCGAGCGGGCCTTTTATATATTCAATACCACAAATATATTTAGAAATAATACGATAAGCGCGCATATAGTAAATGTGATCCATATGTGCCGGCGATCCCTACTCGTCATATTTATACGAGGAGATGTATTTGTTTTTCTACCAATGATAAAAACTAGTAGGAGGTTCGCTGCATATAATAGTAAAAACCAGACGACAAATATTATTATCGGACCTGTAAAAGCTACAAGAATACCGGCTCCAATACCTGATCCGTAACTGCTCGAGAATAGTAAGTCGATAAAAAAATAAACAAAATTGAATGGTATCGAAATTACTGTGCCGATTGTTTCAAGTAAAGATGACTGGCTGATCCAATTTTGAGTCTGTTTTCCAAGTGTCAAGATTACATCTATAAGACTTAGCGCAGTGCTAACGAATAGCAATGAAATAGTATTTGATTTGGTGAGCATATGTAAGTATTATATCGACTCGGGAAATAAAGTACAGACTAATGCCTTCATCGTTTTGATTAATGTGAGATTAATGCTTTTCATATTGTTGTAATTATACATTAATCCGAACATCCATCGAGTGAATAACATTTATCCAAGGCTTCAAAAAACGCCGGTTGCACGCATTGCACATTCATGTTACATTACTCAGGCAATGAAAAAAGAAATCCACCCAGAAAACTACAGACCAGTCATATTTGCTGATACATCTAGCGGCAACAAATTTCTCATATCTTCTACTATCGAAACAAAGGAAACAGGCAAGTGGACCGATGGTAAGGAATATCCTATGAAAACAGTGGAAATCTCCAGTGCTTCTCACCCTTTTTACACAAACCAGGACAAGACTATAGACACTGCAGGACGCGTAGAGAAGTTCAAGACCAGGCAGTCCAAGGCGAAGGCAAAACCGGTCGCAGCCAATTAAGTTTTAAGAATTATGAATTACGAATGGAAACACTTTTCTTGTGTTATTCTTAATTCGTAATTCTGTATTCATAATTCTCTCCCAATGAATCTCGACGCATACAAAAACAATCCCAAAACTGCTTTTCTGGCGAGTCAGTACGAAAAGCTTGTTCAAGATGAAAAGGAAACCTTGGCAATGATAGAAAAAGATCCGGGCATGAAGGATCTCGCTGAAGGAGAGCTCGCCAATATTCAGGAGCAAAAAAAGACATTGGAAGAACAGATGAAATCCATACTGGAAGGTGACAAGGAAGAGATAGAAAATCCGACAGAGATGATACTCGAAGTCCGTGCCGGTGCCGGCGGTGACGAGGCGGCATTGTTCGCGGCCGAGCTATTGGAAATGTACCAGCGCTATGCAGAGACGAAGGGTTGGAAAGCGAGAATCATAGACGAATCGAGGAATAGTATCGGTGGCTGCAAAGACGCTTCACTCGAGGTCCGCGGCAAGGATGCTTATGCGGATCTGCGATGGGAGACCGGTGTTCACCGAGTACAACGCGTACCAGAAACAGAAAAGATGGGTCGCGTGCATACTTCTACCGCATCGGTCGCTATCATGCCTATCCGGAAACATGTGAAGTTCGTAATAAATCCAGCTGACCTAGAAATAGAATTTTCGCGCGCCGGCGGCAAAGGTGGCCAAAATGTGAATAAAGTTGAGACTGCTGTACGCATAGTCCACAAGCCAACGGGCATGGATGTGCGTTCGACCGTAGAGCGGAGCCAGAACGCCAACCGTGAAAGGGCACTAGAACTCCTCACAGCCCGCCTAGCGGCAAGGAAAGAAGAAGAGGAAGCCAAAAAATTTGCCTCGGACAGGAAAGGTCAGATAGGCACAGGCGACCGCTCGGAAAAGATACGCACCTACAACTATCCGCAGGACCGTGTCACTGACCATAGGATAAAGAAGTCTTGGCACAATCTGCCGGAAATATTAAAAGGCAAACTCGGACCCATCATCGATGATCTCCATGAATTTGAAAGGACTGGCAAAGCGGGGAATGAGGAGGAATAATGATCCACTTTTTCAATAAAAAACTAGGCGAGACGCCTCTAGAAGCTGTCGAACGCTTGCGCGACCGCGACTCGGAACTGCGTGATCTTCCTATGACATATGCTGGACGTCTGGACCCTCTCGCGGAAGGGGTGCTCCTCATACTTTCCGGAGCCGATTGCAAGATGAAAGAAAAATATTCGGAATTTGATAAGGAATATGAAGTATCCGTGCTTTTTGGTGTGAAGACGGATTCGTATGATTTGCTCGGCATGCCAGAAGTTTTGGTTGGAGAACATGACAATGGTCATATGGTGGAGAGAGCGCAAACTTTGGAAATAAAGAAATATGAAGGCACTTTTGAACAAGATTATCCGCCTTTTTCATCGAAAACTGTTGGAGGCAAACCACTTCATGAACTGGCTAGAAATGGCAAACTGCCGGCGATAATGCCGAAAAAGGAAGTGAATATATATTTCATAGAAAAGAAAGGGGAGACAGCTATAAATGGCAAAGAATTGCTATTGCATATAAAGGAAGTTGCAGGAAGCGTAAAGGGAGATTTTAGGCAACCGGAAATAGTAGCAAAATGGACGGAAGTGTTGAGGGGGAAGGAAAGTGTCATTTTTCCAATTATTTCCATAAAAGTGAAATGTTCGAGCGGCACATATATGCGATCACTCGCGCAGAATATGGGCAAGGATGCAGATTTGGGGGCGCTAGCATTTTCTATTGTAAGGACGCGGATATTTACCGTGGAAGGTGAAGTACTCAGGTAGTGGATATGGCAAGGAATGAGAATGGATGCTTTTGGAACGAGGATTCATGTGAGACTTGACAATCTGTCAATAAGCGTATATAATTAGATACAGATTGAAACTATGAATAACATTACCTTCAAGGAGTACATTCTCCATTTGCCGACTGGAGAATACAAGGCTCGATTCGAAGATTTGACTGGCAGATCTCTCTTTCTTTTCCAGAGCGATTTTGAAAAAAATGTGGAAAAACTCAGCAATAACTCTTCACCTCCAGAAAAGATCCGGAAAGATTGGCCAATGAGAATCAAGCCGAAGATTTGATACCCCATCCGCTTTGCATAGAAATCTGTGCCGAGCGGATTTCTATCCCGAGTTCAACAATCAATTGCAACACTTGTATTAATATATAGGTGTTATGCGAAAAATTAAAAAACGAACCAAAAAGCGAAATTTTAGGCAGTTTTCACTAGAAGAGAGGGTTAGGATCGA